>Ga0115002_10008308_pt1 | contig 11520 bp, 10 predicted proteins | sample ArcticOcean_MG_C_8_FD_89576 | JGI IMG/M metagenome (GOLD analysis project Ga0115002, IMG submission 89576) | Marine microbial communities from western Arctic Ocean - ArcticOcean_MG_CB11_86 | ecosystem: Environmental > Aquatic > Marine > Oceanic | place: Arctic Ocean: Canada Basin | collected... | reverse complement strand
TCCATCCTATTAGTTAGTAGTGAGGTCGGGGTAAAGTACCGGAGGAAAACTCGAATTTGCGCGCTTTAAGTCCAAAATACCTCTTCAAAGAGTTTTACTCCGGCACTTTACCCCGACCCATGATTCATGGGTGATGTCCGAATCAGCGCCTGCGCTTAGATGGTAAGATACATCGGTTCAAAACCCCGAATACAAAACCTAGGAAAATAAAATGTCACATGATCTGATTATCCGTGATGGACTCATTGTCGATGGTAACGGCGGAGAACCCTATTCCGGTGATATCGCCATTGACGGCGACACCATTGTTGAAATTGGTAAAGTCGACGGGAAAGCCAAAGAAGAGATCAATGCAGATGGTGCAGCCGTAACGCCAGGCTTTATCGATATTCACACTCACCTTGATGCACAGGTTGGTTGGGACCCGTTCCTGACACCCAGTTCAAACCATGGTGTTTCTACCGTGCTGATGGGCAATTGTGCAGTCACTTTTGCACCGTGTAAAAAAGCGGACCACGCTTTCCTCGCAGCAATGATGCAACAGGTAGAGGATATTCCCAAAGAAGTCATTCTTTCCGGCCTACCCTGGGACTGGCAATCCTATGGCGAGTATCTCGACTCTGTTGACAAAATGCAGCCTGCTATCAATATGGCCGGGCTAGTGGGTCATGCCGCGATTCGTTACTACGCCATGGGAGAGCGCGGTATTGATGAAAACCCGAACGCAGAAGAGATTAGCCAGATCGCTGAAATCGCCAGACAATCTGTCAAGGATGGTGCCTTTGGGTTTTCCACCAGTAGACACCTTTCACACAAGGTTCCAGATGGTCGCGCGATTCCCGGTACCCACGCAGTAGCCGAAGAGTTAGAAGCGATCGCCAGGGCCGTTGCCGCTGAAGGGGGCATGATGCAGAACGTGCCTGCCTACTCAAAGAACAATATTGAGAACGACCTCGATCTGATTGGCAGACAGGCCAAAGCCGGCGGTGGCCGAGTACTATTCAGTGCCGTTGAGACCACATCGTTCGGCATGGAGGATCCGCACCACATTATCGAGAAATATCGCGCCGAGGGTTGTCAAATTTACGGCACGACGGTACCTCGATGTGGCGGCAATATCTCTAACATTCAAACCGTGGCGCTGTTCCCGGGTTGGGGAAAGCTGCGTGCCATCGCACCCGAGAAGCGCCTTGACGCCATCCGTGATGATGCCTTTCGCACTGAACTAATCGATGCCGCCAAGGCAAATACAGGTAGCGAGGATTTCGCAAAACGAATGCGCTGGTTGGGTGCGGGTGCACGACCGATCTACACCAAAAAGAAGGACGACAGCCTGCTGGAAATGGCCAGGGAATTTGGTGAGCATCCCGCAGAAACCTGGCTGCGACTGATGCTGGAAACCGATGGCAAAGCGATCTTTCATATGCCATTTTTTAACATGAACTTTGATGCCGTTGAAGATTTAATGGACCGCGAGTGGATAGTTCCGGGCCTCGGCGATGCAGGGGCTCATGTGTCTGTCATTATTGATGCCGGCTGGCCTTCTTTTATGCTCAGCCATTGGGTTCGAGACGAAAAGAAAATGAAACTCGCCACGGCAGTTCATCGTATGACAGCCCGCGCGGCTAAAGTGATGAACCTTAGCGACCGTGGTGTGCTTGCACCTGGCAAACGTGCCGATATCAATGTGATCGATGTTGATCGTGTCGAAGAGCGGCAGCCTGAAGTTGTTCAGGATTTTCCGCTCGGTAAGAGCCGATTGACGCAACCGGCTGCCGGATACCTTGCAACATTGGTTAACGGTGAGGTTATTGTGCGCAACGATGAGCATACTGGAAATCGCGGCGGTCGTGTTCTACGTTCCAACGGCTAAAGCCGGGTGGCGGCATTGCCTGACTGACGTTAGTCAGGCAATGCCGCCACCTCACCCCGATAGGAAACCACCCTACCCAGACCAGCCGATGTACCATTGCTGCCAGGGTTTTTTTCTTCGCTAATCACTACTTTCAATGTATGTATGTCATCCACGAGGCCGGTAAGCCAGACCGCAGTTGACTGCATTTGATTATTCCATCGGGGCTCTACATACAAATCTCGACGTTGCATAAGCTCGCCATCGATATAGATATCAATCATCCCGTAGTCGGATTTTAGGTTGCCCTGCATATAGACACAGGTGCCGGTAAAGCTAACTTCTGCATAGTCCCCGGGATTAGCTGAAGTTAAAGTCTCCTTACCCCAACCCTCTTCATCCAGATGCCAGTCACCGTGCCAGGTGATTGCTTCATCATCCGGTTTGTAGGTGTCGACAAACTGCATATTGATAAAGGACACCTCCCGTTCACCTTCGAAGTGAAATGGTTGCGCTGGAATATGAGCTGTCGTCTCATCAACACGACCACCTGATTGTTCGATATTGGAAACTGCTAGCTCATAGCAGAGCGCACTTGCAGAATTGTTAGACAGTGACGTGTGGTTGTAGTCCCGATCCATATACGGCGCCAAGTCCGCCCTGACCGCCTGAGGAAGACCTTCAAAACCGACGATCGTACCCATGATGCCACCACAATTTCCTACGTTGGAGTCGGTGTCCTGACCGCAACGGGTACAGATGGAAATCGATTCGATGTAATCGCCACCGCCGTATAGCACACCCATCATCACGTACAGGCCATTAAAGTGACCCTGAATATTGAATCGACCCACTTCCGTTTTCGCCCAGGGACAGAGATCGAAGTTCCACTTGTCTTCTATTTTTTGCCAGGTTTGACGCCAGTCATCCGGGTCTTCACGGTAGAAGGCCAATAGATCCCGCAGCATCGCGGCATAGTCACAATCAGCCGGGATAGTCTGCACTGCCATCTCGATCATGCGTACTCGGTCAGTTTCTATAAACGCCGCGGCATACAATGACGCCAGAAACACACCCGCATAGTAACCATCACCATAGTTCATCAGATGACCCACCTGATCGGCTATGCGAGTCGCTGACAACGGTAGTCCGGGACTGACCAGCCCGATAAAATCACATTCGATTTGAAAATCAATATCATCGGCATGGGGGTTGTAAAAAGGATGGCCTGAACGGCCAGGAGGGATACCATCTTTTAAATTCTGCCTGGCCTGACCATTGGCATGCCACAACATGAAATCGCTTTCTCTAAACACCTTTGCATAGTCGTCGAGGCTGGCAGTCAATCCCTTGTCGCGCATGATTTCGAGCAGTGCCATGTTGACGTACATATCATCTTCATTGTGCAGCCAGGTGGTCGGCGCCTTCGGATCAATATCGAGGCTGCCTTCATAGATTTCACCCTGGGCTTTAAATTCCATGGGCTCGCCCATCATGCAGCCGTAAGCTTTGCCGCACCAGCCGCCCAAGATCTTGTCCTGAAGTGTATCGAGGGTCATTTCATAATGTTTATGCTTAGACATCTGCTACCTACGATAGTCATCAAGAATTTCTACTATACCGAAAGTCACCTGCGCTAGTCAGGTTGAACCAATGGCCTGTGCTATTCTGGTCAATACTCACGCAACAGCTGGAGAAACACGATGGAGCTACCTGTTTTGGTCACCCTGGCCGCGTTACTTGAATATATGTTTTTTACGTTCCAGGTTGGTTTGGCCCGGGGGCGATACGAAGTTGCCGCGCCTGCTACCACTGGTAATACTGAATGGGAACGTTACTTCCGCGTGCAACAGAACACCGTGGAACAGCTGATCGTGTTCTTACCCGCACTCTGGATTTTTTCAACTTATGTTGACCCGATGATCGGTGCCGGCATTGGGTTGTTGTTCGTGATTGGCCGACCCATCTATTACAGAAGTTACATCAAAGATCCCAAAACCAGATCGGCTGGTTTTCTGATGGGCTATCTCGCCAATGCAGTACTGATGCTCGGTGGTATTGGTGGTGTGATCTACCGCTCGATCTAGACGATGAACTACCTGCGTGCAATCGGTTTCAAAAGAACGGATGGGCTGCCCGATGATTTCCCCTTCACCCTGCCAGCTATCGAGAGCCTGGATGAGATAGTTTTTTCAGCACCGGTTACATTCCTCGTCGGTGAAAATGGTAGTGGTAAATCCACGGTGCTGGAAGCGATTGCGGTCGGCATGCAATGCCCGTCTATCGGTCGCCAGGATGCAGAATTCGATGAATTACTACTCCCCGCCAAACACCTGGCAAAACATCTGACTTTCACTAAAGTAAAGAAACCAAAGCGGCGTATGTTCTTCCGCGCAGAAGATGCCATGGGTTTCACGTTGCGGGTCAGGGACAGTATGGCAGGCCTTAGAGAGATGGAAGATCATTTTGATCAGACTCTGACCGGCGAAGGCCGAAGTCGCGCCATGGGCTCTGTGCGCGGGCAGCGTATGGCATTAGAGAGTCGCTATGGCAAGGACCCCGACAGCCGATCCCACGGCGAGTGGTTTATACATATGTTTAACGAGCGGGTTCTGGAAAACGGTTTGTATTTGATGGATGAGCCAGAGACACCCCTGTCTGCTATTCATCAACTCAGTCTACTGTCATTGCTGAAAGCGCGAATCACCGAAGGGTGCCAGTTTATAATTGCCACCCATTCACCCATTTTAATGGCATTGCCCGGCGCGGAAATCTTAAACTTTGATGCCTACCCAATAAAACCCGTAGCCTGGGAAGATGTCGAGCACGTCGCTATCACCAAAGCCTTCCTTAACAATCCAGAGAGTTATCTACGGCATCTGTAGCCATCCATCACACGTCAGAATTTCCGGGCGAGTAGTACGGGGCTCTACGCGATTCGTCGAAATCCAGGATAGTTAGACGTTCCATCATCCGCCGGTGCGGCCAAAAGTCACCGCTACCGCTATGCAAAACAGCCCGGTTGTCCCACATGGCAATGGAACCAACCTCCCATTTAAAACGGCAGGTGTACTCTGGACGACCTTGCTGCATTCTCATCTCTAATAGCAGGGCCTTCTCCTCACCTTCTGGTATGTCATGTCCCTCTGCGAATCGTCTCACAAAGCCCTGTTGGACGTAGAGTGTTGTCCGGCCCGTCTCTGGATGAGTCCTCGCAACAGGATGCACCGCCTGCGGTGTGACACCATCCATCTGGTGGATTACGCCACCGACATGCAATGCTGCCAGGTGCTCGACGCGTTGCCTGGTTGCTTCGCTTAACCCCTCCCACATGCTGTAACAATCGCAAAAACAGGTATCGCCGCCGACCGGTGGTGCTTCCCGACACAATAATACGGAACCCATTGGCGGTCGTGGCTGCCAGGTTGCGTCACAATGCCAACTACCCGCGACCTGTGGCACATCTGCATCTGACGTTAGCAGCAGCATATCCGGGAAACCTGGTGCCTCAATCTGAGAACTAATCGCTGTGGGTGAATTCGGTATATGCTCACGTTCACCGTGACTCGCGCCTATTTCACCAAAGTGCTTTGCAAACTGTACCATTTGCGCCCTGGTGAGATGATTTTGATCACGGAACATGATCACCCTTCTTTCGAGCCACAAGCGCCTCAAAAAGGTGACTACCTCAGGATCCTGTAAATCGGTCGCGAGATCGATACCATGTACTACCGTACCAATACTCGGCTGTAGCGGTTCCAATTTCAACTCGATGCTGCCAACAGTCACGGGTTTGTAATACACCGTACCGAAATGACCCGGTACAAGGTCTTCATCCTGCGCCATGATGTTGCGCTGCATCTCACCACGACCATCTAAGCCAGGCGCACGCGACCGAGCAACTGCACCCAATGGCGAGGCACGAGAGGGAGGTTTATCTGCCTTGGCACGTTCAGCACGCTTACGATAAGTCGCGCTATCGGTGAGTTCTTCAGTTTTCTGTTCGGACATAACGATTCTCCTTGAACAGCCTCTATTCTTTCTTATCCAAACGTAACTCCGACATTTCGATCATGAGCTCCGTTTGTTTCCTGGTTTTTTCCAACGCTGCTGTCAGATCCTCAAGCTGCCGGTGTGTCAGTATTGAACTGGACCGATCAAGCACATTTTTTTCCCAAACGTCACCGCCGACCAGTTGGTTTTTTTGTTGTTGTATCCGCTTTTCAGGATCAAAAGTAAACTCCCAATCTGGTACTGGATTTGCTGACTGTTCGTCCGCCATGATGTTGACGACTTCTTCGCGTGTATAGTTATCCAGGGGGTCACGAAAAGATTTGGTAAGCCCCCGTAGCTTTCCTCGTATATCCACTGTCTGTGCATATGCTTCGTATTGATCAAACTCATCTTCAAAGTGATCAGCCATTCTTAGGTTCAGGTCTTCTTTCATGTCTTTCCCGAATTGGCGCATCTGCTGTTCAAGGTCTTGTTTCTGTTCATCAGATAAGTCATCCGGGTTAAACGAATCACCCATGATGTCATACTGTCTGTCCATCCAATGTGAGTTGTATGCAATAAACTCATTAACAAACGCGTCCTGCTCTTCCTCGCTCATTTGCATTTGTTCAAACATAACCGCATAGGTGTCTCGGGCGCCTTTTTCGATGTTGCGCAGCATCATCTTTTGCATGCTCGCGAGTTTCTCTGTGTCTTTTTTGGACTTGGCATCATCACCATCGCTGACATAGGACTCACTCAGCACAGCCGGTAGATCATCAGTAATGCCAGCAGCGGCAAGTTTCTTTTCTAATTGAGAATTTTCCTGCGTCACCTGGTCGAGCTGTTTACTTAAACGCTGCTGTTCCAGTTCTATTGAGGAATCTTGTGGAAATTGCGTATAGCCTAGCCAAAAACCGATTGCGATGCAGGCAACCGCAACAACGAGGTGTGAAACGATCAGTTTTCCATTCATGAAAAAAGCCTGTTTCGTTCGATGTCCTACTGTGCCAAATCTCAAGTGTTTGTTCCACTACTTAGGTAAAATTGCGTTGCGCGATACGTTAGACTGAATGCCGTTAACGCATATGTGGTCACGGTGGTGAGCAAAATTTCTTTTAGAGTCAAGCGGATTGGGCTCGCCTGCACAGTCATTGTTATCCTCGCTATAACATTTGCATTCAACTTAGGGTTTTTTATGGATTCAGAGCGGTCACCTAAAGATAACGAAAGCGCTATAGACGATGTGCGAATCCAGCATCTTAGTTACTTCTTCACCGATGGAGAGGCTCTCCCGTACGCACTATTTGTACCCTCTACTTACAACCCCGATGTACCGTCACCATTAATGGTATCCCTGCATGGTTTGACCAGAACATACGATTGGTTGATGGGTTACGAAGGTTTTCTAGATCTTGCGGAGCGTGAGGGTGTGATCGTTGTAACGCCACTCGGTTACACTCGATCTGCCTGGTATGGTGCAAAGAAAGAACACCCCTACGCCCGCCAAAGCGAACAGGACGTTATGCAGGTACTTTCCCTGGTTAGAGACAACTACAACGTTGACGCCAATCGAATCTATCTGTGGGGCCATTCCATGGGTGGTGGCGGAACCTACCACCTGGCTGCAAAGTATCCCGACATCTGGACGGCGCTCGGCGTCGCCGCACCGGCGCCACAGTCCAAGGATAATCCAGAACTCCTGAAGAAATTCTCGCATCTACCCATCGTGGTATTGCAGGGCGATCAGGACGGGTTAGTCGAATCCACGCGCGTCTGGGTTGAAGACATGAAGGAACTCGGTATGCAGCACGAATATATCGAAATACCCGGGGGCGATCATTCCCTGGTGATCTCTGAGAACCGCAACAATATGGCCCGCGTTTTTGAGTATATGGTGCAGTTTAAAAAAGATGGCGCCTGAACGACCTACCTATGATCGATAAACTTAGGTACATCGCCGAAACGATTCGAATCCTCCGCTTGCCCCTAATTGTGTTTGGCCTTTTCTGCCTCTCCGTCGCAGCCTATGTTATTTTTTCATCCACCAGTGCCGAGCGATACCTCATCCCAAGTTGTGTGGGTGTGTTATGGGCTATGAGTTCTTACTTTTTTATAGAAACGTTCCGTTCAGCACCCGATAAAGGCGATGAGACACTCACTTTTTTTGTCCGGCTGAAACGCAAGCTGCATCGGGCCTGGTACTGGATCATCGCGATGGTGTTTCTTAGCACGACCATTGCCGCGCTCTATGTGACGAACAAGTTGATCTCAATCTGGTTTAGAGACTTCGGTGGTTGAGCAGCTACAAGCCGTGGGAATCCGCTCCCCGACTACTAAAAAATGCCATTTTTAGTCAGAAACATGACGTGGGTCACAGTTTAGCTGGGTCAATAGTCTATATTTACACTCGTAATGTAATAGCAGAGCAAAAAGAGCGCGAGATAAACCTTAGGGAGTTACTCTCCTCCCCCGATTGATTCTCTGAGGTCCTCGCACTCGATTTTTTCTATTTAGGAAAGAATCCTCAATTTCTGATTATCCACGTATCACCTGATTCACAGGTGCACCTACTCATTAATTTTCGTTACAGTTAGACTGACAGCCAACGCGGCAAATGCCGTGTCAGTTCGCCTGGAATTACAGAATTGCTGGACGGAAACTAGCTAATGACCTTTACAAAACTCGCCAATCTAACCCTTATGGCGCTTTGGACTGTCACTTTGGGCGGACTGACGGTGCTGGTTTTATGGTTTAGTAGCCCCGATCTCATCGAATCCGCTGATCAAGTTTTCAGACGACACTACCTGTATGAGCCAATAGATCGCTACCAACATATCATTCATGAATATGAGCAGACCAATGATCACCTAGAGGTTATCTCCGCCTTACTGGAGCTCACCGAGGACCTGGAGCGGGTACAACGGATCGATGAACTCATGTCCGTCAAGCGAGTTACCTTCGCGCAGCTCGTGCGCGTATTTGTTCGAATAGAACAATTTGAACAGGCTGCAATTTGGGTGGAAAAATGGCTGGAATTCGACCCCAAGGATGTTGAAGCCCAACTCTTCAAGGCACGGTTGCTGGTGATCAATCCAAATACCAGAGCAGACGGTGAGTATCAGCTCGGTGTGATAAAAAACAGGTTTCCCAACGCCCTTCCCGTTGCCAACGGTCGAGCGGCCGCGTATGCCAGTGTCGGTGAACTGGGGCGTGCTTTTCTCGAATTCCTGCCATTTCTACCGGGCAGTGAACATCTGTTACCAAGAAAAATTGGTGAAACATTGCGAGTAATCGACTATTCCCATCGTGAAGGTGACCCGGTAACACCAATGACTGAAGATTTCGAAAGTAGTGATTCCCTTGAATTACACATTCAACATACCCCCGAAGATGCAGCAGTGCAGTATGACCCTACTGGATTGCAGGAAACTGACTACGGATACCGCAAGCGAATCGGTTACCACGGCGTCTTGCATCTCTATAAATACAAACAATCACAGGACTTTGACATCAAGGTGACTGTCAAAGTGGCGGCGCCTGAAATACTGGAGAAGCTCATGGAGCTGCAGTTCCAGAGTCTAGTAACCACACAGTTGCAGGAAATGGGTGAAGCTGCGGCGATCGACACCTATGAGGCATTCCGTGAAACTCTCTAGGTTGTGGGGCTTTTCCTGGCTCATGGTTGTTCCGCTACTTACGGCACTTTTTGTCTGGGGTTACCGGACAGCAGAAATGTATCGTGAATTAGGGCTTAGAAACCTGGGTGATGAACGACTGGGCGGTATGACACTGCATAATGCTGGGGTACTACAGCTGCGCTATCTTAAGCAGTCCCTCCAAGTCGCTGTATTACGTGCCATTGGCACTGATGAAGACAACGGCTTGCCCAGGGTCCACCTGTTCGTTCAAGAGGCGGATATCGCCAAACTGGATGCTGAGAGGCCGCTGAGTGGTAAGCAGTATGTATCCGCAAGGCTTTACAACGACAATAAATTTATGCGAGTCAATGCCCGGTATCGCGGTAACTTTGCGGTGCACTGGGGATTCTTCAAACGATCCTGGCGTATCAAGACCAAGCGTCAGGACCTGTTCATGGGAGCACGAAAACTAAACCTTATTACACCGAAAACAGCTTTTATCTACAGCAATCACGTGGGTTACGAAATGGCCCATTTAATCGGCCTACTAGCACCAAAATCGACGATGGTAAATCTCAACATCAACGGAACGCACCAGGGTATCTATCTGCTGGTTGAGCAGATCACCGAGTCCACGTTAAGAAATGCCGGACGTCTTCCCGGCGATATCTATTCGGGTGACGAACACTATGGGCTCGATATCTGGCACGGCATTGACCTGCCGATGTTCGAAAGCCCTGGACTATGGCAGAAAGTCGCTTTCAACAATCATTACCCGGAAACTCACAACGTACCCCTAAAAGCACTGCTCACAGCGCTCAAATCAGACGATCAGCAGGCGTTGCTCAATCTGATCGATGCCGACGCATTTGCAAGACTGCATCTTTGGGAGCATCTCGCACAATCCCAGCACATCGATGATCAGCACAACTGGCGCCTATATTACGACCCCGGCCGGAGCAGGTTCTTCCCCATACTGTGGGATGGATTGCCCTGGGCGGAACACTGGATTACTAAAGAGTGGCGCGAAGACTGGCAACCCCAGAAAGAAATTTTGGTCAGTAGTTTGATGCGGGCACTGCATCGTAACGATCGCTTTCTGGCTGTAAAGAACAACGTATTTCGAGAGTTTCTCGACAGTGATAAACCGAATCAGCTACTGGCGAGTATCCGCGAGCAAAATGCAAAGATGAAGCAAGATACGCTGATGGACACAGCGATTCTTTCCGCCAAGCACCACTGGGTAACGCCAGAGCAATCATTAGAACGCATGGCGGACAACGTTGAGATCGTCCAGAGAATTATTAGCAAACTCAAACTACAGTTGACAGAGCCTGCCGCAGACGATGATCCATTACCCGTAGTGCACTGGCAGGGTGATATCCGCATAACGCAGGACACCATTATCACCAATCCACTGACGATCGCCGCAGGCAGTCGCATTACCCTGGGCGATGGTGTGTCGCTGTTCATACGGAACCGGCTGCTCATCGATGGCTCCGAGACAAAACCGGTCATCTTTACGGCAGACCAGGGTCGGTTCGGAACAGTCGTACTTGAAGGACAGTTGGCAAACGGTTCGAAACTTAATGGGTTAACCATGAGCGGTGGCAGCGGCTACAAAGATGATCTTCGTGAATACTCCGCGATGTTATCCATCCATGATGTCAACGGCGTGGAACTCACCAACTGTACGCTCAGTAATAACGCCAACTATGACGATCAGTTGCATATTGTTTATAGCGATATCGTCATCGAGCGTTGTCACTTTTCGGGTGCGCCCATGGATGCGGTCGATCTCGATATGAGCAAAGCAGTCATCAGTCACACGAAGTTCGAAAACAACGGCAATGACGGATTGGATCTGATGGGCACAGTTGTCGTCGCTGATAACCTTCGTTTTTTCGCCAATGGTGATAAGGGGATATCTGTCGGCGAGCGCAGCCAGCTCGATATTGAAGACAGCACTTTTACGGCCAACGAAATCGCAATCCAGGTAAAAGATGACTCTTTGGTTTCAGGGCGCAGACTTTC
>Ga0115002_10008305_pt1 | contig 11522 bp, 14 predicted proteins | sample ArcticOcean_MG_C_8_FD_89576 | JGI IMG/M metagenome (GOLD analysis project Ga0115002, IMG submission 89576) | Marine microbial communities from western Arctic Ocean - ArcticOcean_MG_CB11_86 | ecosystem: Environmental > Aquatic > Marine > Oceanic | place: Arctic Ocean: Canada Basin | collected... | reverse complement strand
GAGAGATAGGGATTTGAACCCTAGATGGGCTATAAACCCATGCCGGTTTTCAAGACCGGTGCATTCGACCACTCTGCCATCTCTCCGATACTGCTAAGTTAAAAGTAAGAGTGTACTAATAACTATTTAAATGAATGATATTTTAATTACCACACACTTATTAAATAAGTGGTGGAGAGATAGGGATTTGAACCCTAGATGGGCTATAAACCCATGCCGGTTTTCAAGACCGGTGCATTCGACCACTCTGCCATCTCTCCGCACGGCCTGCATAATAGGGAAACCCATCCCTTTTGTGAAGCTTTTTTTTAAATTAATTGTTTAAGTGCCTAAAAAACAATTGATTTGTTTAAAGTTAAAACAAAATGTTTTTAATTTAGCCATCAATATACTTTTATTTAAATATTTAACTCTATTGATCTACAAAGGTTTGCCCAAACATATAAGAGTTGGTAATCTAATTTTAGTTAAATTATCGAAACACACACGTTTCACTTAAAGGAGCTCTACAATGGCGTTTAATCAATCGTACAATACCGCGAAACCGGTAATGTCTACCATTGAAACAAACAAGGTACTTAAAAACACCTACTTTTTACTAGCTATGACACTTGCATTTAGTGCAGTTACAGCCGGTATTTCAATGGCACTACAATTACCTTACTTTATGGGAATTGTGTTTACACTCGTTTCGTTCGGTTTATTATTTGTTGTAAATAAAAAAGCAGATACAGCATCTGGTGTATTTTGGGTGTTTGCTTTCACAGGTTTAATGGGTGCAGGCTTAGGTCCATTGCTTAACCATTATGCCGCATTACCTAATGGCCCAATGCTTATTATGCAAGCCTTAGGTTCTACAGCGCTTATCTTTTTTGGTTTATCTGCTTATGCACTAAATACTAAAAAAGACTTCTCATTCATGGGTGGCTTTTTAACTGTTGGCTTAATCGTTGTGATTGTAGCAAGCATCGTTAATATTTTTATTGGCAGTTCATTGATGTTTATGGTGCTTAATGCAGCAGTTGTACTGATTATGTCTGGTTTGATTTTATTTGATACAAGCCGAATCATAAACGGTGGTGAAACTAACTACATTCGCGCAACAGTGTCTTTATACCTAAGCGTATATAACTTATTTACTTCTTTGCTTGCTCTACTTGGCGCAAGTGATGACTAATTAAATAGTTCTGTTAAAATAGCCCCTTTATTGGGGCTTTTTTATTGGAATTGTTTTGGCACGCTTTGTTCTTTCATTACATACACCACCATCCGATCACGATACCACGCAACGCATAGTTAAATTTGCGAATGCATGTTTAGCCCAAGGGCACACCATTGATGCTATTTTTTTATACCAGCAAGGTATTTATCATGCATCTACCCACTTTGATTTATCCTCAGACGAACTTCAAATTTCAGCACTTTGGCAGCAACTCGCTGATCAAAAACTAAATTTAATGCTGTGTGTTACCGCCGCGCAAAAGCGCGGGTTAGATATTAAAAACACAGGTGTATTTAAAGTCGCAGGGTTAGCTGAATTTGCAATGCTTGCAAGCGACGCAGATAAATGGGTGCAATTTAAATGATAAACGTATTAGTAATAAGTCAGTGCAGCCCATTTGACGATTTAAATATTCGTGATGCACTAGATATGACATTGATTTTTGCTGCTGTTGACCAAAATGTAAGTTGGTTGTTTAGCGGCCCCGCCGTTTTAGCTTTAAAAAAGCATCAGCAACCAAACAATATTGGCTTAAAAGACCTTTTTAAAAATATTAAAACACTCGAAATTTATGATGTTGAAAACATTTTCGTGTGTGAAAAATCATTGCTTGATTATGGTTTAAATAAACATGATTTACTCATAGAGGCAAAAGCTCTTAACTTTAGTCAACAACAAACACTAATTAAAGCGCAGCAACATGTGGTGAACCTATGAGTACGTTACATATTTTTTCAAAGCCGCTTAACTATTACTCGGCAAATCAGCTTGAGAATTTAATTTTATCAGGCGATAAGGTACTACTTGTTGGTGATGCCTGCTTTGCAAAAAAACAATTTAGGCAATTTGCAGATACACTGCTAATACTTGAACAAGACGCGCAAGTACGTGCAATAAAATTAGCAGATAACGATAAAGCAATTAGCTATGAAGACTTTGTGGCACTCACTTTATCAACTAATCAATCAATTACGTGGTAACTCATGCTTGAATTTAACAACCAACAGATTGAAACCGACAAACAAGGCTACTTGCTCGACCATACTTTATGGTCAAAGGAGCTGGCGCCTGTAATTGCTACTCAAGAAAACATCACACTTAGTGAGCAGCACTGGGAAGTTATTAACTTTGTTCGTGGTTTTTACATTGAATATAACACCAGCCCGGCAATTAGAATGCTTGTAAAAGCAATGGCTAAAGCACTCGGTGAAGATAAAGGAAATAGCCTTTATTTATATAAATTATTTCCTAAAGGCCCAGCCAAGCAAGCAACAAAAATTGCCGGATTACCAAAACCAGCTAGGTGCATATAATGAGAGCCAAATCAGGCAATAATCAAGCAACACAAGCCAAGCCAAAAAGAAGTACTGGGCGTACTTATTCACGCAGTGCACTTAACAAAACGCCATCTGGTAAAAGAGAAGTAAAGCCGCAAATAGCATCTAAAGACAGAAAAATTGTGTTATTCAACAAGCCGTTTGATGTGCTATGTCAATTTACGGATGACGCAGACAGAAAAACGCTTGCAGAGTTTATACCTATTAAAGAAGTTTACGCAGCAGGAAGGTTAGACAGAGACAGTGAGGGTTTATTGCTTTTAACAAACTGTGGGAAACTACAAAACACCTTAACTGCTCCTGATAAAAAAACGAATAAAACCTACTGGGCACAAGTTGAGGGTGAACCAACGAGTGAATCAATTAATGATTTATGTAATGGCGTAGAACTTAAAGACGGGCTTACACTCCCCGCTAACGTTAAAATAATTGATGAGCCAACAATTTGGGCGCGTAATCCCCCTGTACGCGAGCGAAAAGCAATCCCTACCACTTGGCTAAGTATTACCATTAATGAAGGTAGAAACAGACAAGTTCGCCGAATGACCGCGCATATTGGACACCCTACACTTCGCCTCATCCGCTATAGCATTGGCAACTATACGTTGGATGATATTAATTGTGGTGAATACAAAGTAATTAAGGGCGTAGTTGATGCATAAACCGCATGTCACGGTTGCAGCAATAGTAAAAAAGCAAAACGAGTATTTACTTGTAAAAGAGCGCGATAAATTTACAAAGCAAATTTGTTACAATCAACCTGCGGGTCATTTAGAGCAAAATGAGACACTTGCACAAGCTGCAAGCAGAGAGCTACTAGAAGAAACAGGCTTAGCGCTTGAGCCAGTCGGCTTTTTAGGTGTGTATAATTTGCATGCCGAAAATGGAGTGCACTATTTGCGATTCTGCTTTTTATTTGAAGCGCCTAATAATATAAAAGCACCAACACCAATAGATTCTGACATTATCAGTGCTAATTGGCATACATTAGAGCAAATAAAATCATTACCGCTTAGGAGCCCTTTAGTGCTCAAGTGTATTAACGACAGCCTGAATCGACCAGCGTTAAGCTTAGAAACCATTTACAATTGATTTACTCAGAGCTTAGCGCTATACAATTACGCCCTTGTTTTTTAGCATAATACAGGGCGTTATCAGCGGCTTTAACAAAGCTGACTTCATTACTATTTGTATAGTTGCTGATGGTATTAATACCCATACTTATAGATAAAAATCCGGTAAAGCTATCCTGGTGAGCAATAGCTAAGCTTTCTACAGCTTTTTGTATTTGCTCAGCTATAAACAACGCTCCTTGCCTATCCGTTTGTGGAAGTAAAACAACAAATTCTTCTCCACCATAGCGAGCCACAAAATCTTCTGGGCGACTAACCGTTGAAGCAATTTTTTGAGCCACGTCATATAAGCACGTATCGCCCGCTACATGCCCATACCGGTCATTAAATTGCTTAAAATGGTCAATATCAATAATAATCATCGATAGCATGCCTTCGCATTCTTTTGCTCGTTCAAACTCATGCGTTAGCTTTTCATCAAACCGACGCCTATTCGCAATTTTGGTTAATGCATCCAAAAAGGCCATATCCCTGAGTATATCTTCTGCTTCTAAGCGCTCTGTTGCATCATTAAAAACAGCTAAAAACTCTTCACCTATATCAATCCCTGAAATTTCCATCATCACTTGTGAGCCATCACGACAAGAAACTCGATAGTTATTTGCGGGTATGTCGTTATTGTTACTTAGTGCCTTTTCAAGTGAGTCTTGCCACAGCTCTTTTGCAAGTGCTCTGTATTGGGGATCTGGATACGCTTTTTCCCACCATGATTTAAGATTTGGCACATCTTCTACTGTATAACCAAAAACATCTACAAAACGTTGATTAACTTTCAAAATATCACCCGTCTTGGCACATACATTACATACTGGCATTGGCAAAACGGTAAATAACCTAGCGTAGTGACTTATCTCATGTTTGCGCATAGGGTTGAATGTACTTTGAGGTAAGTAACTCATTGGCATATCATTTTTTTCTATACTAAGCTTTTCGTCCATTTCTAAAGCGAAATACCATTCAAGCCACCAGTGCTCTACATGATCAAGCACCTTTAACTCAACGTTTTTTTTAACTGTTGAACCTTTTATTAAGCTAAATAACTCATGTACATGGTTTGGCTCTTGGTAAATATGAGGGTTTTTGAGTTTTATTAACTCATAAAAAAGATGATAGGCTGATTTTTTAAACTCTGTCGTTTTGCTAGAAAGTAATTCGCTATCCACAAAATCAGGTTTTCGTGTGTAATGCTCAACTAAAGAATTTATCTTGTTTATTTGATAGGCATAATTCATATATTCATTCCATTGACTATATTTCAAGCGGCTTTAAAGTGGTTTACATTCATATACTCACCACTATTTTATTTTTATTAAGTGTATATTTACTCTAGTAGTTTTAAAAGAAAATACTATTAATAAAACTCAATAACTACATGAATTATTCTATAGTCTTAATTTATTAGTAAAGATCACTTTAATATTACTAAAGTTACAGCCTGATAATGCGTTTAAGTCTAGTTTGCTATTTGTTATACAAATAAAATAGTGACAAATTATGTCCTTTGCCGCCCTACGCTCTTTAAGCACAAACAAAATACATGCTATAATCGCGGCCTTTCCAAGTTAACAGCAATCTGTATAAGCGAAATTATTCATGAGCGAAAATAGTCACATTAAAGTCATTGTTGGCATGTCCGGCGGTGTTGATTCGTCAGTATCTGCATATTTGTTACAACAACAGGGCTACCAAGTAGAAGGCCTGTTTATGAAGAACTGGGAAGAAGACGACAATGATGAATACTGTGCCGCCGCTGATGACTTAAAAGATGCACAAGCCGTGTGCGACAAATTAGGCATTGAGCTTCACACAGTAAACTTTGCTGCTGAATACTGGGATAATGTATTTGAGTACTTTTTAGCAGAGTACAAAGCTGGTCGTACGCCAAACCCAGATATAATGTGTAATAAAGAAATTAAATTTAAAGCCTTTTTAGAATTTGCGGCTCAAGCACTCGGTGCTGACTTTATTGCAACCGGACACTACGTTCGCCGTGAACTTCGCGATGACAAATACGTAATGTGTCGCGGACTTGATAACAATAAAGATCAAAGCTACTTCTTATATACCCTAAGCCATGAACATATTGGCCAAACCTTATTCCCTGTAGGCGATATCGAAAAACCAGAAGTGCGCCGCATAGCAGAAGAACAAGACCTAATCACTCACGATAAAAAAGACAGCACCGGAATTTGCTTTATCGGTGAGCGTAAATTTAAAGACTTTTTACAAAAGTTCTTACCAGCGCAACCTGGCGTTATCGAAGACACTGACGGTAATAACGTAGGCGAGCACGAAGGCTTAATGTACCACACACTTGGACAACGCAAAGGCTTGTTAATTGGTGGTATGAAGGAAGGTTCTGGCGAACCATGGTACGTAGTTGATAAAGATTTAGAACGTAACGTACTTGTTGTTGGCCAAGGCAAAGATCACCCTCGCCTATACAGTAATGGTCTTAATGCAAACCAATTACATTGGGTAGACCGCGTTGGCCCTAAAGGTACCACTCGCTGCACAGTTAAAACACGTTACCGCCAAGAAGACTTAAGCTGTACCCTACTTGTAGGTGAAGACGGCATGGCTCGTGTATTATTTGATGAACCACAAAAAGCAGTTACGCCTGGTCAATCTGCTGTATTTTATGCAGAAGATATGTGTTTAGGTGGTGGTATTATTGACTCGGTGATTAAGTAATGAATGAACACCAAGTCATGGCGCTTGCCGCCATGTGCCAGGTTGCTAAGCAAGTTCAAAAAATTGCCCAGTACGGCAGTAATAATGAGCACGACTTAGAAGTATTACTTTCAAGCATTATTCAAACATCACCGGCATCGCCAGAAGATGTTTACCAAGGTACTGACAACTTACGTGATGGCTATAAAACATTAATGGCGCAGCTAACTGCTGGCGCTCAAAAAGATGTTGAAATAGTAAAATACGTAGGTGGTTTGATGCAGCTTGAGCGAGCACTAAGTGCAAACGACAAAAGCTTAAACGAATTAGGCAAACGAATTGATGATATTCATCGTCGTTTAGATCATTTTGCTATTACCGACGAGAGCGTTGTTGCCGGTTTAGCAGATATATACTCGTCGGTGCTGAGCCCCCTTGGGCACCGAATACAGGTTTATGGTAAACCCGAGTTATTAAAACAGCAGCTCACTCAAAATAAAATCCGTGCGTTATTATTAGCCGGCATTAGAAGTGCAGTATTATGGCGACAAATGGGCGGTAAACGCCGTCACTTTTTCTTTGCAAAAAGAAAAATACTCGCCATTGCTAAAACAAAAATTTAACTATCGTTCAAACTAAAATTTAGGAGTTATTATGGAGCTTTCAGCGTTAACGGCTATCTCTCCAGTGGATGGTCGCTACGGCAGCAAAACCACTGAACTACGCAGTATTTTCAGCGAATTTGGCTTAATTAAATACCGCGTAATTGTTGAAGTGCGTTGGTTGCAAGCGTTAGCTGCAGCAAGCGATATAAAAGAAGTACCTGCATTTAGCGAAGAAGCTAATGCACTTCTAAACGCCATTGTAGATAACTTCAGCGAAGCTGATGCACAGCGCGTTAAAGATATTGAACGCACTACAAACCACGATGTTAAAGCGGTTGAATACTTATTAAAAGAAAAAGTAGCCGATAACAGTGAGCTTCATGCAATCAATGAATTTATTCACTTCGCTTGTACTTCAGAAGATATTAACAATCTATCTCATGGTTTAATGCTTAGCGAAGCACGTAACAAGGTTTTGCTTCCTTATTGCGATGAGCTTTTAAGCGCAATTAAAGAAAAAGCGATTGAGTACAAAGCAATCCCAATGATGACTCGTACGCACGGGCAACCAGCTACACCATCAACGATGGGTAAAGAGTTTGCTAACGTATACATGCGTTTAAAGCGTCAACGAGACCAAATTGCTCAAGTAGAAATGCTAGGTAAAGTTAACGGTGCTGTTGGTAACTACAACGCTCACCTTAGTGCATACCCAGATTACGACTGGCATACTCACGCAGATAAATTTGTATCAAGCTTAGGTTTAACACTTAACCCATTTACTACACAAATTGAACCGCATGACTATATTGCAGAGTTGTTTGACGCAATTGCACGTTTTAATACTATTTTGCTCGATTTTGACCGTGACATGTGGGGTTACATCGCACTTAATCACTTTAAGCAAAAAACAATTGCGGGCGAAATTGGCTCATCTACAATGCCGCATAAAGTTAACCCAATTGATTTTGAAAACTCAGAAGGTAACTTAGGTTTAGCAAACGCTATTTTTGCTCATCTTGCACAAAAATTACCAGTTTCTCGCTGGCAGCGTGACCTTACCGATTCAACGGTATTACGTAACTTAGGTGTAGGTATGGGTTATGCGATCATTGCATACCAATCAACACTTAAAGGTGTAAGCAAGCTTGAAGTAAACGAGCAACGTTTAGCTGACGAGCTTGATCAAAACTGGGAATTGCTAGCCGAGCCGATTCAAACAGTTATGCGTAAATATGGTATTGAAAAGCCATACGAAAAACTTAAAGATTTAACACGCGGCAAACGTGTAAATCAAGAAATAATGGCTGACTTTATCGATGGTCTTGACCTTCCAGAGCACGCTAAAGTAGAAATGAAAAAACTAACACCTGCTAATTACATTGGTCGTGCTGTTGAGTTTATTGATGATTTAGTTTAAAAACTAAATTGCTCTTTTAAAAAGCGAAAGGATCATCCTTTCGCTTTTTTTGTTTTAACCCCATTGCACTAACTAGTAGGCATAATGTATGTATCATTTAAAAATAAATAATTTGTCTGAGCAAGAGTTTTTAAGCCATTTTTGGCAAAAAAAGCCGCTTTTAATCAAACAAGGTTTTGCTGATTTTCAAGACCCACTTGATGCTAATGAACTTGCCGGTCTCGCAATGGAAGAAAGCATAGAGTCACGTATTATCACCAATCATAAAAATGATTGGCAAACGCACCAAGGTCCATTTGAAGACTTTGAAAAGTTAACAGACGAAAATGCCACCTTATTAGTGCAAGCTGTTGATCATTGGCATCCTGAAGCTGCACAACTACTAGAGCCATTTAGGTTTATTCCAAACTGGCGCATAGATGATTTAATGATTAGCTATTCAACGCCTAATGGTGGTGTTGGCCCACATTTAGACCAATATGACGTATTTATTATTCAAGGCGAAGGTAAACGTCATTGGCGCGTAGGTCTGCCCGATCCAACACTTAAGCAGTTTGCTCAAAACAAAAAATTACTGCAAGTAGAAGCATTTGAAGCCGTAATCGATTGCATATTAGAGCCTGGCGATATTTTATATATTCCACCAGGGTGCCCTCACGAAGGTTACGCTGTAGAAAATGCACTAAATTATTCAGTTGGTTTTAGGGCGCCAAACCAACAAGATTTATTGTCGAGCTTTGCCGATCATATTATTGATACCGAAAGCGGACAAAAACGTTATACCGATCACAACATCACATTAAGAAAATCAAAGGGTGAACTTACAAACCTTGAAGTTGATAAAGTTAAAACATTGATGGCGGCACTTTTAGAAAATGACGATTTATTTAAACAATGGCTAGGCTCAACGCTTAGTCAGCCCAAACATGAAATGGATTTAGCGCCAGTAGAGCCTCCATTTACGTCAGAGCAAATAAGCGATGATTTAAGTAATGAAGAAGCAGTGTTTGAACGCTTAGGTGGCACACGCGCTATTTATCAGCAACTCGATACAGAAGTTTTACTAAGTGTAAATGGCGAAAATTACGCTATGCCGTTAACCGACTTAGCGGCGGTTAAACTACTTACCGATCATACTGAGTTTGAAAGTTCAGCATTAAATTTAACAAAGCCAAGTTTAGTTTTTACTCAAACTTTTACTACACTTGTTAATGAGGGGATCTGGTTTAATATAGACCACGAGTAATAATACCAATTATATTAATAATGATGAGCATTTTACAGCGTAAGATATTATGTATACAGGTCAGTTAAAATTTTTAATTTTCATCTGATATTGGCTTAAATAATTTTGCTGTGATTGCTTACTCATTCTAATTTGGTATCAATAGGAGTTTGCAATGGGCTATCTGGTTGATAAGGTTGAATGGGATATAAAAAAAGATATGCTACAAAAAATTCGAGAGCGAGTTTTTGTTTACGAGTTACATATCCCCAAGCATATCGAATTTGATAGCCTAGATAAAATTGCATTACATGTACTTGTTACAGACGATGCAAACTGCCCAATAGCAACAGGTAGATTATGTAAAGATGGCTTAATCGGCAGAATAGCTGTATTACCTGAGCACCGTAATCGCAAAGTATATAAATCGCTTCTCAACTTTATTGTAGAATTAGCGTCAAACCAAGGTATTGAAGAAGTAAGCATTAATTGTATTTTAAATGAAGTAGAGCGTTTTAAGCGCAATGGCTTTATTCAGCAAGGGAATGTATTTATGGAGGCGGGAATTCCTAGGCAACGTATGCAATGCCCTGTTTCGGCGTTTAATACTACTCCCTTCACACTTGTCCATTAGATAAAGAGAAGGGCGATAAATAAGCTATCACCCTCTACTTTTTTACTTAACCCAAACCGTCGTTACTTTGCCTCATTTGCCCACAGCGGCTCATTATCATACATTTCGTACAAGCCATGGGCTCTATTGATAAGTAAGTTAGCAAAGTCTACCTGTGTTTTATCACGCGCGCCTGTACTCATAATCTGATCCGCTTTTAATTGCCACTGCAAAGAAAAGTAACGCATTGCATCACGAGCATCTGTAGCTGCACTTACTTCAGCATGATCTGTAGGTAACCGCCCTGTTACTACCCAATATGTTTTACCGTTCTGTGCTTTAAATTTCCACATTGCACAAAGTGGTGCTAAAAATCGACTGTCTTTATCAACTACTGATTTTGGCATGATGCCCTTTTCGGCTAAATGCTTTTGCGCTGTTTGAAAACATTCGCGTTGCCACTGCATTCTTTGCTCATCAGTTATAACTTGTTCTTTTGCTGTTAACGGCTTTTTTTCTTGTTGCTGCATTTTTATTAACCTTTTACTTCTTTTTTAACACTCTAAGGACTTAGTAAATAAGGTGCAAGTATAAAACGGTCATTTGCACCTTAAAGCGCTCTGTTTGCTGTGTTTTTAGCCAAACTATTATTTTATATTGTGATCAAACGAACCCACATCACCCGGAAATACTACTGGCGACTCAACACCGTCTTTACTGACAGAGGCTACACCAAAGTAATAATTATCAATCACTACGTTTTTAAGTGTGTACTGTGAAACCTTACCAACGTATTTACTAAACTGCCATTGCGGCTCGCTCGTGTAACGCCAATAAATTTTATAGCCAGCAATATTTTCATCACTGCTTTGTTGCCATGAAAACGACGTATCAGCTGTAACAGCTCCCTTTATTTTAACTTCTTTTGGTGGTGCGGGCGCCCACGCCATAGATGCCATCGTTACCGCATTAAGTGAAGTTAACTTAGCTGTATAATCAAAATCAACGCCTTCAATAGTATCGCCATACTCAACGCCATTTTCAGTGCGTAAATCTTGATGCTGACGATCGTAGTGCTCGTTAGTTTCCATAATACGCACTGCTGCAAAACCTGCATCATTAAATGGACGATGATGCCCACCACGGCCAAATCTATCTAATCGATATACAAGCATTGTATCTAGGTTAGGAATGTATCTGTCAGCAATAGTATCTATGTAGCGCGCTAAATTTCGACTCGCCGAATCAACTTCACCACCCGTAAAGCGGCGAGTATTAGCTTGCTCTTTTGTTT
>Ga0115002_10008304_pt1 | contig 11523 bp, 11 predicted proteins | sample ArcticOcean_MG_C_8_FD_89576 | JGI IMG/M metagenome (GOLD analysis project Ga0115002, IMG submission 89576) | Marine microbial communities from western Arctic Ocean - ArcticOcean_MG_CB11_86 | ecosystem: Environmental > Aquatic > Marine > Oceanic | place: Arctic Ocean: Canada Basin | collected... | reverse complement strand
GTATTGAAGTATAAAGTATAAAAAAATGCGCTCGGTCAAAAGACCGAGCGCGTTTTGCATCGCCCAGGAGGGATTGGGCGTATGCGGGCCCTGCGCTGGGAAATTAAAGGTGGTACCTATTGGCTAAAACCAGCAGCAAAGGTGAGAAAGTCGCTAAAACCAATTGTGCCATCGCTGTCGAGGTCAAATACGGGATTAAAGTTTGATGACGCTGAAGTTTTGCCAAATGCAGCGGCGAAGTTTAAAAAGTCGGCAAAGTTAATGGCGCCGTTGTTGTCGAAGTCACCTTTGTTGCCGGTGGTACCTGTCGCATCTTCTGAACTGCCGTGTAGCGTGAGGGTGCGTAGCAGGACGCCTTCTTCAATTGAAAATTTGATGGCTGTTACAGTTTCGCCCTGGTGCGCGGCTTCGGGTTCATCGGCGGTGACGGTGAGGTAGCCTTGCAGGGTATAGTTTCCATCGGGCATGGCGGTCAATGCGGTTAGGGGTACATTTTCATGCACGACTAAGGAATCGCCGGGTGACAACATTTGGGCATGAAGTGCATCATCAAACCCACGACCCTGAGACCAGCGCCAGGGTTCGCCCGTGGGGCCTTTGAGGATGAATTCAAATTGTTGGCCAGATCGGAACAATAAGGGGATGGCTTCGGTGGTGGTGTTGATTATGCGATAGGTGACTTGGGCTGTTTCTGTATCAAAGGTGGCATCCATATTGACGATGAGTCGGGTGGGCATGGGTTCAACGGGCAAGGGAATAGGGGGCACGGGTTGTGGTGTTTCGCCCAACCAGAAGCGCATTTTGGCTTCGGTGTCGTCTTGATCTAATTCTCCGATAGATGTCATGTAGGCTCGAATGACGTAGACACCGTCTTTGGCTTCGGGTATTGTATTGAGGTCTATTTGCTCTTCAAAGGCAAATGTATCACGCGGGGCCAAAGTGAGGTCGCCCATTTCAGCCGTGAACAAACGTGCCCAAGACCAGCCCCATACGGGTCCGTCGGGTGCGTTGAGCACGATGTCGTAGCGTTGGCCCGAGTTGAAATTGAGCACGATAGTTGAATCTGATGTGTTGGTGAGTTTGTAAGACACTGTTACGGCCTCACCTGATTTGTAAAACTCACGGTCGGTTTGTACACTGGCTGATAATGGGCTGGGGAGGCCCGGTGTGGGCAACACCCAGCCGTCGATGGCAAATTTGACCAAGGCTTCGGTTTCTTCACGGCCCACTTGGCCGCCTTGATCGGTGCTGACTGCTAAAAAACCGGTGAGCAAAAAACTGGGATTGTTTTGTACCCAGGCATCTTCAAGCATAAAATTGGTTTCGATTTCAAAGGTTTCTTCGGTTTTGAGCGTTTGCGTACTGAAAGCTTGAATGAAGGATTTGTCTTGTGACCATGTCCAAACACGACCCCGTTGCCCGTCTAAAGTGAGATCATATTGTTGGCCACTTGGAAATGATAGGGTGAGATCTTGCCCGCTGATGTTGGTGAGGCGATAGCGCACAGAGATTTTATCTCCAGCACGATAAGACTGGCGGTCGGTGGCTAACTCGGCAACAAAGTGGTTGTTGACCATTTCGTGAGCGTTGGTATATCCATCGGTTTCTTGCCGTTTGAGCACAATGTCCATGTGGTTTTCACCTGCATTCAGCGTGATGTTTTGTGCGTGAAGCGCAAATCCTTCAGCGCGTACTGTGAGGGTGTGGTTCCCTGCTTTGGCACGTATTTCAAAGGTGCCATTGCGCGTGGTCAACGTGGCCGATGCTGTGCCAGCGAAGGGGGTATCAGATTGGATGTTTTCTGAGAGGGATATCTGTGTTGGCACAGGTGCGCCCGTTTCATCGGTGATTGTTCCTGTGAGTATTGCAAGGGATGGGTCTGCGACAATTTGCACGGGTATAGAAATGGCGGTTTGTTCGCTTAAGATGGTGCTTTCTTTGGATGTGGGCATAAAGGCTTGTAGGGTATAATTACCTGCTGATAAAAATTCGTATTCTAAACCCAGTCGCGCCAAAAAGCTTTGGGATTCACCGGATTTTAATGTGAGCGTTGTTTGCCCAAAAATAAACGATCTGTTGGCAGACCAGGTCCAAGCGGTTTCACCTTGTTCATTTTGCAGATAGAAGTCGTATTGTTGGCCAGAGTCAAAGTTGAATGTGGTTTCGGTTTCTTGTGCCGTGACGCGATATTGAATTTGGATGAGGTCACCTTGTATGTAGGATGCTTTTAAGGTGCCGAGTTCGTATCGCACGCCATTTTGTTCGACAGATGTGCGGTTTTCATAGTCTTCGATAGGCCGGTCGGGCTCTGGTTCTGGAAATGGCAGTGGAATGGGTTCGATGACCACAGTGGAATCACCGGGTTCTGATGTACCCGATTGCACAGGGTCGACAAAAGTGATGAGGTCATAGGTTTGCGGGCCAGCAAATGTGATTTCGGACCATTTAAGCAAACCAAAGCCGGGGGCAAACCACATGTCTGTGACGCCTGCATCGGCCAGTTGCGGATTGGGTTTGACAGCTAAATGAAGCACGTTGCCAAATTGGCCATAGGGCACTTCAAGACGTGCCGTGCGACTGATGACTGTAACCACAGAACCGCTGAGTAAGTTGTCGGCATCGCTCGTGATGGTCCAGGATGCGCCTTCTTCGGCATTGAGGTCTAAGAATTGGTATTCACCCGTGTCGGTGATGGCCATGATTTTGCCGTCGCTGGTTTTACGCACGCGCATGTTGCCTTGAAATCCTTCCCAAAGATACGTGAAAGGGGGATCGATGCGTTCAATGCCACTTAGGCCGATTCTACGGGTCGACTTAATGGGGCTGCCCGCGTATTCCCAAATGATTCCGGGGCGTGTGGGGAAGAGGTCGGCTAAGTCGAAGATAGGTATGGGTGGCATGTGAGAATCGATGATGATGGGTTCAACTTGCTCGGTGTTTGACTCCGTTGTTTGTGCCAGCACCGCTGCGACTGGTGTTAGCAAAATGATCCAGAGTGTAAAAAAATATTTAAACATACCCAGTTTCCTTTCAATCCCATCCCGTGTAACGACGATTGTCGCCTGTTTGTGTGTTGGTCTGCACTTGTTACGGTAAGAGGAATGGCAATTGTTGTGCCAATATACGGGTATTTGTGTAAGTTGCTTTAAATAAATGGTTTGTGTGTTTTGTTGTTGTTTGTGGAGGTGCGCTTCCTCAGTTTTCTGAAGACAGGTGTATCAAATTTTATATATTTTTTGCTTCTGGTTCTCAATTTTCCGTGAAAAGGATGGTTATGGTTTCGGCTATTTTGTTGATGCATTGCCCCGATCAAAAGGGGTTGGTGGCTGCGGTGACGGATTTTCTTTATCGACATTCGGGTAATATTTTGCATTTGGATCAGCATGTGGATATACAAACACGCACTTTTTTTATGCGTGTCGAGTGGGATTTGAAAGGTTTTGGTGTCGATCGATCTGACATTGCGGAGCTGTTTCAGGTGGATATTGCCGAGCGATTTGGGATGCATTGGCATTTGCACTTTTCTGATGATGTACCTCGCGTGGCACTTTTTGTGTCTAAGCTGTCGCATTGTTTGCACGATGTGTTGGCGCGCTGGCAATCGGGACAGTGGCAAGTTGAGATTCCTGTGGTGATTAGCAATCACAAAGATATGGAAGAGGTGGTAACGCGTTTTGGGCTGTCATATTATTATCTTCCCATTACCAAAAAGAATAAGGTGGAACAGGAACGGAGACAACTTGAATTGTTGAAAGATCACCAGGTTGAGTTGGTGGTGCTTGCGCGGTATATGCAAATTTTGTCTGCCGATTTTTTGGCACACTATCCTGAGCGGGTGATTAATATTCACCACTCGTTTTTGCCTGCATTTCCGGGGGCGCGGCCTTATCATGCGGCGCAAGAACGGGGTGTGAAAATTATTGGGGCAACGAGCCATTATGTGACGGCAGATTTGGATGCAGGGCCTATTATTGAGCAAGATGTGGCACGGGTGAATCATCGAGATACGGTCGATGATATGGTGCGTAAGGGACAAGACTTGGAGAAGGTGGTGCTTGCGCGGGCGATTTGGTACCATTTGAACAGGCGTGTGTTGGCGTATGGTAATCGGACGGTGGTATTTTCTTGATTGCGTATTGGGTCTTTATGCGCTATATACGAAGGACAAAACAAAGAAGATAATGAACTCGGGCGAAGGGATTGGTCTATGCGGATTTTGTATCTTGATTTGGATGCTTTGAACCCCACACATTTGGGGTGTTATGGGTATCATCGTAATACATCGCCGACTATTGATAAGATTGCATCTGAAGGGGTTCGGTTTAATCAGGTGTATACGACCGATGCGCCTTGTTTGCCTTCTCGTACGGCGTTTTATTCGGGGCAGTTTGGTATTCACTCGGGTGTGGTTGGGCATGGCGGAACGGCTTCTGAACGGCGGAACAATGGGTCTGAGCGTGGGTTTGCAGATCAGCTTGCACGCCAGGGTTTGGCGGGTTCTTTGCAGCGGCAAGGGTTTAAGACGTCGATGATTAGCCCATTTGGACAACGGCATGCGGCGTGGCATTTTTATGCGGGTTTTAATGAGATTTTTAATACGGGCAAAAATGGTGCTGAGTCGGCAGAAGAAGTGACACCGGTGGTGGAGAAGTGGTTGGCGGATAATGCGTCGGATGACAATTGGTATTTGCATATTAATTATTGGGATATTCACACGCCCTACCGGGCGCCCGAAAGTTATGGTGAACCCTTTGCGGATGACCCGTTGCCCGAGTGGTTGACCGAAGATTTATTGGAAGCACACAAAAAACTTGTGGGGCCACACACGGCGCAAGATATTATGATGTGGAACGACCGTGTCAACCCTCGGTACCCTCGCCACCCGGGGCGGTTGGATAATATGAAGGATTTGCGCCGGATGATTGATGGGTATGATACGGCTATTCGATATGTGGATGATCAGATTGCTGTGATTATGAAGGTTTTGGAAGAGAAGGGTGTGTTGGACGATACGGCGATTGTGATCAGTGCTGATCATGGTGAGAATATGGGTGAGTTGGGCATTTATGGCGAGCATGGTACTGCCGATCAGGCCACGTGTCATATACCATTGATTATCAAATGGCCAGATGGACAGTCGGGTGTTGTGGATGAGGGTTTGCACTATAATATTGATATGGCTCCGACGTTGGCAGATCTATTGGGTGGTGAACGGCAAGATTTGTGGGATGGCGAAAGTTTTGCACAGACTGTGACAGCAGGTAAAGACAGTGGACGTAGCGAATTGATTTTGAGCCAGTGTGCGCATGTGTGCCAGCGGGCCGTGCGGTTTGACCATTGGATGTATATTCGCACCTATCACGATGGGTATCGGTTGTATCCCAAGGAGATGTTGTTTGATTTGGATGCCGACCCGCGTGAGTTAAATGATGTGGCGAGCGGTCACCCCGATGTGTGCCGCGAAGCGGTGTACCGGTTGAGCAATTGGCACGATGATATGATGGCAACAATGCCACGTCCTTATGACAATGACCCATTGTGGACGGTGATGCAAGAAGGTGGGCCGATGCATACTTGGGGTGCTTTAGAAGACTATGTTGAGCGGTTGAAAGTGACAGATCGTGCTGAGAGCGCAACGTTGTTGTGGGAGAAGTTTAAGGATGACTATCGACATCCGTAGACAAGTGAAAAGGCAGAGGCATTGAACTGTGTTTGGGTGAAAAGATACGACGATTTGGATTGAAAGGAGTGGGTCATGCTCATAAAAGAACAGATTGATTTTTATCGTGAACAGGGATATTTGGGTGTACCGGATGTGTTGTCGGAAGCGGAGATTTTGGAGCTTCGGCGGGTGACAGATGAATTTGTTGAGAAGTCGCGCTTGGTTACGGAGCATACGGATGTGTTTGATTTGGAGCCGGGGCATACACCAGAAAACCCGAAATTGCGCCGGTTAAAAAGCCCGATTGGACAACATGATGTGTATCGAAAAACATTGTATCATGAAAAGATTTTGGAGATTGTGACGCAGCTGATAGGGCCTGGTTTGCGGTGCAATGGCAATAAGTTGAATCTGAAGCAACCTGGGTTTGGCAGCCCAGTGGAGTGGCATCAGGATTGGTCGTTTTACCCGCATACGAATGATGATTTGTTGGCTGTGGGGGTGGCGATTGATGATATGGCAGAAGAGAATGGGCCTTTGTTGGTGGTTCCTGGATCACATAGGGGGCCGATTTATGATCATCATTATGAAGGGCATTTTTGTGGGGCCGTGACCGATCCGGCTTTTAGTGATAAGACGGCGGTGCCTGTGATGGTGAAATCGGGTGGGATTACGATTCATCATGTGCGGATGTTGCACGGGTCTGTGGCCAATACGTCGGACAAACCACGGCGGTTAATGTTGTTTCAATATTGTGCGATGGATGCGTGGCCCTTGTTGGGTGTTAAGGACTATGATGGGTTTAACGACTTGATTGTGCAGGGGGAACCGTCGAATATTCCGCGTGTGACACCGGTGCCTGTGCGAATGCCGTTGCCGCCATCGTTGAAGTCGGGGTCGATTTATGAATCGCAGACGGTGTTGAAGAAGTCGACTTTTGGGCAATAGGGCAAATTTAAAAACAAGAATGATGATAGAGGAGTGGAGATGTCGTTAACACCTGAGTTGGTGAGTGATTTTCATCGGGATGGGTTTTTGTTGGTGCGGGATGTGTTTGGGCAAAATGAAGTGGCGGCGATGTTGGATGCGGTGGAAGGGGGGGATCGTGTGGGGGAGACGACAAAGGCATCGCAGGATGGTACGGGGCGGGCATCTAAGTTGGCTATTTGGCATGATTTGGGAGATGATATTTGGTCGGATGTGTCGACGAACCCGCGCATTGTGAATGGGGTGCGGATTTTGTTGGGTGAAGAGGTGGCGTTTTTCCATGGGAAGGTGATGTTGAAAGAAGCGCGTGAAGGGGGGGCTTGGGAATGGCATCAGGATTATGGGTATTGGTATAATCAGGGGTTTGTGTTTCCGCGTATGATCAGTGCGTTTGTGGCATTGGACCCAGCGACAAAAGAAAATGGGTGTTTGCAGGTGTTGCGAGGGTCGCATTTGATGGGGCGGTTGGATCATATGCAAGTTGGCAAACAAACGGGTGCAGATCCTGAACGTGTTGCACAAGTGATCGATTTTTTTGATCGAGTACATGTTGAGATGAATCCGGGTGACGTTTTATTTTTTCACTGTAATCTGTTTCATGCCTCGGATGCAAATGTGTCGGATGTTCATCGTCGGTCTTTTATTATGTGTTATAATGCACTGAACAATCCTCAGTTGCGCGATAAGAAGACGTTTGAAGAGCGGCCTTGTCCTGTGAGTGCAGATGATGCGATTTTGAAGCGAGGGCAGGTTGTTGTGGTATAATTAGATACATAAGAAAAAAGTAAAAGGCCCTCTGGTTTATGCCAGAGGGCCTTCTTTGTTTTTTAAGGGTGTGACTTATTGAGAGGGGTCTTTTGATGCTTGGTCTAAATCGACAATGGCATGGTCTCCAGCGTAAGCTTTGGTGGCATATTGTCGAATGTCTTGCATATTGGTGAGTATTTGGCTGATTTTCATACCGGCATTCATGATGTTGTCGAGCATCTGTTCGCTGTTTGTTTGGTCTGGGTCGGTGCGTAGTATTTCGGCAAAGCCGATAATGCTTTGGAGGGGTTGGTTAATTTCGTGGGCTGCCGCACCCGCTGTTTCCATGAGTACTTTGATTTTTTCGGTTTCTCGCAACTGTGTCTGTGATTTGAGTAATTGTTGGTACATCTTTGCATTAGAGAGCGCTACAGCAACAAAGGTGAGAAAGGGTTGCATGATTTCTACGCGGTGCAAGACGGCTTCTTTGTCTGCAAACGTACTGCCGGTTGCTAATACGGCGAGGACTTTGTTGCGTTGTTTGACGGGTATGAAATAGGATATTTTATCGTCGTAATCGGAAGGGGAATCTTGGCCGTATCGGTCATCCCATCCTTCAATGACAATCATTTCACCTGCACGCATAGTGGCAGAGGTCAACCCTTTATCTGTTTTTACATTGAAAGATTGCCCGAGCATTTTGTGAGAAGATACTTTGGATTTGATGGTATTATCTTTGGCGTCTAAAACGCGATTGACACTGCGTAGCACTTGCAGTGTCTCTTGATTTTCATCGACAAGTGCGATCATGAGGCTGCGGAAGATGCCTGTTTCTACAATTTGGACGGCCAACGTATCCAATACCCGGTCTAAGTCTAAAGATTCGAGAATGGTTTGGCTGATTTCTTCAAACCCAGACAGTAGGCGTTCTCGATCTGTTGGGGTTGTTATAATGGTTGGATCTTCTGTAAACATTAAATTTGGCTTTGAATAATTTGGGCGACAGCTTTGCCGAGTAGGTCACATCCTGTTTCGTTAAAGTGTACGCCGTCTGGTTTGAGAAGGGTGTCACACCCTGCATTGTTGACAACAGCATAGAGGTCGTTGACGGGAATTTTGAGGGTGTTACATATTTCTTGGGTGGCTTGGTTATAAGATAAGACATCTGCTTCCAATCGGTCAAACCCTTTGCGCTCGTGATGCCAGCTTTCATTGACGGGTGTGGTGAGTGCCCAAATGAGCGTGGCTTCTGTTTCCTTTTGTAGGTGTGTGAGAATATGTGTGACATTTTTGCGATATTCTTCAAGCGGTACAGAAGGTGTGCCTGTTTCAAAATCTTTTTTTAAATCGTGGAGGCCGCAGTTGATGTGTATGATTTGGGGTGTGTGTGCTTTTGCCCAGGCATCAAGGTTTTCACGGATACGGCGGCTGTCCCCGCCATTTTGTTTGGGGGACCATATGTCGAGGTTGGGCAATTGGGCACGCACGGTGGCTTCGTAACCCATGCGAATGGAATCGCCGATTAAGACCACGTTAGGCATTGGTATTGTCCTCTTGGTAAAAAGTGGATGGTGTTGTAACAATGGGCATGGCATTGCCTCTTATAAATCGGCTAAAAGTTCGCGCGCTTGATCGGCATCTTGTTCGGCGACAAGCAGAGTGACTGGGCCGGTTGCGTAAATAGATTGAAAACCTTCACCGCGTGTGATGTAGGGGATGTCGGCGTCTTCAAGGATGGATTTGGCAATGGTTAGGAGTGCGGGGCTGTTGACGAGTGAGATGGAGATGAGTTTGATGTTTGGGTCGGCCATTATTGATCCTCTTTGTCAATTAAATGGAGGAGTTGGATGAGGTGGTTGATTTGGTGTTTGGGTGGCGGTGTGTCGGTGGGCCAGGGGAGGTGGCCGCTGAGGTAGATGGCTGTCATTCCGATGGCTTCGGCACCGGCGATATCGTTTGTGGGGTGGTCGCCGACGAAGTAGGTTTCGGAAGGGGATAGGTTTAGGTCTTCGAGGGCCATGTGAAAGATTTTGGGATCGGGTTTTTTGATGCCTGCTGTTTCGGAAATGAGGATGGTTTCGACGTAGGTGTGAAAGTCTAAGCGTTCAATTTTCCCATTTTGAGTTCGTTCGGTGCCATTGGTGACGATGCCGAGTTTGAAACCACGGGTTTTTAAGGTTTCAAGGACGGTATAGGCATCTTTCATGGCTTGGGCGCATTTGGGGTAGGTGGTGTACCAACAGTCGCTGAGTTCTTCAACTGTGGGTGGATTGATCCAAGGTAAATTTTGTATGATCAATTGAAATGCTTCGGTTTTTGGGCGACACCCTTGCCCGTCTGCGTTGCGAATAATGTTTATGAAGTTATCGGTGTCGATTTCGTTGAGGTCTTCGGCGTAGGTGGTTGCCAGTTCGTTTGCGAATAGATCGAGGGTGGTTTTGCGATCTACCAGTGTGCCGTCGAGGTCGAATAAGATGCCGCGTAGGGGCATGGGAACTCCGGGAGAAGCAATGAATAATTTATAAATTAGGACTGTGGATTTAGATTTAGGATTTGGGCGAGTTTTTTGCCCATTGCATCGGCCATGTGTGCAAAACCGAGGTCGTTGGGGTGACCGCCATCGACGGCACCGTCGGTGAAGGCGTCGCTTAAGTAATCTTTGGCTTCGAGTAGATGGAGGTTGAGGTCGCTTTCGCCCATGCGATCCCAAATGGCATCGCTGATGGTTTGGCGTTTTTTGGTGATGGTTTGGATGTGTGTTTGTGACCAGAGTTCGGCATTGTAAAAAATGGGGGTGGTGGCGAGTAGGGGGATGTTGGGGTGTTTTTGTCTTAGGATGTCGATAAAGGGGCGGTATCGTTCTTGGAGTTCTTCAAGGCTGTTGTTTTGCCCTACGTCGATGACAAAGCAGCTGGGGTCGGTTTCTGTTAATATATCGGCGACCTCGGGTTCGCATTTGCCACGCCCGCTGAACCCAAAGTTGAGGTAATCAAGGTTGTATTTGCGCCCGAGCATGTCTTGGTAGCTGAGACCTGGGCGCGATGCGCAACCGCCTTGGGTGATGGAGGTGCCGTAAAAGACGATGGGTTTTTCAAGGGCAAAAGGTGTGGGTTTTTCAAATTTGGCATTTTCGTCTACGCCGATAGATAAGATGTCGATGGGACCGTAGAGAGGGAGGTAGAGGCAGATGTTGCGCATGGCTCGGGGCACGTCATTAAAAAGGGACAATTCGGCTTCGCCGCCCTCCATGTCGGGCACACGTGCAGACCAGCATCGCCCGTTGACATAGGTGGATATGCCTTGCGCGGTGAATTGGGTCATATTGGTGCGGGGTGAAAATTTGGGATATTGGGCGCGAATGGAGAGCGTGGCGGCATCGGTTTGGAAGCGAATTCTGACGCCGGCGGTTTGTTTGCCGATGTTAAAGACGGATTCGGGTAAATCATTTTCATATCGATCTGGAAAGCGTTGCAGTTTGGGTGTTGTTTCGTTGAACCAGTTTAGACCGCAGATTTGAAAGCGTGTATCAGGAAAATCAATCCACTGCATTTTAACTCCTTTTAGGCAGGAAGAAGAGCGTAGAGAGAAGGAAGAGGAAATCGGCTTTCTTTTTTCTTTTGTCTTCTTTCTTTTGTCTTCATATTACTGTATCTGACCTATAAATGCAATAAGGAGAAAACATGCCCCATGTTCACGATCGAGGTGGTTGGGCCGATGAGACGCTCATTGACCGTACTGAGCACGCGTTTGCACAGTGGGAAGACCATACGCACGCGATGTTGGAGTTGCTGATTGGGCCGAAGTATCATTTTAACTTGGATGAGTTTCGTCGGGCTATTGAAGGCATTGAGCGAGACACGTATGAGGCGATGACGTATTATGAGCGTTGGTTGACGGCGATTGAAACGTGTTTGGTACAAAAGGGTGTACTGACGCGGGAAGAGGTGGATGAGAGGGTGGCAGAGATAAGCGAATAGACGAACCTGCGGGTGCGCAACGCGCAAGTTCCCGTAGGGAACCCACCGAAGGTGCCCCGCAGCTTACGAGCGCAGTGAGGCATAGACGAATAGACGAAGTTGGGGATGGCTTTGATTGAAAGAACAAAATTTCAGCCCGGTGATCGGGTT
>Ga0115002_10008303_pt1 | contig 11524 bp, 5 predicted proteins | sample ArcticOcean_MG_C_8_FD_89576 | JGI IMG/M metagenome (GOLD analysis project Ga0115002, IMG submission 89576) | Marine microbial communities from western Arctic Ocean - ArcticOcean_MG_CB11_86 | ecosystem: Environmental > Aquatic > Marine > Oceanic | place: Arctic Ocean: Canada Basin | collected... | reverse complement strand
CCGAACAAGGGATTTGTTGGTAACGACAGTTTTACCTATGAGATATCAGACTCAGAAGGTTTAACGGCTGAAGGTACGGTAACGTTAAATGTGATCAGTGCTCCGCTAAGTGCTCCTCCCGTTGCTACTGATGATGTGTTTGGTAATGTCCGTGAAGACACCTCCGTTGACGTTATTTTTGTAGATGAGGGTGAATTTGACACGGATCCAGCAGTTAACGATTCCCCCTTCTTTGTTAGCATCTCTGATTTACCTTCAATTGGCCAGGACGATATAAACTCACTGGGGGCACAGATTAATAGTCTGGTATTTGGATTTGATCCTGATGTTGATGGTTCAATAGCAGGCATTGCAGTTATCGCAAATCCAGTTACAAAGGAAGGTGATTGGGAATACAACTCCGATGGCGGGACTACTTGGGCTGCCATCGGAAGGGTCAACGATACAGGTAGCGCACAGGCAATAAGTCTAACCAGCAAATTGCGATTTAATCCTGCGGCAGGATTCAACGGTGTTGCACCTGCTCTTTCGATTCGTTTACTGGACGATACACATAGTTCGTTTAGTGACATTACAGCTTCGGCAGTATTCCTGGACACTAGTACCAACGACGGTACAACTGGGATCTCCTTTGCTGTCGGTATGCTTGGTATTTCAGTAATTAGTTCTACAGAAAACACCCAGGAAGATACGAGTAACTGGAGCGATGCAGTGGTCCCAGTGACGGCCGACGACGTGCTAATCAATATGACGTCGACAGGTATTACGTTTGATGCGGTCGCCATAACGTTTTCTGGTGCTGCAGGCCACAATAGCTACACCGGTAAGGGTAGCGTTGATATGGTGGTGATGGGGGACGGTAATGGCACAATTGACAATATTGGCGCCGGAGATATCGTTTATGGTCAAGGGGGCGATGATGAGTTTGAGATAACCAACGTCACCGGCACCGGCTTTAAGCAGATCGACGGTGGCGAAGGATTCGATACTCTGCTGCTGTCCGGCAACATTGATCTGACTGAACTGCAATCAATAGATAATATCGAGCGCATCGATATAAACGGTGGCACGGGAATGGATCAAGTCACATTGGATATTGCTGACTTAATCGACATGGTGGATGACAATTCCCTTGATTACCTGCTCACTGGTGGCGCCGAGAAATTGCTGATTGATAGCGATGCCAACGATGCGGTAATACTCAATGGGCAGGATCTAAGTGATATTTCCGGTGGTACACGGGCCGCCGCTGGCATCACTTCAGACTACGCAGATATCAACATAGAAGGTGAGAACTATATCAAGTTTGTCCATGCCGGTCTTGATCTCGAACTTTATGTTCATTCTGATTTAGTTGATGACACGCCGCTATAGTCAGCCCAGCATCGACGCAGGGAGCAAACTACAACGCTATATCCGTGACTGTTACCTAGGAATAAGACTCGAGCAGTCTTTCTTTTTCCTGCCATCGGTCATTAATCCACGAACCCAGATCCTCAATATCCCCCAAACGATGTTGCTGTACTACGACGCGAACTTCCCTGGTTGCGCCATGGAGGCAATCCCAGAAATTACTGTTACCGCCTACGTATACAATAGTAACGTCGATAATGGGTGTATCAGGGTGCATTGCTTCTTTCAAAATGCGAATACCGCCCATTCGTGGGTTTAACAGGTGCTTAAAACGTGAATTCTGATCGATACGCTTTGTTTCGCTGAAGCGTGTGCCTTCAGCAAAAATTAGTACTGCGCCAGGGTCTGAACTTGAGCGCTCAGAAAACGCGCGAATGGTGGCGTAGTCTTTCTTGCGAGACTCGCCCCCTTTACCCCGATATAGCCTGGGGAAACCCAGCAACCAACATAACCAGCCGACGACGGGCACCCAGATCAATTGACGTTTGATCAGAAACTTGATGATCGGCCCGTGGTCCGTAATTACGTGATGGATGATCGGTATATCGAACCATGATTGATGATTGCTGATAATCACTGGGGAAGGATGTTGGCCAATATCTCCATCGATGATGATGCGAATCCGGACGACGTACAGCATCCAGAAACTGTTGAGTCGTGCCGCACCGTGATAACAAAAACTGACACCCCGTTGCCATAGACTGGAAAGAGGGGGTAGTAACAGTTTGCAGATCGCGACAATGGAAAACGGAATTAACCAGAACGTAAGGTTTAAAACCACCCAACTCGCAGAGATAGCACTATAGATATGTAAGGCGATGTTTTTCACTCGAATAGATTCAGCTGATTAATGGTGGTGACGAGGGTTCTTCAAAGAAGTCGTTAATGCCACTGACCCTGGGTACGCTATTCTCCATACACTGTTGCCAGATAATCGCGTTTGTAAATAGCCTAACTCGTCGCCGAGCCCGCGTAATTGCGGTATAGACGAGTTCCCGGCTGAGTAGCTGTTCAGCATTGTGGCTCAACTGTGCGGGTAAAACCAGGGTTACGGTTTCGAATTCCGAGCCCTGAGCTTTATGTACTGTCATGGCGAAGCAGGTCTCATGGGGCGGTAGTCTCGATGCGAGCAATAATCTGGTTTCACCGGCGGGGTTAGTAAAGGCAACCATCGGATGAGTGATATCGTCAGCTGCAATACAGATACCAACATCACCATTGTAAAGCTGTAGGTTGTAGTCATTACGTAAAATTAGGATTGGCCGGCCATGATAGAAAAGGCTGGCAGGATCTTTTAATCCCTGTGACTCCAGTTCTGACTCGATACTGGCGTTCAGTTCTTCGACACCTAAATCTCCTTCTCGCATGGGTGTTAGCAATCGTGATTGCTCAAACAGCAATGCCAGGTCCGCCGGGTTGTTTTTTGGATTGCGTAGTTCAGCTAAATAATGACCAAAGTCCTCCAGTAACAGCGAATTTCTATTTTCACCATGCAGCAATTCGGGGTTTTCAACATCGATACCAGCGCCTTTTGAAGGTATATCAATGTTTTTCTCCGCAATGTGGCGAGCCAGTCTGCCAATACCTTCATCGGGTGAAAATCGATGGCTGACTTGGAGGTGACAGCGCATATCGTCGAGCGGGTGTGCGGGCACGTTCACCTTGAGCGAGATGTCTAATAGTTCCTGTGCGAGCGTTGTAAAACTTTTGCTGTATCCTCCTGCCGGTACACAAAGATCAGCTAATACATTACCGGTGTCTACTGAGGGTAATTGATCGGGGTCTCCCACCAGAATTAATCGTGCCTGATCGGGTAACGCCGCTAAAAGTCGATGCATCATCGGTAGATCGATCATGGAGACCTCATCCACGATTAGCACATCTGCTGCAATACGATTCTCGGCATTGAAGCGAAAGCTTCGGCCATCTCGTCGGACGCCGAGCAGGCGATGTAATGTCTGCACTCGCAGACCTCCGGTTGCTTCAAATTGGCTTGTCAGAGACTGGCTAAGACGCATTGCTGCCTTGCCAGTTGGCGCTGCCAAGCGGATTTGTAACTTCGATTCACTCAATATAGTCAGGAGGGTAATAATCTTTGCAACCGTTGTGGTCTTACCCGTGCCTGGGCCCCCAGTAATGATGGTCAGTTTCCTGGTTAGTGCCTGAAGCGCTGCTACCTGTTGCCAGTCGATACCATCTTTGCTCTGGAACTGTGATTTTAATACCTCAGATAGTTTTTCTCGATCGACAATGGGTACGGCGGTATTGAGCTTGCTGATGTGATCAACAATAGTTTTTTCATACCGAAAATAGCGCCTCAGATACAATTTTTCACCGTGTAACGTCACTGGTGAATTTCTTTCGTTAAATGGACCGAGCGTTTTCAATTCACCGATAATGTCGGGCTTGTCCTCACGATCAGCAAGGTCGAGGCAACTGTGTTGGCGCGATAATGCCTGGCTTAGTTCTAGCATGACCTGAAGCAATTTCGCGCTGCAACCCGGCACAACGCGAGCGATATAATCACGAAAGTAGTGGTCAATGTATCGCCCCTCAGCTGGCATCTGCCGTTTCCTTGAGTAATGCGTCAAGCGCCAACATAAGCTCTAGTGAGGGTTTATCGTTGTAGATTCCGGTATCGATCGAGTTTTTCCCTTGCATGCCGCGAAGGAACAAATACTTCACACCGCCAAAATGAGTCTCGTAATTGTAGTCAGGCAATCGCGCATCCAGATAGCGATGCAATGCCACACAATAGATAAGATATTGAAGGTCGTAGTTATGTTCCTGGACTGCGAATTGTAAGGCATCAGGGGTATAGTTCTCGTAGCCATTTCCAAGATAATTTGATTTATAATCAATAAGATAGTATTTATTTTTAAAGCGAACTATCAAGTCTATCAGCCCGGTCATCATACCCTCAAACTGGATGCTCTGGTCACCGGTAATGGTTTGTAAATATCCATTTTCTTTCAGGTGTCGAATAAACCTTTCTGTCATGGTGACTGGAAAATGAAATTCAAGTTCATTGATTCTTTCCCGATCTGGTATATCAGCGAGACAAAACTGCGGGTCCAGCGGGGTGGCGAGAATATCTTTAATCCAAGTGCTTAGAACGTTCTGCCATGGGTCTTCTGGCATGCCCATTCGTGTCAGGTAATGGTTACAGCGCTCGCGAATATCTGCTTCATTGGCATCGAAAGCAATATCTTCGAACAGGCTGTGTAAAGCAATCCCGACCCTAGGTCCCCGAGGAAAAGTAAAACGATTAGCGGCAATTTCCACTTCTGCTTGATGGCTATCACTATCATCATCACCGTAACCTGCGACATTGAATGCTTCATCATGCTCGATCAATTTTTTTAAGCGACGTGATACGCCGGTATAGCTGTGCACACGCCATTGGTCATCAGGTGAGGGCAGTGCCGGTGGTGCACGAAGCGAACTGGCGTCGAAAATGTCTTCTCTCTTCGATACGCCGGTGCTGGAGATGTGGGCGACGTGAAACAAATCATTGGGTAAACGGCCTAACAAATAGTCGAGATGTCGGTTCTCTTTGTCCTGTAGTCCAAGTAATCTGCTCACAGCCGAATTTGTTAGATCCGCCGTATCTGGAATGCCGAGATAACACAAATAACGGGCTCGTGTAATGGCGACGTAGAGCAGGCGCATGTCCTCTTCATATTTTTCCTGCCGGGCGATTTCCTGCTGTTGCTCATTGGGGCAAAAGTCGAGGTGGGTCGAGTAAATGTCGTCGTGCTTTTCATGAAACAGCGCAGGTTCTCTAGGTCGTAGCTGTGCAATAAAACTGGCCATAGGGATCATCACGACATCGTATTCAAGTCCCTTGGCGGCGTGCATCGTCACTATCTTGACCAGGTTTTCATCGCTTTCGAGACGAATCTGCTGATTTTCACTGGCCACCGTTTCGGCTGCGATTTTTTCGCGGGTAAACCACGTTAGCAATCGGCGCATACCGGGTGCGATGGAAGATCTCTGCTGAAGGAGCTCCGCGAGATGCCTTAGGTTTGTCAGTTGTCGATCACCATTAGGTAAATGCAACCATTTGTCAGCAATTTTGCGTCGTACGATCAGTGCTTCGATCATCGGCGCTACGTCCCGGGATTCCCACAAATGATGGTATTCCTGAAATTCTGCAAGTACCTGTTGATGCTCTACGATATCTTGATTAACCGCATCTATCTCAGTAGCTGTGCTATTTAGCAAAGTTGTCGCGAGTGCAGCTTTAATGGCGTGATCATTGGTTGGGTCTATTACTGCTTCAAGTATTAGACGAAGATCCTCCGCCGTATCCTGAAGAAAAACACTCTCCAACGTGACATAAACGCTTTTGATGCCTCGTTCGGATAACGCGATCTGTGCCGCGCGTGCATCATTTTTGTCCCGGACCAGAAGCGCTATCTGGCCCGCATTGAGAGGCTCGCCGTTAACAAGTGCAGACCCTGCATCCGCCTGATTCAGCAGGTCGACGATCTGTTCCCCGGCATGCGCCATACCTAATTCGCGTGCCTGTGATTTCGTCAGGGTTTTTTCTCCCTGCAGCAAAGCGATGTGGAATGGTGCAGGGGTTTCGTTATGTAGTGTTACGCTCATCGCATCGGCAGCCACCGAAGATGAGTTTTCCTGATAGCCAATATTATCGTTCCCGAAAACATTGGTCTGGCCAAACAGATGGTTGATCGCATTGACTAACGATGCGCTTGAACGCCAATTGACGGATAGGGCATGAATATCATCTGCGCTTTTTTTGGCGTTTAGGTAGGTGTAGATGTCAGCGCCACGAAATTGATAGATAGCCTGTTTGGGATCGCCAATAAAGAGCAGACAGTCATGCTCAACATTGGCGTAGATGCGTGAAAAAATACCGTATTGCAGATCGTCCGTATCCTGGAATTCATCAATCATCGCGACGGGCCAGCGTCGTGACAGCTGAGAGGCAAGCGTATGATTGTTGGTTAATGCATGGCTAAGTTGTGATAACAAATCATCGAGTGTCAATTCGTTGGTGATTGCTTTCAGCTCAAAGATTTTCTCCTTCAGGGATTGTGTGACGAGTTGCCAGAGATTGATATTCGTCTGCTTCATAATGTCAGCCGCAGACAGCCAAACCTCGTCAATTAACGCCAGTACCGCGTGCTCTGGTAGTTTGAAATTCTTTTTCAGCTTGCTCTGTAGATTTGTCCGATTATAAACCTCCCAGACTTCGGCATTTAACTCAATGGGGTCCGGCGACTGACAAAGGTCGGTCATGAGATCAATTCGAGATATGACTTTACTATTCTTGCTGAAGCCTGCATTTCTTATGACTTCAGGTAGGTTGTCCGCAACCCAGCGCTGTTTGATGTCAGCGATTTTTGTGATGATCGTGCTGTATTGATCACTGACATCCCGCGTTGCAGGACCTAAGGTTACATGCTCTCTAAATAGGAATGGCCTGGTTTTTTGAATGAGCTGCTCTGGATTAGACCAGTTATTTAGCGCTATGTTCTGTTCAAAGCTTGGTAACTCCAAAATGTGCTTTCGAAAGCAGTCTTCCGCAGCAATCCGCAACAATGAATCCCGATCAGCATTCAGATTCTGGTCAAACAATACCCCGGTTTCGAATGACAATTCGTCAAGCACCCGTGCGCAAAAACCATGGATGGTGAAAATGGATGCGTCATCCATAAGCAGGCTGGCAGCGGTTAGCAGTTGTAGATCCCTTTCGGGATCTTCGCTACTGATTTTAAGTGATTGTAAAAAATCATCGGATTGATCTCCGACGTCACCAAAAACACGTTTTGCATCGACAATGCGCTGGCGTATGCGATGTTTTAATTCTTCGGTTGCGGCGATAGTAAAGGTCAACACCAGTATTTGCTGAACACCCAGTGGTCTGTCTCGACCACGTCCTAGTAATAGTCGAATGTAAAGATTGGTGATCGTATAAGTTTTGCCGGTGCCCGCGCTTGCCTCGATGAGTTGGTTTCCCACGAGGGGTAGAGCGTTGGTGGAGAGATCTGTCAAGCGTCACTCCAACTGGCAAGTAACGGGGTATAGGTTTCTATGGCAAGATGCTCAAAAGCTTCGTCGAATAGTGTGTTGGAGTTGATGAGCCGTCGCCAATAGGGGTCCTGGCCTTCAGTACCAGTCCTGTCCTGGTTCCAGATGTTGTAGACCTGCTGCAATGCCTCCTGCCTGGATTTTCCGCTGGCAACTTCGGATGCGAAAGTAAAACTGCACTCAGGAAGAAAATGTAGTGGAGCAAGGATGCCAGCATCATGATTCTCGAGCAGCCGTTGCAGTATTTGCTTTGCGTCGGTTGCGGCTAGTGGATTGATGACCGAAGTTTCGGCGCGATGCTTGCCCTTTGAAAGCGTGAGTGTTTGATAGTGGTGTTCATTGGCGTTCAAACATAAATGTTTAATCCATACCCCCAGCAGTTGGCGTTTACGTAATGTCCCCGGCCGAATATCAATAAGTTGTTCGTCGTAGAGATTGTGAATAGAAAAAGAAAGATTGTGGTCCTTCAACGTGACCTGCTCAAGTAGAGACGTCGGCGAACCCTGAACCCGCGTCTGAAGTTCTGTGTGGATGTTACGTGCGATGGCCTGCTGCTGATCGAGGTAGCTATCCCCGAGGCTATTACCTAGGATTTTACCCGACGCAACCATCCTGCGACGCCATTCGCTTTCATCGTCATCAGCCAACATAGCCTTTAAGGCGAGGTCTGTCAGGTCATGTTTTTCCAGCGAATCCAACACAAAAGACTCGGACTCTTTAAGTTCAATGTTGTCCTGTCCGAAAAAGACGCCGAGACACTTTTGGAAGTAATACTGCGCCGGATGATGGTAGAAAGTGGCCAGCTGTTCCATGGATTCAGCTTTGAGTTCTTCTTTTGCAGTGAGTTCGCCGGCAATAAATGGTTCAACAACTGGCGGCTGTTGTAGCGCGTTGAACCATATATTTTGATACGAAAGTAGTGTCCCATCGTAGTAGTGCCGAGAAAATGGTTGAAGAGGATGTTCGACGACTGAAAAATCGGGATAGATGCCTGTAATGTAATCCAGTAGTTCACCGACAACAGTAGAGGGTGGGCGTACCGAGTTGTCCCTCGCTCCCTTGCCTTCGTAACTGATGTAAAACGTTTGCTGCGCGGACAACAGGGCTTCTAGAAACAAATAGCGGTCATCAGTGCGCTTTGAACGATCCCCTTTCCTGGCACCATCGATATGCATCAGGTCAAAGGACAATGGTCGCTCTTCCCTGGGAAAATCGGCATCATTCATCCCAAGCAGACACACTACGTCAAAGGGGATGCTGCGCATGGGTACCAACGTCGCGAAGGTGATGCCGCCTGTGATGAATCCAGGAATCTGATGTGCTAATGAAAGTTGCTGTTCCAGCCAGTAACGCATCAACTGATTGGAAAATGCATCTTCGAACTCACTGGTTTTTGTGTCTCGCTCAATCCGGTCGAGCACACTCTGCAGTTGGGTGACTTCTATGGCTTCAGCATCAGCGGGTAGAAAGAATTTGTACAGGATGTCATTTAGCAGAACCCGCCAGTTCTCCGCGCGATGGGGATGCGATAAGGCCTCGCGGGTCTGTGTCAGCAGGTCGATAATATGGCATAGGCTACCGAGTAGCTCGCTGTCGGCAGCATCCACAGGGAACGCTAACTGCTCTGCAAATAGTCCCTCATCGGCATCCATGGCATACCCAAGCAACAGTCGGTCCAGGCCGAATTGCCAGGTATTTAGATTCTCTGGTGGTAGCTGCCAGCGGTCTGCCTTGGCGTCACCGTCAACTTCCCAGCGTATACCAGCTTCATGAATCCAGGAGGAGATTCTATTTAGCGCCTGTTCGTCCAGCTCGAATCGTCTGGCGATCGCAGGGACTTCCAGTAGATCCATGACCTCCACACTGGTCAGTCGTGAATCGGGTAAAGCGACAATTTTGAAAAAGCTCGCGATAAGCGTCGATTGCTGAATGAGTGTCCGGTCCGCTATTCCAAAATGGATCTTGTCTTTGAATACCGCATTGATGAATGGCGCGTATGCCGAAATGTCCGGAGCCATGACAATGACATTTTTTGGCTCAATATCTGGTTGCTGATCGAATATCGCCAGTAACTGGTCATAGAGAATTTCAACCTCACGCATTCTGCTGTGTGCGGCATGTATCTGAATGCTGTTTCCTTCAGGTAATGGCCGCTGCGCAGGTTGAGTATCGAAGGCACCACCGTATTCAAGGTTCAGAATGTCAGTTTTTATGGTACCCAATATCGATTCGCTATCGATGTCGACGAATAGCTCATGTGTGGATATGTTGTCTGTTTCTAATAGTAACTCTAGATATTCGCGGCCCTGTTTGCCGAGAGATCCGAGCAGAGGATTGCCGACGGTCAGATAATCTTCATCTGATAGTGTTTGTTCTGCGTTCAAAAGCGCGCGGACGGAACGTTTTGCTTTATCTTTAGGGGCAACGATATCGCCCCAATAGTGCTGGCAGGGGTTAAGAAAATAAACGTCGACATCGATGATCCTGGATAGCGCCTGGAAGGTATCCAGCTGCATTCTCGCCATCGACGACAATCCAAAAATCGACAGTTTATTTGAAAACCCATCGGGCAACGTGGGTTGTTCATTGATTCTGGTCAGTAATGATTGATGCAGTCTGGCGCGATGCAGATTCGCGATATCCGGCGCATCTGCGATAACCTGTTGCCACAACTTAATCTGCCATCGTTGTTGGGCGAGGGTAGTGTCATCCAATAGGGCGACATCCCGTTCCCAGGCCACGGGCCATTGGGGACGGTAAACCAGGTATTGATCGTATAGTTGCGCAATCTGATAGCTTAGCTGAAACAGGCGAATATCAGGATCTCCGGCTGTAGACAGGTAGCTTTTGAATACATCTTCCTGCATCTCAGGGATCAACCGCATCAGACGCCAGGCAAGACGATCCCGGTCAAAGGGGGATTCCTCAGGCAGTTTGGTATCAGGTAGAAGTTCTCGGTACAGTCGCCAGATGTAGTTGGCGGGAAGGATACAATCGAGATTGGCTGAGATACCTTGATGTTCGGCTAATTGCAGCTTGAGCCATTGACCAATGCCGAAGCTTTGAACTACGACGGTGGTAGGAATAAATGGGTCGGCAACTTGCTGGCTTTGTTCACAGAACAACTGCGCCAGTACCGGCATATGGTTCGACTGGATAAGCCGAAGCATCTAGTTCTCATGGAAGTCAATAAGGTCTCATCCTAACCGAGGCTGATTCAGGATAAAATGGAAATCTTCGTCGTTTTCGACGGTCCTACAACAGAGTCTTAGGAATATTCAAAATGAAGCTGCCAGAACCATTATTTGCTGTTATCAATCCGCTCATGGCTTTGCTATTGCGTTCGCCAATACATGGGTTGTTGAGTGGTAGTTTGATGCTAATTACGTTCACTGGCCGCAGGAGCGGCAGGTCCTTTAGACCCCGGTGCGGTACATCTGTAACGATGGCACTGTGCGGTGTTTTACATCCTCTGAGAACCAGTGGTGGCGTAATCTCCGTGGCGGCAGTCCGGTTACATTACGAATCGCTGGTCAGGACGTGGTTTACAAGGCGGCGGCTACGAATGATCCTGAGAATACGAGGAAGTGGCTGATTCACTATTTAGGTTTATTTCCGCAGGATGCGGTGTATCACGATATTCGTCTGGAAAAAGGCCAGCTGAATGTCGGTGATCTAGATCTTGCTGCGAAAAATGCAATTGTAGTTGAAGCGAAACGTATCGCTTCATGATTATCTAGGGTGCCGCCTGCTGTGGGTCATATACTGTGTACGGGTGGGCTGAAGAGGTTTAACTGGTTCTCATCCGGAAAGTCGGAATTCACGTAAGGGGCCAGAGAGCAGGTGTTGCCTTGCGCGGCTTAAAAAGCCATGGAAGGCTTTTTGCAGCGACCCAGGGATGATGGTATGGACCCACTCCACTCCACTAATCGGCTTCGCAATGAGCCATAATGAGTTATTACAAGTTCATTAATGGAAATGGAGTGGATCAAGATGAAGATTACTACGATTGGTTTGGATATCGCAAAGAATGTATTTCATATGGTTG
>Ga0115002_10008302_pt1 | contig 11525 bp, 11 predicted proteins | sample ArcticOcean_MG_C_8_FD_89576 | JGI IMG/M metagenome (GOLD analysis project Ga0115002, IMG submission 89576) | Marine microbial communities from western Arctic Ocean - ArcticOcean_MG_CB11_86 | ecosystem: Environmental > Aquatic > Marine > Oceanic | place: Arctic Ocean: Canada Basin | collected... | reverse complement strand
CGATAAAGATGTCGCGTCGGCCGCCACGGCCCGCGGTTCGCTGGAAGATATGTTCACCAAGATCTCTGAGGGCGATACCAACTTGTTCCCGGTGATTATCAAAGCCGACGTTCAAGGGTCGCTTGAGGCGATCCGCGGTGCGCTGGAAAAATTGTCAACCGATGAGGTTGCGATCAGCGTGGTCCATGGCGCGGTTGGCGGCATTAACGAATCCGACGTTACTCTAGCGGCAGCATCCGGCGCCTTGATGATCGGTTTTGGCGTGCGGGCCAATGCCCAAGCGCGCGACAGAGCAAAGCGCGATAAACTTGAGGTCCGATATTACTCGGTGATCTACAATCTTGTCGACGAGATGAAAGACATCTTGTCCGGCATGCTCGAACCAGCGATTAAAGAGACTAGCCTCGGCCAAGCGCGGATCAAGCAGGTCTTCGCAGTGTCGAAGGTGGGCAAGGTCGCGGGCTGCGAGGTTATCGAGGGCACGGTCCGCCGTGGTGCCAAAGCGCGGCTGTTGCGCGATGACGTGGTTGTCCACGAAGGCGTTTTGGGCAAGCTCAAGCACTTCAAGGACGACGCCCGCGAAGTGCGGTCGGGGTCGGAATGCGGCATCGGCTTGGAGAACTACCAAGACTACCACGAGGGCGACATCATCGAGGTGTACGAAGTCGAAGAGATCGCTCGTACACTGTAGGCCAGTTCGCCACGAGTTGGGCCCGCCGGCGGTTCGGAATCCATGCCGAGACAAAAAAGAAAATCAGCCATCCAACGGCAGCAACGTGTCAGTGAGCTCATGCGCCATGGCCTCGTTGACGAACTTGCGTCTATGGAATTCATGAGCGGCACCGTTTCTGGCAGCACAATTACGATTTCCGAGGTTAGAGTCAGTGCCGACTTGAAGCAGGCGCGCGCCTATATATTCCCGCTTGGGGGCGGTGACGCAGAACCTCTGCTCAAGGAATTGAATACTGCGGCGCCGAAGTTCCAAGGGCCGTTGGCACGCCGGGTTGGCTTGCGCCTTACACCGCGCCTCTATTTTGTGGTCGACGAAACTTTCGATGAAGCCGACAAGATCAATTCGCTGTTGGCACGAGCGAAGGCTAAAGCACCCTCCGAATGAACGGCTGGATTGTTCTCGACAAACCTAAAGGTATTTCCTCAGCCGCGGGCGTTGCCAAGGTGCGCCGTCTGTTCGACGGCGCAAAAGCCGGTCATGGCGGCACACTTGATCCACTTGCCACCGGCGTGTTGCCGATCGCCTTGGGCGAAGCGACCAAAGTCATGGGGTACATTCTCGATAGCAACAAGGGCTATCGCGCCACCGTTGTCTGGGGCGAGAGCCGCAATACGGAAGATGCCGAGGGCAGCGTGACCGGCACCAGCCCGCGTCGCCCGGACCGTGCGGCGATACTGGCGGCCCTTCCGGGGTTCACGGGTCGATTGAGCCAACAACCGCCAGCTTTCTCAGCCTTAAAGGTGGATGGTCAACGGGCATATGCTGCGGCCCGCGCCGGCAAACCCGTCGAACTCAAACCTCGCGAAATCAACGTATTCGCATTGGAATTGGTTGACAACGGACCAAACCATGCAGTTCTGGACGTTTTCTGCGGGAAAGGGACCTATATCCGGGCCTTGGCCCGGGATATCGCCCTGGCTTTAGGCACTCTGGGCTACCTTGGCGACCTCAGGCGTACCCGCGCTGGGCCCTTCGTTGAGTCTCAGGCGATTTCTCTAGCTACCCTAGAGGACTTAAGCCATAGTGCGCGCCTCGCGGAAGCACTATTACCGCTTGAGACCGCGCTGGACGACATCCCGGCGCTGGCCTTGGACGGTGCGGCAGCGGCGAAACTTCGCTACGGCCAGACAATTAGCGTTTCCACGGGTCTCAAGGACGGCATTGTCTTTGCCACATCGGATACTGGTCCGGTAGCCATGGCGCGGGCGATTGACGGCACTTTGAAACCGATTCGTGTTTTTAATTCGTCATAGGAGATAACCGATGTCGATTACTTCAGAGCGCAAAGCTGAACTCATCAAAGAATATGCGACCAAGGGAGACGACACCGGGTCGCCTGAGGTGCAAGTTGCGATCCTGACTGAGCGGATCACCAACCTCACTGAACACTTCAGAGACCACAAAAAGGATGCCCACTCACGGCGCGGGCTCCTGATGCTCGTCAATCGGCGCCGTCGGTTGCTCGACTATGTGCGCGACTGTGAAGTCACGCGTTACGAGCAGCTTATTCAACGACTCGGTATCAGAAAGTAGCTGGGTGTTAGTCACGTATAACCAGTTCGCTCCGCCCCGCGCGGGCGAGTGGTGTGCGGGTTTGCCCGCGCCTGAGACCCAAGGTCGTTGACCTCCAGGGGAGCGCGCAAGGGGTGCGCTCCGACAGCAAGCAAGGAAGATAGATATGTTCAATATCGTTCGGAAAGAAGTCGAATGGGGCGGGCGCACGCTCGTCATCGAAACCGGTAGGATTGCTCGCCAGGCCGACGGGGCTGTTCTCGTCACCTATGGCGAGACGACCGTGTTGTGTACTGCCGTCGCGCAAAGATCGCCGCGGGCGGGAATTGACTTTTTTCCACTAACCGTCAACTACCAAGAAAAGACATTCGCTGCTGGTAAAATCCCAGGGGGCTTTTTTAAACGCGAAGGACGGCCGGCCGAAAAGGAAACCCTCACGTCACGTCTGATCGATCGCCCGATCCGACCGTTGTTTCACAGCAGCTTCCGCAATGAGACGCAGGTTATCTGCACGGTCTTATCGCATGACTTGGAGAACAATCCGGATATCGTGGCGCTCATCGGCGCATCCGCAGCCCTAACCATCTCGGGCATTCCGTTCCTGGGCCCCATCGGCGGCGCCCGCGTGGGCTGGGTCGATGGCGCTTATGTGCTTAACCCGACGCCGGAGCAGCTCGAAGAATCGCAACTCGATCTTATCGTTGCCGGCACGGGCGAAGCCGTTCTGATGGTCGAATCTGAAGCCTCGGAGCTTAGCGAAGAAGTCATGCTGGGCGCGGTCATGTTTGGTCACGAGTCATTTCAGCCGGTCATCGACGCGATCGTGTCGCTGGCCGAGTCAGCCGCAAAAGAGCCGTGGCCGCTGCCCGCTGACGTCGATACGTCAGATGTCAAGACGCGGCTGGAGACTTTGGTTGGCGACGACTTAAAAGCTGCTTACGCTGAGCGTGAAAAGCAGGCACGGACAGACCTTTTGTCCGCAGCGCGCAAGAAGGTTGACCAGGCCGCCGCCGAAGACGACAGCCTCGACGCGAGCGTTGCATCGGGCGTTTTCAAGAAGATGGAAAAGAGCCTCGTCCGTGGTCAGATCCTCGACAGTGGCGTTCGCATCGATGGTCGCGATACTAAAACGGTCCGCCCCATCATGGCGGAAAACGACGTTCTGCCGCGCACCCATGGCTCTGCTCTGTTCACTCGGGGTGAAACCCAGGCTTTGGCCGTCACCACGCTAGGTACCGGTCAGGACGAGCAGATGATCGATGCGCTTGAGGGTGAGTACCGTGAGCGGTTCATGCTGCACTACAACTTCCCGCCGTACTCTACCGGTGAGACCAAGTTCATGGCGTCCCCTGGCCGTCGTGAAATAGGTCACGGCAAACTGGCATGGCGGGCTTTGCGACCGTTGCTGCCGACACCAGAAGCGTTCCCCTATACCATTCGTGTCGTCTCCGAAGTGACCGAATCAAACGGTTCGTCCTCGATGGCGACGGTTTGCAGCTCGTCCCTCTCGATGATGGGCGCGGGCGTTCCGTTGCGCGCACCGTGTGCGGGCATCGCTATGGGGCTGATCCTCGAAGAGAGTGGTTTTGCTGTCCTCTCGGATATTCTCGGTGACGAAGATCACTTGGGTGATATGGACTTCAAGGTGGCCGGTACCGAAGCGGGTATCACTGCGTTGCAGATGGACATCAAGATCACCGGCATCACGAAGGATATTATGGAAGCGGCCCTCGCGCAGGCGCGTGATGGCCGGATCCATATTCTTGGCGAAATGTCGAAGGCGCTCAGCACCGCGCGTGATGAGGTCAATGACAACGCACCGCGGATCACTACGCTCCAAGTACCCAAAGACAAGATCCGCGAAATCATCGGTACTGGCGGCAAGATCATTCGCGAGATTTGCGAAGTGACTGGCGCAAAGGTCGATATCGACGACGACGGTACAGTGAAGGTGGCGAGTTCGAACACAGAGTCGGCCGAGGCTGCCGTGAAGTGGATTCGCGATATCGTCGCAGAACCCGAGATCGGCGTGATCTATCGCGGCAAGGTTGTGAAGGTTGTGGATTTTGGTGCCTTCGTGAATTTCATCGGCTCCAAAGACGGTTTAGTGCACATCTCCGAGTTGGCCCCGGAACGGGTTGGCAAGGTGACCGACATCATCAATGAAGGCGACGAAGTTTGGGTCAAGGTCCTGTCGTTTGATGATCGCGGCAAGGTACGGCTCAGCATGAAGTCTGTGAACCAAGAGTCTGGTGAAGAAGAGGGCGGCGCAGCACCGGCAAAAGAAGCTGACGCGGGCGAGTAGCCTCCTAACCTGCAGGAATTGCCCGGCTACTCTTGTGTGGCCGGGCATCTGCGAGTTGGCCGAACGTGATATCGGTCTATATTGAGTAGGACACCCTCTTTTTGGGTGACGACGAGGATGCGGAACCGTGAAATCCCTCAATAGCATGCGTATTTCGGGGTTTGATGTACTCCCTCTGGTAGAGGGAGGCAAAGGAATCGCGATCTCGAACGGTGAGAGTTCGGGAGCCTGGGCGGCGGCAGGTGCGGTCGGCACTTTTTCTGGTGTCAATGCCGATTCGTTCGATGAAGCCGGCCAAATGATCCCGCAACAATATCTTGGCCGCACCCGTGTCGACCGGCACGAGGAGCTTATCAAATATTCGATCGATGGCGGCGTGACGCAGGCCAAGATTGCCTACGACTTGGCAAGCGGCCGAGGTCCAGTCCACATGAATGTCTTGTGGGAAATGGCGGCAGCAGAGCGTGTGTTGAACGGCGTACTTGAGCGCGCCAGTCACCTCATCAATGGCGTTACCTGTGGCGCAGGCATGCCCTATAAGGTGGCCGAAATCGCTGCTCGTTTCGGCGTGCATTATTACCCTATTGTCTCATCGGGCCGCGCGTTCCGCGCGCTGTGGAAACGCGCCTACCATAAGTTCGGCGAGCTTCTTGGTGGTGTCGTCTACGAAGATCCTTGGCGTGCCGGCGGTCACAATGGCCTATCCAATAGCGAAGACCCTGAAGTACCTGAAGACCCCTACCCCCGCGTCCTCGAGCTGCGCCAACGCCTGCGCGAGTTCGGCCTCGATGACACGCCGATCATCATGGCCGGGGGCGTCTGGTATCTGCGCGAGTGGTCCGATTGGATCGATAACTCAGAACTGGGCCCGGTCGCGTTCCAGTTCGGTACAAGACCATTGCTCACAGAAGAGAGCCCAATCTCCGATGCTTGGAAACAGCGCCTGCGTGAGCTGAACGAGGGCGATATTTATCTCAACAGGTTCAGCCCTACGGGCATGTGGTCATCGGCGGTTGAGAATCCGTTCCTACGCGAGCTTAAAGAGCGCACCGAGCATCAGACTGCTTATACCCTCGAGCCGACCGGGTGCCACAACACTGAGTTCTCGCTGGGCCCGCGCAAAAAATCGGTCTTCGTCACTGAGCATGACAAAAACCAAGCTCAAAAATGGATGGAGGCTGGCTTTACGGAGGCGATGAAGACCCCGGATTCCACCTTTATTTTAGTCGCCCCGGAAGTAAAGCGAGGGATTATTACTGATCAGGTGGACTGCATGGGATGCCTCAGCGCTTGCCGCTTTTCCAACTGGTCCCAAGAAGAGGGCCATACGACTGGCAAGAAGACTGACCCGCGCAGCTATTGTATTCAGAAAACCTTGCAGGTTATCTCTCATAGCGACGAGATCGAGAACGAGCTCATGTTTGCTGGCCACGCAGCCTTCCGTTTTAAGGATGATCCGTTCTATTCAAACGGTTACGTGCCCACCGTGAAACAACTAGTTGATCGCCTCGTAACGGGGGACTGAAGATGCTGCGTGTCGGCGGGCCGTAAGCTTGAAAATAAATCCTCTATGACTGTCCCCCAACAACTTGACGAGAACAGGACTACACAGGATCGTATCCGCGCGGCTGGCTTGCGCCCCACCCGTCAGCGGGTGGCGTTAGCACGCCTGTTATTTGAACCTGGCGCACGGCACTTGACCGCTGAAGTGCTCCACAGAGAGGCCGGTTCCGCCGGGGTCGGCATTTCGTTAGCAACGGTTTACAACACGCTCCATCAATTCGTTCGCGTGGGGCCATTGCGCGAGATCACGGTTCAACCGGGCCGGTCCTATTTCGATACTAATGTGCCGGACCACCACCATTTCTTTCACGAAGCGCACGCGGAACTCGAAGACATCGAGAGCGTCGCAGTAGATCTGTCGAGTCTCCCGGAACCGCCGGCGGGCATCGAAATCGAACGCATGGACGTCGTCATCCGGCTCAGTGATCGCAAGTCATAAGTTGTTTCAAACCAAGCCGCTGCATAGTTCATTAAAGTGATTCTAATATTGACCATGACCTGAGCCGAGCCCATATTGAGTTTCGGGTCGCGAGTTGCCTGAGCGTACCCACATCACTCTGATCAACAAAAAGACGCCGAAGGAGGACATTGATGCCCGCACTATTGGGAACCAAAACCGAGCAGAACCTGAAGGATGCCTTTGCTGGAGAGTCTCAGGCCAACCGCCGCTATCTCTATTTCGCACAAAAAGCTGATGTCGAAGGTTACAACGACGTCTCCACAGTGTTCCGATCGACCGCCGAGGGCGAGACCGGTCATGCTCATGGCCATCTCGAGTTTCTCGAAGAGACCGGCGATCCAGCAACCGGCGAGCCGATAGGCACGACCGACAAAAATCTTAAGGCCTCGATTGCCGGGGAAACCCACGAATACACCGACATGTACCCCGGAATGGCCAAGACCGCCCGGGATGAAGGCTTCACCGAGGTGGCCGACTGGTTTGAGACCTTGGCAAAAGCCGAGAAGTCGCATGCCGGCCGCTTCCAGAAAGCGCTCGACAGCCTCTAAGCGTGACCAGCTGTTTTAAGGGTGGGGGCGGTTTAACAACCGCCCCCGTTTTATTCAGATGAAAGAAGGCTCGTCCGAGGCGCCCACTCGGCACCCCATCGACTGGCAAGACCCGGCGTACACGGACCTGGACGCGCTCGACGCGGAAATGCGCCGCGTCGGTGATATCTGCCACACATGCCGCCGCTGCTTCAATTTGTGTGGTTCCTTCCCGCGACTATTCGATCTCATCGACGAGTCAGAAACGGGTGAACTCGATTCTGTCGCGAGCAGCGATTTCAAATCGGTCGTTGATGCTTGCACATTGTGCGACATGTGCTTCATGACGAAGTGTCCCTATGTACCGCCGCATGAATTCAATCTCGATTTTCCGCATCTGATGTTGCGCTACCGCGCAGCGGAGCGAAAACATGGGATCAAGCCGGGCTTCGGCGAATCGCAACTTACCAAGACAGATCGCAACGGCCGGCTCGCGCGATTCGCTGCGCCCATAGCCAATTGGGCATCGGCGCGCGGCAATGCGCTCACGCGTCCGATTCTCAAGGGCGTCGCGCACGTTCACGAAGACGTGGTGCTTCCCAAGTTCCATAGTAAGACGTTTGTCGCTAAGGCCGCGCAACATCCCGTTGCGGTGAATGATGCAGCCCCCGCTAAGGGGCGCAAGGCAGTGCTCTACGCGACCTGTTTTGTGAACTACAACAATCCCGATATCGGAGCTGCCGCGCGCACCGTGCTGGCGCGCAATGGGGTCGAAACCGAAGTGGTTTACCCCGAGTGTTGCGGCATGCCCCAACTAGAGGAGGGCGACATTGCTAATGTTGCGGACCGCGCCGCGCGGATAGCTGGACTCATGACGGGCTGGATTGAGGGCGGTTACGACATCGTCGCAATGACACCGTCCTGTGCATTGATGCTTAAGTTCGAGTGGCCGTTGATGTTGCCCGATAATCCCCAAGTGCGCGGCCTTGCTGACGCAACATTCGATCTTTCCGAATACGTCGTCGATATTGCCAAAAAGGAAGGCCTAGCCGACGGCATGACGCTCTTACCGGGTAGTGTCGCGGTTCACCTTGCCTGCCACGCGCGGGCCCAAAATATGGGCGCTAAGGCCGCCGAATTATTGCGACAGCTTCCGGGTGCCGATATCACCATCGTTGAACGTTGCTCGGGTCACGGCGGTTCATGGGGTATCAAGAGCGAGAATTTTCCGGTAGCTCTCAAAGTGGGCGCCGCGGCCGCACAGCGAACTGCCGCCGCCGGCGCGGCTTTTGTCGTGTCTGAATGCCCCTTGGCTGGTAAGCATATAGTGCAAGGCATGGAGAAGATCGACGGCGCGCTCGATAAGCTCGACTCCACCAAGGTCTTTCACCCCATCGAGTTGATGGCTCGCGCATACGGAACCGCCGAATGACCCGTGAAAATCATGAAATCACCCGTGCCGATTTGTTGGCAATGGAGGCCTACACCGGCATTCGCAAAGAAAGACGGGCTGAGGTATCAGCCATCAAGCAGAACAGGCGGGTCGGCGTGGGGCCGTTCGCGACGATCTACTTTGAGAATTACGACACCATGTGGATCCAAATCCACGAGATGTTGTTCATAGAAAAAGGCGGCGACGCTCAAATTTATGACGAGCTCACTGCCTACAATCCTTTGATTCCAAAGGGTAAAGAGCTTGTTGCAACGCTCATGTTCGAAATACCCAACGAAGAGCAGCGCAACCGCGAGCTTCGCCGGCTCACCAACGTCGAGGACACTGTTTCGCTCAAAGTGGGTGATGCCGTCGTTCGGGCTGTGCCGGAATCTGATGTTGAACGCACCAAAGCTGACGGTAAGACCTCGTCGGTGCACTTTCTAAAGTTCCCAATGACCGCTGATCAAATCGCAGCCTTCAAAGATGTCGCCGTGCCCGCCGTACTGCAGATCGACCACGAAAATTATGGGCACATGGCGGCCATTTCCGCGGCTTCGCGTGCCGCGCTGCAAGGCGACTTTGACTAGCGCCTACTCGAACTCTTCATCGGGATAAACACCCCAAAGCAAGTCGCGTGGCAGCCAGCCGCGCCGGCCCCGTACTTCAATCTCGCACCATTCCTCGCGGCACGACAAAAGGCGGCCCTGCACCCCGGGTTCGGCGAACAGCACCGGCGGGCTGTCCTCGCGTGGGTGCTGGCGCAGGGTGCGGAGACTGCCCGTTACGACGCCCCAGCGGTCGGGTGATAAGAGACGCCGATGTATCCATCCCTCGGCGCCCTCGTAGTCGCGCACCCGAATCCACTGCTCGAATTCCGCAATCGCCTCAACAGGTAGCCCAGCGCGTTTGAATACCCATTCCACCGGATAGCGGGTGCCCGGTCCTGCCCGCACATTCACGGTATTGTCCCGCAATGAAACAAAATGTGGCGCATAGGTGACCTGCGCGCTCGCCGAGCCAAAAGCCCATAGTACAAGCAGGGCCCCGATAAGGGCGGGAAGAGACACGCGTTTTGATGTTCGCCGCACACCGCTATATGGCAACTACTGTGGGCCATGGTCAAGGCAACGCCTCGTCAGTGCGCGTTGCCGGTCGCTTGCCTTTCTGTGCTGCCACCGATTTACTAGAGAAGACGCTGCGCAAACGACACCGAACCAGTCATGACAAAATGCAAACCACGGGTCATCGTCACACGCAAAGTGCCGGACGAGATCGAAACTCGAATGATGGAACTGTTTGAGACGCGCTTGAACGTCGACGATGGTCCGTTGTCGGCTGACGATCTACGCCAGGCTGTGCAGGGCTGCGATGTCTTGGTGCCTACAGTGACCGACCGGATCGACGCAGACCTGCTCGAAGTGGCGGGCACCGACCTCAAATTGATCGCCAATTTTGGTAATGGCGTTGACCATATCGACCTCGCTGCCGCACAGGCGCGCGGCATCACTGTTACCAACACCCCTGGGGTGCTGACGGAAGATACCGCCGACATGACAATGGCGTTAATCCTCGCAGTCCCGCGCCGGTTGGTGGAGGGTGAGCGGATGATGCGCTCAGGCGAATGGCCGGGTTGGTCGCCCAGCTTCATGTTGGGCCGGCGCATCTGGGGCAAGCGGCTTGGCATTGTCGGCATGGGTCGGATAGGCACCGCCTTGGCGCGGCGCGCGCGCGGATTCGGGCTCTCGATTCACTACCATAATCGAAATCGGGTCGCGGCCGAGATCGAATCCGATCTCGAGGCCACCTATTGGGACAGCCTCGATCAGATGCTCGCCCACATGGATATCGTATCGGTCAATTGCCCGCACACGCCTGCGACCTATCATCTGCTTTCAGCGCGCCGGCTCAAGTTGTTGCGCAAAGAAGCCTTTATCGTGAACACCGCACGCGGTGGAGTCGTCGATGAGAATGCGTTGATTGTCATGCTCAAGGCGGGCGATCTCATGGGCGCCGGGCTCGATGTCTACGAAGACGAGCCAGAGGTCAAACCGGGCTTCTTCAATCTCGACAACGTCGTCATGCTGCCGCACATGGGCTCGGCGACGCTGGAAGGCCGCGTTGCCACCGGCGAATTGGTGTTGATCAATATCCGCACGTTCATGGATGGCCACAAGCCACCCGACCGCGTCATCGCAGGCACAACGATCTAGGCGGCACCGTCCGCGGGACGCATGACCTCATACTTTGAATGCACCATGCCCGACGCTTAGGCTGTGGTACTGAGATGCCTCAAGTCGATGTCGTTCTCAAGTGCCCCGAACAACGGACGTCTGCTGCCCAGAAAAATGGGTACGTGCGTGAGTGTGGTGTCAGAGATTAATCTGTCGCGAGATCATCCATGACACACAATGGCATTGCGTCGGTAATGCGCACGCGACCCTTTAGGTAGCTTGGCACATCAGCGTCACCCATTGTGCAAGCCAACACGACAACGGGCCTTTCATACGGCTAGGTCTCAAACGATAGGGCGGGTTCGTAGCTGCCTCGCCCCATGACCAGCTCATCGACTGATGCCATAAACACGTCGTAGTCGTAGTTCTCCCCGTTGGCTGGCTGCTTCGTCAACTAGTCGATTGCACCGTTTGACCGGGCGATGAACCCGTCCAAACTCGCGGCAGTGAAGACATGCCCCTCGACCATGGGTGTTAGATAAACAATATCGCACCGTCGGCGCGGGCATCGTTGAGAAATGTCACGAGGCCGCCCTCAACAAAAGCCACGTCGTCACGCAGGGCAGAACGTTTGATATCTTTGGCGCGCAGGCCCATGTCACACACCATGAAGTTGGCGCCGAGGTCGACGCAGGCCTGCAACAATTCCTCGAATGTCCCAACCCCGCGCGTGTCAAATTCTGCGTCGACGATTGCGCCACGACGCCCATCGTCGGCGGTCGAGGCCTGCCACCCCGGGGTGCCGTCTGTCGTGCGGGT
>Ga0115002_10008299_pt1 | contig 11526 bp, 8 predicted proteins | sample ArcticOcean_MG_C_8_FD_89576 | JGI IMG/M metagenome (GOLD analysis project Ga0115002, IMG submission 89576) | Marine microbial communities from western Arctic Ocean - ArcticOcean_MG_CB11_86 | ecosystem: Environmental > Aquatic > Marine > Oceanic | place: Arctic Ocean: Canada Basin | collected... | reverse complement strand
TTGTTGGGATCGGCTTCAAAATACTCTTTTGGAAAACCGCGTCCAACGACATATCGGCGTTCGCCAAGCGGTCGGACATAAATTGCGTCAACCGCATTCGATATCGAACTTGTTGGCAGTTGGCGATTATCGCGAGCCTCCCACACTGTGTCCTGCTCACGGAGCACCTTAAGATCGAGCTCGATGCCAGCACTGTTCGCCAGCAAGCGAGACCATGGTCCAGCCGCATTGACCACCCCGCCGGCGGCAATTAAACCATCATCCGTCATTACGCCGGTTACCCTATCATTGCTGCGCAGAATTGATCGGGCCGCTGTACCGATGCGGGCCTCGCCGCCTAGATCCTTGAATGCCTTGAGATAGGCCTCAGTAGACTGAACCGGGTCGGCGTACCCGCCCCTTCGCTCATGAGCAACGCCAGCGACGCCCTCCGGGTTTAACCACGGCATCATTTCAGGAATTTCTTTGTCGCTGAGCAAGCGTGTCTCAATACCAATTTTTTGTTGCATGACAACATTAGCTGTCGCACCTTCCAAAAAATCTGGCGGAATAAGAAAAAACCAACCGGTTTGACGATATCCGCCACCGGCGCCCAATTCATCGGGCATGGCCGCAAACATATCGATGCTCTCCATCGCCAAACGAGATGGTAGCGGGTTTGAATAATGCTGCCGGACGATGGCCGCACTCTTCCCGGTCCCTCCCGCTGCCGCGGCGCGACGATCAAGTAGCAGAACCCTGTCCATACCGAGTTTCTTAAGGTGATAGGCCGTTCCGGCACCAGTAATGCCGCATCCGATAACGACAACATCAAACACTTCGCTCATTTACCAATTCCTTTATCGTCTCCTGTTGTATACACGACAAGCGTGACCCTTTTTTTGTGCAACAGGCAGCGTTTTGCTTCATATATCGGCGGCTCAGCCACGGCTCCAGGTCGGAAATTCTCTGTATTGAAATTATAATTCGATCAATTGTTCCGCCTTCTTGGCAACTGCTATTTTCCGTTCTTCCGGCGATAGCTTGTCGCTTTCACGCACAACTTTCGCAATTTCACGTCCAACTTCGCGCATGAGTTTGCTTTCGTCTCCATTACACTGTGGTTTTTTGATAATTGTGTCCTGGGTATATGTCGCGATGGGACCGTCAAAATGTCTTGGTAGGGATGCATATTTCCTACCAGTCTTTGAGACTCTAATTCCTTGGCGCACCATGGCGCGCAACATACCAACACCTCTATCTGAAATTGTCAGATTCTCCAATCCGTGGATTGCTATATCGCGTTGGCTAACAATTGCTTCAAAGTCACCAGGAACGCGCTGGCGCTCCTCATATGGCCGTTCGTCTTCAGTCTGACCAATAAAATCAATTTTTCCTAGACCGACCTGTGACTTGTCGCCTTCTTTAACGTCAATCCGATCATTAAAGTAACGCCAACCAATCATCTTGGTATTTGTGTTGTCGACTGGCATCATCCAGCGTGTCAGTGCTACCCGAGTGAAACTCTCTTCCTCTTCGGCTGCTAACCACAATGACCCAGTTTGGTTCATATTCGGTAGCATATCTTCAGTTGTCCTGATCCAAAGGTTATCTTTCCAACGACGCACGTTGATGTTCATCATACCAAGTGGCGTTTTGACATAATCGAGCTCCGGTAACTCTCCCCATGAAACACCAAACTGTACGCCTGATACACGTGTATGCAGAAAACAACTATGTATCGGATCTTGCGTATTCTCTAAGCATTGCAACCAATTACAAGGCATCGGCAGCGAGAACGGAACCATCTCGTTATCAGACTCAACGAAAGTGTCAAAAACAGGAAAATCGGCAATATCGTCGGGCGCACCCAAATAAGCAAATATTATGCCTTCATACTCGTGTGTCGGATAGGCACCGTGAAAAAGATTGCCTGCGACCTTACATGTCGGATCATTGGGAGTTTCAATTATGCGACCGTCAGTAGCGTAGTGCCAACCATGATAGCAGCAGACAATGCCTTCATCGGAAGTCAGTCCATATTCAAGCGACGCACCTCGATGCGAACAATGGCGGTCAAGCAAGCCAATTTTACCTTTGCGGGTGCGAAACAACACCAACTCTTCTCCCAACATGACAACGTTGAGTGGCAACTCGCCAAGTTCTGAAGATAGTGCTACCGGTTGCCAGTAAAGTCGCAAATATTCACCGCCAGGCGTCCCTGGACCAACATGGGTTAATTCTTCATCTTCGGTTACGCCACGTTTGGCATGATAGCCTGAAAATGGCTTTTCGAGCCCTGAACCTTTATCCAATTTTGATTGTTTTTTTGCTACTATATTACCCATGTTTACGTAACCTCTCCTATCACTGTCGCGCTAAAACGGTAGTTTTTAAATTTACCTTACACAAATCTCCGTACCCAAATCCAAATATAGGAATCGATCATAACACTCTGAACTTGCCAGATACAGAAATGTAGGGACAAACAGATTCTAATTCATGCAATACATGAAGACAAAACCCGGGTTTTGTAGAATTATATTAAAATTTTGTAAGGAATTGAGGATCGGCTGAACACTCACTTCGCAATACAAATTTTACGTCCAGCTTGTAGAAACTGGAAATTTAACAAAGGCAGCCCGACAACTAAATCTCGCACCAACTTCGGTATCACGACAAGTTGCATCATTGGAAGAAGAACTGGGTGTGAAGCTTCTGGATCGAACGACCCGTCGACAAACACCTAACCGATGCAGGCGTTCTCTACTATGATCGAGCAAGCAAATTCTCAGTGACAATGAGGCGTCAACGGACGCGCTGATTCGCCATATCGATTACATCGCTGAGTTGGTCGGCATTGACCATGTCGGACTTGAGGTCGACTATCTATTTAGCTTTGGCGTCGCGGCGCGAAGCAATGCCGTGGCATCCTGAGAATTCGCATATTGAAGGACACGCGAGGGCATAGGATGCACCTTAACTGCACCGGCATGGAACGATATAAAATTCGTAGCCCCGAGCACGTTCCAGAGATCACTCAGGCATTATTCGATCAGAAATATGACGAAACCTCAATCCGCGGAATTCTCGGTAAGAATTGATTACCGGTGGCCCGACAGGTTTGGAAATAATTCCATTTTCTAGCAATAAACCAACACGCCGATCGCCATCATCAAAGCGAACTAGCGCCAAACTTAATATGATGTAAGCAATAACTTATCGGTTATAGATCACTATTACAGTTGACGCCGTTCCAAGATGACACCAATCAATGCTAAGATGAGACCAAATGCTAGCCAAACCACTTGAACCGGCTGCGTTGTCGCTTCTGGAACCGGAGCAAACGCCTCTACAAATAAAATTGAACCCAATGCAACGATAGCGAGAACAAGTCCGCCCCACTTAACTAACCAAACAGTCCACATCTCTATCTCCAAAATCGCAATGTGTATTTATTCTAGTCTGACGCATGGTCTGCGCACAACGTTCAATAAAGGCCAGGATGGTAAAAACTTAATCACTGCCCGATACTGATGTATAGAACATCAAAGAAAGATTTGTAGAATTGATCCTTTTAAAAGTATAACTTTAACCTCCCCAATAGCAAATAATAGTGCCCAAAATCCAATGAATAAAACAACAAACATCAGTAGTGCCGTTACACCCGACCCAACCCGTAGGAATGTTATATTGCTTGCGACATGCCAAGCATTGGTAATGACCGGCGGTATAATAATTGGAACAACGTCGGCACTGACAGGGTACATACTTGCGGACGACAAGAGCCTAGCAACTCTTCCCTTTGCGTTGATGTTCACTGGTGTGATGGCAGCGACAGTACCTGCTTCCCTGCTAATGCGGCGTTATGGTCGGCGTATTGGTTTCACCTTCGGACAAGCAGTTGGAATTTTAGCTGCAACTTTATCCACCTATGCCATATTTGCAGAGAGTTTTTGGCTGTTTACAGTTGGCGGCTTCATATTTGGTATCCACGGAGCTTTCGGTCAACAACTTAGATTTGCCGCGGCTGATACTGCAAGTTCAGACTTCAGAAGCAAGGCGATTTCTTTGGTAATGGCAGGTGGGGTTATTGGTGCATTTGTTGGTCCAGAGCTTGCAAAGGCAACACGCGATACTTTTGAACCCTTTATTTTTGCCGGTTGTTTCGCAACAATCGGCATAATCATGCTGTTGAACATATCAATTCTCCAATTCATACGAATACCAACGATGAGCGCTGCAGAAAGACGCGATACCGGCCGGCCATTAATCGAAATTTTGAAACAACCTGCAACAATTCTCGCAATTCTCGCCTCGATGATCGGCTACGGCTCAATGTCACTTGTTATGACTGCAACGCCACTAGCAATCACGCAACACGACCATAGTTTTTCTGATGCTGCATTTGTAATCCAGTGGCATGTGGTTGGAATGTTTGGACCAAGTTTTGTAACAGGACATTTAATTCATCGTTTTGGTACCTTGAAGATTATTATCGTCGGAGCTCTCCTGGTACTGAGCTGCGCGGTAATTAACCAAACTGGGGTCGAGATTGCACAATTTTGGGCAGCCTTGGTCTTGCTTGGTGTCGGTTGGAATTTCATGTTTATCGGCGGAACGTCACTTTTAGCCACAACTTATGAGCCCAAAGAACGCGCCAAAATACAAGGATTTAATGATTTTCTGGTGTTTGGTTCAGTCGCCGCCGCAAGTTTTAGTTCAGGGGCATTGCAACATACTTTTGGTTGGCAAACGGTCAATTTGGGAATCATATTACCTGTTGTGGCCATTATCGGCGGAGCGTTTTGGTTGTTTACTCGACAATCACTCACTCCAGGTCAATAGGTGAATATGTTTAACCCATTTTAGTTGAGGTTCCGTGTGCAACCAAGCACATTAAATCCAAATGAGACAGAATGAAAACGACAAAAAATGGTAAGTGGGTACCAATCAAAATAATTGCTATTGCACGAAGCAACCCCAGCAATACTTTTTAAAAATGTTTCAGTTTTTAGAGATATTTCTGAAGGTCGAAATACCCTAAAATAGAATTTACTAAAATACCCACTAACATTTATTCTTATTAAGAAGCTATCTAACTAATACAAAAATTATGTCTGAAAATCAACAGCTTATGTCATTTCAGCCGAATGATATAACGATTCTCTAACTTAGCTGACTACGAAGAATATCTCGAGTCTCTTCAAGTACCACTGCGATAATTATTAGCAAAAATACAACGAGCACGAGCAGTGATTCAGTCCAACTGAAACCAGTGTTTCGTGATAAGCCCGAAATTAAGACACCAAATACGAACATCCATTTAACATTTATTGGGGGTCGTTTTTTAGGAATGAAAGAAGTGCTTTGATCGTCATCCATCCGTATCTCCTCAATTTCTATGTAAACTCTACAATTGTGCTAATATAAACTGGTCTCATGGGCCTTGGTTAAATTTTCTAAGGTAATTTTAGTTTAGTTCAAAGATGCCGATTTTACCGTCCTACTAGTTGAAAAAAAACTCTTCAGTCAATAGGTGCGCATATCAGATTTCTGACACAATCCTGACCATCAAACTCTGATTGCTTTGCAACGAGTTCTCAAGCATCACAAAGTCACTTGATGCCAGTTACTTCCGTCTACGCAAAGCTACATCTGGACAGAGCAAGCAGAGTTTCATTATGAAATGGCTCAATGAACCGGAGATCAGAGTTTCAATAAAATTCTTTACAACCTCTTTGATTGGGTTTGTTTGTTTACTGAGTTATATTCTTGCAAATAAAACACAATAATTAACTCAATAACATTGCGCAAATAGGACATCGAGTTGAGCAATTCAGATGAAAGATATGCAGAAGCCCTAAAACTGCATGAAAACGACCGTATTACAGATGCCGAACATGCTTATCGGAAAATTTTATCAGTCGACCCTGAGCATACAGAAAGTCTGCATATGTTGGGTGTTGCCATCGCCCAGTTAGGTCGGGTCAACGAAGGTATTAAGCTAATCCGTGATTCGGTTGAGCGAGAGCGAGACAACTCCATTTACCAAAGTAATCTTGGCGAAGCCTTACGACAAATAGGAAAGATAGATGATGCAATCATAGCATTTCGAAATGCAATCGAAAGAAACTCAGATAATTTTGATGCTACTCATAGTCTTGCCGTTCTTTTAGCAGAGCGAGGCAAAAATAAGGAGGCCATCGACCTCGCTCGTCGAGCCACGGAACTGAGGCCCTCAAATGCAACAGCCCACATATCTTTTGGCCAAATTCTTATGCACAACGAGGACAGTGTTGGGGCCATGAAAGCAGTAACTCGAGCACTTGAAATTGTTCCAAACTATGAGAAAGCTCTAAACCTTCAGGGCCTTATTTTACGAGAAAAAGGATTATACGAAGACGCAATCCTATCATTTGAAGCGGGCCTTCGTACTAGACCATCATCAAATGCAAACCGCTTAAATCTTGCTGTTTCTCTAACTGCCCTTCAGCGCTATGACAAAGCAATAGAAACATACGAGGAATATCTCCGCCGAGCTCCCAACAAACCAATCGCTTATATTGGCCTCGGGCAAGTACATCGACTTCAGAAAAAATACCTCGCGTCTGAACAGAGGTTACTAGAAGGGCTTAAATTGTTTCCTCGTTTTCGCGCTCTGCATTGCGAACTCGGCCTGACTTACATCGTAATGGGACGCGTCAAAGACGCAGGAGAACACCTTCAGGCTGCGGCCAGAGGTGACGATGCATTACCTGACGCAATCATTGCATATGGAAAATATTTACTGCAAATCGGGCACCTCCCGGAAGCAAAAACTCAGTTCGAAAATGTACTTAAAAAACAATCCACCAACAAAGAAGCGAAAGATGGGTTGAGACAGGCTCGTGGTGAGATGTCTATTAATGTAAAGTGGTCTCTCGACTCTGATTTTCCGCCACCTGTTTCAAAAAAAAATAATAATTCAACTAGCTAATTTCTGGCGAACCATTTCGGCGGCATGTGGTGATACAAAATGAGTGATCTTACCGCCAAGCATTGCAACTTCTTTAACTAGTCGAGACGAAATGAACTGGTTATGGTCTGTCGCCATTAAAAATACCGTTTCAATCTCGGGCGCGAGCCGATTGTTCATCGCGGACATTTGAAATTCATATTCGAAGTCAGATACCGCCCTCAACCCCCTGATTAAAACATCGGCACCGACAGAAATTGCATAATCTACAAGAAGATTACCAAAAGGTTTTACTTCGATCACGCCCTCAATATTGCCGGAAATATGAAAAACTTCTTCTTGCACCATCGCCACGCGTTCATTCACATCGAACAGTGGGTTTTTCCCCGCATTCGCAGCCACCCCGATAATTAATCGATCTGTTAAATGCATGGCTGCCCGCGTTATAATATCGACGTGCCCGTTGGTAATTGGATCAAAAGTTCCGGGGTAAACGCCGACGCGATGTTCTGCCATATTCCTTCCCCGCCAAATCCTCAGTCAGTCGCGTCGAGCGACGTTAATTTATCAATATAAACTTCTTCATCAACCTCAGCGACGTCCTGAAGTCGGCTTATTGACGCGACCCTTTCTTCACCTTCAACATCGAACAAAGTTACTCCTTGTGTTCGACGTCCGGCAATTCGAATGTCGTCAACCGGCTCACGTATAAGTTGTCCTGCATCCGTAACCAGCAGAATCTGATCGTTTGAATCGATTGGGAACGCACCGACAACCATACCATTACGATCACTCGTTTCAATATTAACAATGCCGCTACCACCACGGTTTGTTATTCGATATTCATATGCTGAACTTCTTTTACCGTAACCATTTTCAGTTACCGTAAGAATAAACTCCTCGCGTTCAGCAATTGCATCAAATTGCTCTGATGTGAGTTCTATAATATTGCCATTTCCATCCGTAGATAGCGTATCATCAGTTGTCTCGTCGTCGCCGGTTGATCGCCTTAGCGCAACCGCTGCCTTGAGATAATAATCTCGTGCTTCAATGGCTATTTCCTCATGGCGTAGAATTGACATAGAGATTACAACATCATCCGTTGCAAGCCTCATACCCCTCACACCTGTTGATCCGCGACCACTGAATACGCGAACATCGGTGACACGGAAGCGAATACACTTACCACCACGTGCTGCGAGAAGGACATCATCACCATCTGTACACGTACATACATTGACTAAGTGATCACCCTCGGTAAGCTTCATTGCAATTTTGCCGTTCGCCTTAATGTTGGTAAAATCGGCCAAATTATTACGTCGCACGTTGCCATACGATGTAGCGAACATAACGGTTAGAGCCTCCCAACTCTCCTTATCCTCCGGTAACGCCATAACTGTGGAGATAGCTTCATCATCTTGGAGTGGCAACAAATTGACCATGGCTTTGCCGCGTGCCTGCGGGGTGCCTTGTGGTAAACGCCATGCCTTGAGTTGATAAACCATTCCACGTGTTGAGAAAAATAAAATCGGCGCATGAGTCGAGGCCACAAAGACGTTGCTCACAACATCTTCTTCACGTGTTGACATACCGGAGCGACCTTTACCACCACGGCGTTGAGCACGATATGTAGACAGAGGAACACGCTTGATATAACCGCCATGGGTTACCGTAATGACCATATCCTCTCGCTGGATAAGGTCTTCAATGTCATGTTCTAATTCTGATTCCATTATCTCTGTACGACGGGGATTTGCAAATTTCTCGCGCATTTCTGTTAATTCAGTACGCATTACATCTAGTAAACGCGGGCGCGATTGAAGAATTTCCAGATAACCCGAGATTTGGTCAGCTAGTTCCCCCATTTCTTCGCCGAGCTTATCACGTTCCATACCAGTTAAACGCTGTAAGCGAAGCTCAAGAATTGCTCTAGCTTGCACCTCAGATAGTCGATAATTACCATCGACTACTTCGTGACCTGGATCATCGAGAAGACCAATGAAAACGGCGACTTCTCCGGCATCCCAATCTCTAGATATCAATTGTTCACGAGCCGTCGCCGGATCGTTCGCCGAACGAATGAGCTCTATGATCGAATCAAGATTAGTAATTGCTACTAATAATCCAACTAAAACATGTGATCTGTCACGGGTACGACGTAATTCGAAAACCGTACGCCGAGTTATAACTTCCTCGCGAAACTCAACAAAAGCGCTGATAATTTCCTTAAGGTTTACTGTCGCGGGACGACCGTTTGTGAGTGCAAGTGAGTTGACACCAAAACTCGTTTGCAGAGGCGTAGAGCGATAAAGTTGGGCTAGCACGACCTCTGTCATCGCATCGCGCTTTAGCTCAATTACAACTCGAACGCCGTCACGATCTGATTCATCCCTTAAATCTGAAATACCCTCAACAATCTTATCGCGAACAACCTCAGCAATCCGTTCGACCAACCGCGCTTTGTTAACTTGATATGGGAGTTCTGTAACTACAATCGCTTCCCGATCTTGACTCCTCGTTTCAATATTTGTTCGGCTACGCATAACAACCGATCCACGGCCAGTGTGATACGCAGATATAACGCCCAATTGCCCCATTATGAGACCACCTGTAGGAAAGTCTGGTCCTGGTACAAATTCCATCAACTCATCGATAGAAATACTTGGTTTATTGATATAAGCCATGCAGGCATCCAAGACTTCACCCAAATTATGGGGAGGAATATTAGTCGCCATTCCGACCGCAATTCCACCGGCACCATTGACCAACAAGTTGGGATAACGCGCCGGAAGTACTGTTGGCTCGTGATCGGTATCATCGTAATTTGCTTGAAAATCTACTGTTTCTTTATCGATATCATCGAGCAGCGCTTCAGCCGTTCGCGCTAATCTTGCCTCCGTGTATCGAAATGCAGCGGGTGGATCGCCGTCCATTGACCCAAAATTGCCTTGCCCATCAATAAGCGGTAAGCGCATCGAAAATAATTGCGCCATTCGGACCAATGCGTCATAGATTGCCTGATCTCCATGAGGGTGATACTTACCCATAACTTCGCCGACAATTCTCGCAGACTTACGATAGACGTGGCTCGAGTCAAATCCACCTTCCTTCATTCCATAAAGGATACGCCGGTGGACTGGCTTAAGGCCGTCACGAATGTCCGGTAAAGCACGACTAACAATCACGCTCATCGCGTAATCGAGATACGAGCGTTTCATTTCATCTTCAATCGCTACCGGTACGACATCGAAGGATTCAGGCGCGGATGGTGTATCGTTCAAGGTCTATCTTGAGTTGTTGAAGACAAGCAAAAATTGGTGAAAAACGACATTAGCATAGATGCCGCAGAGCAAAACTTAATTTCTACTAAATATAGATGATTTCGGGTAGCATAACAACAAAATAAGCTAATATACCGCCAAGTCAAACAAGGAATAACGATTCTGTATTTTCGTTAAAACCGGTTGTACCCGGGCCCTTTAGCCAACAACAAAAACAATTCTCTGGAGATATATTAGGTCACTTGTAACAATTCCAAATCAAAAAACCATAAATGAACCTAAAAGGGGATTTCATCGTCCAAATCCTCATCAGCACCAGCGCGAATTTTATCACCACCAACCGAATATGAATCTGATGACGTCGAAGATGCTGGAACAGCATCATACGCCACTCCACCACCGTCGCCACGAGAATCGAGCATTTGTAATTCGCCACGAAATTTATTAAGTATAACCTCGGTGGAGTACTTATCCTGACCTTGATTATCAGTCCATTTTCGCGTTTGCAATTGACCTTCCAAGTAAACCTTAGAACCCTTTTTCAGGAATTTCTCCGCAACACCCAGTAAGTGCTCGTTAAAAATTACGACCGAATGCCATTCGGTACGTTCCTGCATCTCGCCAGACGTACGATCACGCCAACGTTCACTTGTCGCAACGCGTAAGTTGGCAACTTTATTGCCATTCTGCATCGATCTAATTTCTGGATCACGGCCAAGATTGCCTATAAGGATAACTTTGTTAATCGAGCCTGCCATCGCCAGATACCTTCGAGGTTGAGCCAGTAAACACTCTACACGCCAATTTGGTTGTTGCAAGCGCTCGCGACAGATATCACTGTAATTGAGTGCTTATTCCCATCTTTAATTTTCAATTTTAGGACCCGATTCGCATTGCGGAGGCATCAGCCTTATAGTTCAACCAACCCCATCTAGCGTGCATCACTGGATTATCAATGAATAATATTATTAGCGTTCGCGGTGCACGCGAACACAACCTAAAGAATGTCGACATAGACATTCCTCGCGACCGCCTTGTGGTTATTACCGGCCTGAGTGGGTCCGGCAAATCTTCTCTTGCATTCGATACTATATATGCTGAAGGACAGCGGCGTTACGTCGAAAGTCTGAGCGCCTATGCCAGACAGTTTTTAGAGATGATGCAGAAACCCGATGTGGACCTCATCGAAGGTTTGTCACCGGCTATTTCCATCGAACAAAAGACCACAAGCCGGAACCCTCGTTCGACTGTAGGCACTGTCACCGAAATTCATGATTACCTGAGGTTACTCTACGCAAGGATTGGTGT
>Ga0115002_10008298_pt1 | contig 11527 bp, 11 predicted proteins | sample ArcticOcean_MG_C_8_FD_89576 | JGI IMG/M metagenome (GOLD analysis project Ga0115002, IMG submission 89576) | Marine microbial communities from western Arctic Ocean - ArcticOcean_MG_CB11_86 | ecosystem: Environmental > Aquatic > Marine > Oceanic | place: Arctic Ocean: Canada Basin | collected... | reverse complement strand
GAGCCATCGGAATTAATTTTGAGGACGGTTTTGACCACGCCGCTGGAACGCTGCTCGAGCGGGCGGCCGCCATTCAACGCATCGCCGCGGCTCGGGCGGTAGCCATGGAATCAAACATTCCATTTGTCATCAACGCGCGTACAGACTTCTATTTCAATCTCGATGCACCAGAACAAGAAAAACTCCGCGAGGCGGCAGAGAGGGCCAATGCCTATCTCGAAGCCGGTGCCGACTGCGCTTTCGTCATTGGCGTTAGCACGGCTGAGGAAATAGGTATCTTGGTTTGTGAGATTGATGGCCCGCTCAACGTGATCACCTCAACTGACGGCCTTGACATTAACGGCCTTGCATCACTCGGCGTAAAAATAATTTCCTTGGCTGGGAGCTTAGCCTGTTCGGTTCTTTGCCACCTCAGGGGCGCCTTGGCGGAACTCAGAGATCACGACACGCTCGGGTTCCTCGACCACAATGTTCCCCACGGCGAATTGAACCGGCTATACGGGAATTAACTATTGCGATGAGTTACAAGCGGCCATCTCTTCATCTCGCGACGTTAAGTCCTCTATCGGATTATAAGCGAACCATAGGATATCGAGAGGGTAGCGTAACCACGATCATCCAAGAGTTCTCTTTTTCATCGTGCCCGGTGCGTCACAATTTTTGCTCTGCTCCAGAAGGCGGACTAAGTAGTAATCTCGGCAAACGTCCGCTTATAGCCATAAGCAGACTATGCGCATAATCCGTCCGTGTAACAGCGTCTTGTTGTAATTTGAATTGTGGTTAGATGAACGCTAAATATGATGTTGTCGTCTTGGGCGCCGGTGCGGCAGGTTTGATGTGCGCGATGACTGCTGCTGCCCGTGGGTGCCATGTGTTATTACTTGAACGTGCTGAAAAAGTGGGTAAAAAAATCCTGATATCGGGTGGCGGACGATGCAACTTCACTAATCTTGGCTGTACGCCTGACAGGTTTATTTCCTCCAACCCGCATTTCTGTAAATCAGCCCTTGTGCGCTACGGTCCGCAGGATTTCATTTCCCTTGTTGAGAAACACCGCATTCCCTACCACGAAAAGACGTTGGGCCAACTTTTCTGCAATAGTTCAGCCCAGTCGATCGTTAATATGCTGCTCGACGAATGTGCCGTCGCAGCAGTTAGTATTCGAACCGGCTGTGACGTCACAAAGATCACCCGAACCGATCGCTTTCTCATAACCACTAATCTCGGAAATATAAGTGCACCAAAGCTGGTATTGGCAACCGGTGGGCTTTCGATCCCCAAAATGGGTGCCACAGGGTTCGCATGTGACATCGCTAAACAATTTAATCTACCCACCACAGATACTTCGCCGGGGCTAGTACCGTTTACATTTTCTGGCGAGAAACTTACGTTAATGCGGTTGCTCACTGGCGTTACGCTCGAAGTTTTAGTTCGCTGCGGCAAGCAGGCCTTCCGCGAAAACTTACTGTTCACACACCGCGGATTATCTGGACCAGCCATACTCCAGGCTTCTTCCTATTGGCGCCAGGGAAGCACCATCCTGATTGACCTGCTGCCCGGGGTGGATGCCACCCAATTTTTACTCGATTGCAAGGCTACGCGCCCGAACGCCGAGGCGCGGACGGTTTTGGCCAAATTAATGCCCCGGAGGTTAGCCGAAGCATTGACTAAACAGCATCTAACCACCGATCCACTGGCCGCTATCTCCAACCACAAACTCTCGCAATTAGGCAAAGCGCTAAACAATTGGCAACTCACACCCATAGGCTCCGAAGGCTACGCCAAGGCGGAAGTCACAATCGGTGGCGTTGCTACAAGTGCGCTATCGTCAAAGACAATGGAATCCAACGCCGTCCCCGGCCTCTACGTCATTGGTGAGGCGGTGGACGTTACAGGCTGGCTCGGAGGTTACAATTTCCAATGGGCTTGGTCGAGTGGTTGGGTTGCCGGCAACGCCATTTGATGCAGCAATCCGTGAAGGTCTATGTCCATCGTACTCGCTACTATAAACGGTTTGGATCGTTGTCATCGTAGCGAGATGATACGTCACAAAAGCCACAATCAGGTGTGTTTTTCTCTTACGTGTCTCTAAAATGGAGAATTGCGAATTCCACGAATAATAAACCCCAGATATTTGCCAAAATAGACTAACGCCGTCACTGCACCCCATTAGAGGTGTGAGACCATAAAGGATTAAATATGAAACAACTTGAAGGTAAACTCTGTGTTCTCACGGCAGCGGGGCAGGGAATTGGGAGAGCAACGGCTCAACGTTTTGCAGCGGATGGAGCGAGGGTTATCGCGACGAGTAAGGGCGATAACCGTCTGGCGAAGTTGCCCAACATAGAAACAGTTGTGCTAGACGTCACCGACCCCGCAGGCATTACTAATTTTGCCACCGAAGTCGGTGCCGTAGATGTGCTGTTCAATTGCGCCGGCTATGTTCATGATGGATCAATTTTGGATTGCGACGAGGCCAGTTGGGATATCTCGTTCGACGTAAATGTCAAGTCAATGTACCGCATGATACGGGCCTTTCTACCAGCAATGTTGATCCAAGGCAGTGGATCGATCATCAACATGTCATCGGTCGCTTCCAGCATAAAGGGGGTTCCAGACCGTTTTGCCTATACCGCTTCTAAGGCAGCCGTCATCGGTCTAACAAAATCAGTCGCAGCCGATTTTATCGACAAGGGAATTCGCTGCAATGCTATATGTCCAGGCACAATTGATACGCCGTCACTGCACGCCCGTATGCGGACAACCGGTGACTATGAGAAAGCAGTGATAGACTTCAAAGCCAGGCAACCGATGGGGCGGCTCGGAGATCCATGTGAAATTGCCGCGTTAGCAAGCTATTTGGCGAGTGATGATTCAGCATTCACCACCGGTCAAACCCATATTATTGACGGCGGCTGGACTACCTGACAACAGTGACTCTTCAAATTGCTGTAAATCAAGCCCTTAACAAATCCCCGGAAACTACTGTGAACCATGTGTTGTTGGAACGGCATTTCGGCTACGAGACTCGTAAATGTGTAGGGCAAATATTGCTCCGATGGTCATCGCGCAGCCGAGTAGTTGAACGAAGGTTGGGCGTTCAGCGAGAACGATGATAGCCGCGGTAATCGCGAGAACTGGCTCGAGGTTGCCGATGATAGCTGCCCGAACCGCGCCAATTCGTGCAAGACCAAGAAAGTAAAGTGTTATCGCAGCGGCAAAAGCGACAACGGCAAGTGTCATACCCAACCAACCAGTTGATGTCACAGGCCATACCAAGCCGCGCCACATCAAGACTGCAAACATCGAGCTTACCGCCGCACCTAGTGTCATGAATAATGTGAGTGTCACCGGATCATGATCGTTCATTAAGCGACTCGTAGAGACCGCAGTAACGGCAATCAGTGAGCCTGTGGTTGCTGCAAGTGCTACACCGCGCCAATCCACCGAACCGGCAGCAACCCCGACGGCAAGAGTAACACCGATAAACGCAAACACCAGTGATGCACCGCGGGCTAAGTCAAGGCGTTCCTGTCCAATGAGTGCTGAGAGTAGTCCTATCTGCAAAGGAAAGGTGAAAACAATGACAACTGCGAGACTTATCGGAATGAATTGGATTGCAGCTAGATAAGAAATACCTTCCACAGCGAGTAAAATACCCAGCAACAAAGATACTCCCAGTACCTTAATCGGCAGCATATAGGGGTGTCGGCCAACCACGACCATTGCCAAGACGACGATGACATTAAGCAAAAAGCGAAGGCCAATAAGCGTCACAGGCTCGCTACCGCCGATGTAGGCAAGTTTTGCACCAATAGGTGCCAGCGCGAAGCAAACCGCAGAGCCTGCAACAAACCAAACGCCTAACATAGGACACCACCACAATTGTTTCGAACTTGGGAACGACCAGTCATATCTTGCCCGATTTGTGTTCGTCATAAGCTATCTGCATCGCGCTAAGAAGAATGACTACACCACCTATCCATGTGAATAGAGAGGGAATTTCGGCAAAGAAGAAATACGCTATAAAAGCTACCCAGATGAGGCGTAGGAAATCCAAGGGAAGGACAACGTTTGCATCTGCATCTCTCAATCCCTGAGTAAATAAGAGGTGGCTGCTAGTTGCAGCTACTCCCATCAATGCTAGCAATCCAAGTACCTGCCAGCTCGGCCATTCCCAGAAAAACAACGAGGCTAAAAGTGCGACTGGCGAAAAAAACAGCACGGTATAACTTGTAATTGTGACGCTTGATTCCGTGCTGCTCAATTTTTTTACCAAAGTCGTTGCGAATGCCCAAATTGCAGCGGCAAGAAGAGCGAGCAGTGAACCAAGCTCAATTTCTGCAAACCCCGGCCGCAAAATAATCAAAGTCCCAGCGAAGCCAGCAGAAATTGCTAACCAACGTTTAACGGATACTATCTCACCCAAAAACAAGCCGGCGTAAAGAACTCCGAAAATAGCACCAAGAAAACTCAAAGCGGTAACTTTGGCCAATGGTGCTGTAGCCAATGCCCAATAGAACAATAGAGAAGACGTAACACCGATGGTGACGCGCAAGAGGTGTAATGCCAATCGCTTCGTCCGAAGCGGCTCGAGACCACTTCGCAGAAACCACGGCGCTACAGTCAGGATGCCAAAAACTGAACGAAAGAAGACAATCTCAAATGCATGGATCTCAGTCGCTATAGGCCGTACCAACCCATGGGCGATCGAAAAACCAATACTCGCAGCAAATGAGCATCCCATGCCACGCAGATTGCGATTGATTACTGGTGCTAATTCAGGCGATTTCAGCGACAATACGGCCATCCGTCTCACGTTCCGGTCACGGGACCATATACGGGGACCGCGTTTAGAGCGACGGAATACCTGCTCTCATGTTCTGCCTGCCAGTGATCATTCTACAATGCACGAGTGTGCTCAACTCTTGGGAACGACAATGGGAAGTGATTCCCGGTTGCCCCACTCCTTCCATGAACCAAGATAATTTCTAACCCGTGGATAGCCAAGAAGGCGAAGTGCCAAATAGGCGTGCGCCGAACGATAACCGGTTTGGCAGTACGGAATAATCTCTTTGTCCGGCGTCACACCAATAGCCTCGAATTGAGCCCGTAGCTCTGCCTCCGGCTTCATCGCACCGTCTTCAGTTAAATGATTGGTCCAATTGAGATGAACTGCGTTTGGAACTGCACCACCGCGGGCAGCATGCACATCCGTTCCCAGCCATTCGCCATCATTACGTGTATCGAGAATGACAGAGTCCGGCCTATCTATTGCTTCGAGAACATCTTTATATGTTGCGAGGCGTTCCCGATTGGTTGTGTACTCGAATGGTGTTGCTAGGTGAATTTCTGCATTGCGGGTGATTGGAAAATCATCTTTCTCCCAAGCCGAAAACCCCGGGTCCATGACATGAACATCGGGGTGACCAAGATACTCGAGAAACCAGAATCCGCGCGCCGCCGTACTTCCAGTCCGGTCTTCATAAAACAAAACTGTATCATCGAAACTGATGCCTCTGTTTCCTAAAAGGAATGCCCACATCCGTACAAATGAATTGAGCGGGGCATCATCAGTGTCATCACAATTAACCGCATAGATGTCGAAATTACGCGCGTCGGGAATATGCCCCATAGCAAACCGCTCGCCGGGACGACAATCTATAATGCGCAGATTAGTGTCTTCAAGCCGTTCAAAAACGTCAGCTGGTGTCCAGAGCAAGTCTTTCTTGCGCCCCACTGGACGAAATTCATCAGCCGGCGTTTCGGCAACGCGGACATAACAACAGTTATCAGACGGATGAATCGAGTGAATATCACCGCGATGGTATAACTCCGCCTGACCTGGATCAAGCCGGTATTTCCGCGTTTCTCGGACATCAGCTTTGGCTCCCTCCAATGAGGGATCAAGTTTCTCCCAATCACGCATGCCGGTGTGAAACCTCGCCTGCCCGTAAATAGCCCAGGAATTACCATGATCATGAGGTGCTGATTCGGCCCTTCCAGCCCGGCTATTATATACCAAAAAGGTGAAGCCGAGTTCGGGGTCTGTATAAATAACTTCCTTTCCGGGTTTCATATTTGAGCCGGCATGCCTGGCGACAAATTGTTCGTCGACTAAAAGCCTTTCCAGATGAAGACGCACCTCCTCCGGGCCCTCACGTTCGGATTTAGATGTCAGGCTCTGACGGGCATCGTTGCAAAAATCCTCAAGTGAATATGCCATGATCTTTCTGGCCCCCCTTTTTGTAGCTACATTTGGACGCAGAAATTGGCGCCGTTGATTTACTGCCCTAAGGGCAGCCACACACACAAATTTAATTGATAGTCGTCACTCCGGAGCAGGACCAACTGGATTAAATGCATCTTCCGGTGTACCCGCTATGCGGACATAGTGGCAATTTCCAGCAGGGTGAATTGAATGAATATCACCAACATCATATAGGTGGGCCTGACCCGGCTCGAGACGATACTCTTTAACAGGTTTTGCTACAGCCCCGTCATCTAACACCCAATCCCGCATCGCAGTGTGAAGTGTTGCCTGACCGTAAATAGCCCAGGAGTCGCCATGGTCATGCGGTGGTGATTCGACGCGTTCGGCTTGACTGACAAGGTTGATAACTGTGAACCCGAGTTCGACGTCAGAATAGATAACCTCTTTTCCAACTTTTGCATCCGGTCCGCCATACTTGGCAACAAACACTTTGTCGGACAGCAACTTTTCAAGATGCCGGCGGCATTCGTCTCTACCCTCGTAACCAGGTTTTAACTTCAAACTTGCGCGTGCGTCGTCACAGAGATTATCTAGCGTGTAACTCATAGCTGACCTGACTCCCAAATTAGTGTACACCTACTTAGAGAGATTATATCAGCGAAAGGCTGTGGAAAAAGAGTGATTGCCGCACTTTCTTATGCCGCAGGCTACCAACTCTACAATTTCTCTCAATCTGCATCTATTACTGATATGATTCTAGGCATAACCGTGATTGTTCGGATCAAAAACTTTTGCATGAAACAGTGTGCAAATTCACGTTACTCGAAGTGTAGTAATTTCTATTATTTCTGATTAGTGATTAAGGATCCCTAAGGCGGAGAAATTATTCGGCAAGCAACCATCGGGACAATGAACACTTCGCGCCGAAGAGCACTACATTGCGCTTCGCCAGCAAGGCCAGTTCCCGCCTATCCAAATTTGTTGATCCACCGGTCAGCAAACGTTGGTTTTATTGCAGCGCTGACAAGGGTCACGGTGTAATTTTCTGAATAATGTTTGTCGTACTGTGACCTTCAACCACCTTAGCCAACAATATTGTCCCCCCCCAAGATCTTACCTCGGTAGCCCCTACAACTTCGTCAACCACATAGTCTGCACCCTTCACCAAAACATCGGGTTGTAGGGCTTTGATCAATTTGATTGGTGTGTCGTCGGCAAAAACAACGACAAGATCAACTGCCGCAAGCGAAGCGAGTACTGCTGCACGACTCACCTCGTCCTGTAAGGGACGGGTCTTACCCTTTAACCTTGTCACGGACATATCGCTATTGAGTGCGACGACAAGTCGATCACATACGCCTCGCGCCTGTTCTATAAGTGATACATGGCCCAGATGTAGGACGTCAAAGCAGCCATTGGTGAAGCCAACCTTATGACCCTGGCGACGCCAAGCTGCGACACGATCCGAAGCTAGTTCTAGTGTCGCTATCTTATCAGCACTGCCCATCAAATCAGCATCACTAAATACTGCCTTAATCTCAGATAACCACGCGACCGCAGTCCCAACCTTGCCGACGACGACACCCGCAGCGGTGTTTGCTAGCTCAGCGGCAATCTCCAACGATGCACCCGCAGCAAGACCCGCAGCAAGCGCTGCTACGACGGTATCGCCCGCTCCAGATACGTCAAATACTTCACGGGGATGCCGGGCTATTAGGCGAAAAACCCCACCACTATGCACGAGAATTGCACCATCCTCACCACGTGTTGCTAGCACACCTTCAACACCACAACGCTCGATCAACATATTACATGCCGAACGTACCGCCTCGTCATTATCTGTCTGCAGACCTGTGGCCTCGGCAAGCTCATACCGGTTTGGCGTCAATAAGCTGGCACCACGGTATCTAGTGTAGTCGTTGCCCTTAGGATCGACGATTATCGGTATTCGAGCATCACGGCCAAGCACGATGAGACGCCGGAGCACGGCATCCGAAAGAACACCCTTTCCATAATCAGAGATAACCATCGCATTGCATTCACCGAGCACCGATTCAACTGCCGAAACAAGCGCATCACAATCGTCCGCACTCAGTTCTTCATAATTTTCCCGGTCGGCTCGTAGTAGCTGCTGACTACCCGCTAAATAGCGGGTTTTTATGGCTGTCTTGCGGCCCTTAATTTGCAGAAGATGCATCTGCGTCCGCGCCTCTGCCTTAAGCAAAGTTTCTATTTCATCTCCGGCAACATCGGCGCCAACAACCGCAACCAATTCGACTGATGCGCCGAGCGAGCTGAGGTTCCTAACAACATTGCCGGCACCACCTAACATCGCACTCTCACGCTCAACCGCTAATACTGGAATTGGTCCCTCCGGCGATATTCGCGTAACACTGCCTTCAACGAATCTATCTAACATCACATCACCGACGCACAGAACCCTACCTTTATCGAGTTGTTCGATCAGCGTTAAAAGTTCGGATGTATCACTCATGATGTCAGCTCTGGCGATGTATTTGTTTTAGTTGGTGACTGGCATGGAATTGAAATCGTCTGACGTCGACGCGACGCCAGCAAGTTTGGTGCATATAAACCTGACGTTCTCACCACGAAGGTCCAATGCAGTAAAGCGTCCCGTATAAAAAGCAAAAGTATCGACATTCATACGTTAGAAGTGAAACTCCGGATAATCTAAGGGTGTATGACCGTGAACGACAACATAGACATAATCTTAGTCGCTGTAGATAAACTCATCCCTAATCCACATTAATTTGTTGGGTTCTGGTACACAAATGTGTTGTTCCCGTTTATATGAGAATACGACAAACCTTAAAAAAAAATAAAGCCCCCTAAACGATCGTTGGAAGGTCATGAGCTTTGTAGGCTTAGAACCAACTCAATGGACCGCAATACCTTGAGTTTCAAACCTTTCAACACGCTTATTGGGGATGGAAACAAACGTTACAGACGCATTAATTATAAATTGCCGCAGAAGGTCCTCGTGATTGCCCTTCTAGTAAATCATTTTAAAATACTGCAGCAGTTCAAAAAATATTGTCTTGATGATAACGGCAGAATTAAGACCGCTATCAACCAAATTTTTAAATAGACGATGACGTTTCTAAGCGCTGATATCCGCGATGCATCGTCGAGAGCCAATTCATGTACGTGGTTTAGAAGTCCAAGTTTACCATGAACCTCACCGATCGCGTAAAGCGAGAGTATTTGGTAGCACAGCGCCGGCAACGCACACGCCTTCCTCTACACGCAAAGTAGCGTCCCTAGACATTCTAACGTGGTCATTTCGCAGGCACCTAACATAACAACAGCCATTCTTCGCAACCTATGCGAGTATTGATATAGTTTCCTCGCGTCGATTTTGATCGTCTACCAAGATTATGATCATCGTAAATACGATGGTTAAGTTTTAACTATGATTTTTATGAGGAGCTACATCACCATTGAATTTGTCGACCAGCTGCCACATAAGAGTACTCATGACATACGAAACCCCCGTAATTCAAATTGAAAATTTAAGCAAACACTTTGGCAAAATTATAGCAGTTAACAATATAAGCTTTTCACTCCATGCCCGATCCACTACTGCGCTACTAGGCGGAAACGGAGCCGGAAAAACCACCACAATATCAATGATTCTCGGCCTTCTCTTGCCTACAACTGGCACTATCCGTGTGTTTGACGAGGATATGCTCCGAAACCGCTATCGGGCATTGGGACGTATGAGTTTTTCATCTCCCTATATCGATTTACCGCAACGACTCACGGTCCGACAAAATCTAACGGTCTATGCGATGCTTTACGGGCTTCACCGAATCCGTGATAGGCTTGAAACAATCGCTGAGGACCTCGACCTCGTATCACTGATGGACCGCCAGTATAGGACACTCTCAGCAGGGCAAAAGACTCGTGTAATGCTAGCGAAATCACTTTTGAACGAACCTGAACTTCTATTGCTCGACGAACCCACCGCTAGCTTAGACCCAGATACAGCGGACCGGGTTCGGGATTACCTAGAAGCCTATCAAAACCGAACCAACGCGGCGATCCTACTGGCTAGCCATAACATGGCTGAAGTCGAACGGATGTGCGATCATGTCCTCATGTTACGTCAAGGTCATATCGAAGACGAAGGCTCGCCAGCTGACCTAATTGAACGTTATGGCCGGCAGACGCTCGAAGAAGTGTTTCTCGATATTGCTCGAAATCGTGAAGCAATCGCCTAGCGCTATGTCAACGAATACATCAGATAAATCGAGTGGTGAAATGCGCACACAAGATCGCCCAATTTCTGCGCAGCGCATATCAGCTTTGGTCCTACGTTATGTGTACCTTCTCATTGGCTCGTGGCCGCGGATGTTAGAGCTCATATACTGGCCAATGTTCCAGCTTATCCTCTGGGGCTTCATCACGGAGCATCTGCTGACCAATTCCTCCTGGGTAGCAGAAGCCAGCGGTGTGCTTATCGCCGCCGTGTTGCTTTGGGATATTTTGTTCCGGAGCCAGATGGGATATTCGATTTCGTTCCTTGAAGAGATGTGGTCGCGCAACCTCGGACACCTCTTTGTCAGCCCTTTAAGGCCATATGAATTGATTGCTGGGTTGACGTGCATAAGCTTGCTGCGGACCCTGTTAGGCGTTGTACCAGCAACATTAGTCGCAATCCTACTCTACCAATATTCGATATATGAAATAGGCCTTCCGTTGATCGCCTTCTTCATAAACCTTCTGGTTTTTGGTTGGGCACTTGGCATGATGATAACTGCGGTCATTTTGCGTGCTGGACTTGGAGCGGAGAGTTTCGCCTGGCTTGCCGTATTCGCGATCGCGCCCGTCAGCGCAATTTACTATCCAGTGTCAGTACTCCCCGACTGGCTACAACCCGTCGCCTGGGCGATGCCACCCGCCTATATATTCGAAGGCATGCGCATGGTGCTGTTTAAGCGTGAGTTTCATGGCGAATTTCTGGCACAGGCAATGGCATTGAACATACTCTACCTGACAATTGGAGTGGCCACCTTCCTCTATTCGTTTCGAGTTGCCCGGCAACGTGGATTGTTGCTGCAAATTGGCGAGTAAACCGCCTTAAGGTTTTTTTTTGCTGACTCCCGCCTCGGCGAACGTTGCCATACCTCCATGGCAAGCCGCGGCGCCACGCACAAGTGAGAGCGCAAGCACGGCCCCAGACGCCTCGCCAAGGCGCATACCAAGATCGAGAATCGGCTTTTTTCCAATTTGTTCGAGTAAACGAGTATGTCCCGGTTCGGCAGATAAATGACAAACGATAACATGGTC
>Ga0115002_10008297_pt1 | contig 11527 bp, 8 predicted proteins | sample ArcticOcean_MG_C_8_FD_89576 | JGI IMG/M metagenome (GOLD analysis project Ga0115002, IMG submission 89576) | Marine microbial communities from western Arctic Ocean - ArcticOcean_MG_CB11_86 | ecosystem: Environmental > Aquatic > Marine > Oceanic | place: Arctic Ocean: Canada Basin | collected... | reverse complement strand
TCTGCCACGTGTAAAACCCATCGAGGTTTTTGCCGTTGAATGGATGTCGGACCTCGGTGGGTTCAATTATATCGGGGCAAGTCACGGGGATTATTGGTAATGCGAGCGACAGCGCCGAGAGCAACAACAGGGCAATCAAGTAACGCATCAGATTCTCCTTGTGCCGGGAAACGATTCTGAGATACTAAGTCAGCGTTTTAACGCATCAAAGTTCGTGAATATTCACTCAGCAGGGTCACTCATTTGCCGTCGGAAGTCAAGCGATTTAGACGACAAACCGAAATCCCTGCCGTTTCCCGATGGAGGATACCGATGTCCGCAGCAAACAGCTCGATTTCTCGTCGTGGTTTTTTGGCCGCCAGTTCGATTGCCGCCGCGTCGCAGTTGTCGGCGTTTCCGTTGGCGAGTACTGCACAATCGGCCGAAGGGCCAGCGAATCCAAGCCCCACTGAATTTCAAGTTGCATGTATGACGTTGCCGTACAACAAGTTTCCTTTGCGGCGAGCTTTAGATGGCATCGTGGCGGCGGGCTACAAGCACGTCGCCTGGGGAACGACTCACACGGAAGAAGGTGGTCAACGAGTTCCCGTCATGGCAACCGATGCCACGACCGCAACCGCGAAAGAGTTGGGCAAGCGGTGTCGAGATATGGGGCTCGAACCGGTAATGATGTTCTCGACAATTTACCCCGAAGCGACGAAGGGATTAGAAATACTGACTCACCGCATCAAGCAGGCTGCGGCGGCTGGTGTGGCGCAAGTTTTGACGTTTGGACACACGAAGGGGGGCAATCGCGAACTTTGGATTGAGCGATTCAAAAAACTCGGACCGATTGCGGAAGATCACAACGTCTTGTTGGTGGTCAAGCAACACGGTGGTTCAACTGGGACCGGCGAAGCATGTGCGGAAATTACGCGGGAGGTTAATCACAAACACATCAAGGTCAACTTCGACGCGGGCAACGTGATGGATTATCTAAACGTCGACCCGATTCCAGACATCGTGAAATGCCGCAGCGAACTGAGAAGTTTGTGCATTAAAGATCATCGAAACTTTCCCAAGGACCAAGATTGTGGTCCGGGTTTTGGCGAGATAGACCACTATCGATTGTTGAGCGAGATCGCGTTCCTAGGACGAAAACTCCCGTTGTGCTGCGAGAATATTTTTGCACCACTAGTGACTCGACCAGAGAAACCGGAAGGAGTTGACGCGTTGGCTCGGCGAGCTCGAATTTATTTGGATACGGTTATTGCGGGATTGCACGCTGATTCTCCGCACACCAAAGGCAAATCGCCAACGTATCGGTGAGCCCTTTTCGCGTATCGGTCCGCGTAATGGTCTCCTACATGTAGAACTAGACAGCATCGGACAACTATCATTACAATAATTTGAAATCCGCGAATGGACACAATAGTCGCGGGCTACACTTCACGGAAGGAGAATCTTACATGATTACATCGCGCTTTTTGGGACTCGTCCCGCTGCTCATTGTCGCTTTAGTTATTGCGGGTTGTGCAGCCCCACCAATCGGTAGAACTCAACCGGGTCCCGCCGACGCAAACGTCCCGACGGAATACTCGACAACTCAATCCGGCTTGCAATTTCGAGTATTGCGACAATCTAAAGGACGTCGTCCAGTCGAAACGGATGAAGTTACCGTTTATTACCGTGGGTCGCTCGACGATGGCCAGGTTTTCGACTCGAGCTATAATCGTGGCAAAACGGCAACATTCCGCTTGAACCAAGTTGTTGCCGGTTGGACGGAAGGCCTCCAGTTGATCGGCGAAGGTGGCATGATCGAACTGAGAATTCCCGCTCGACTCGGTTACGGCGCCAAAGGCCGACCACCAGTCATTCCCGGCGGTGCTACCCTCAACTTCATCGTTGAACTCGAGAAAATCGAGACCAAATAAGATCTTCAGATTCTGGTCGTTCTGATTCATCAACCCTGGCCCTCGTTCTAAGAGCGAGCGTAGGGATGGTGACCGTCTAGAAAATCAATCAGTTCGCCTTCGTGTTCGATCAGAATACGAGCGAACTGAATTTCTTCGTTTTGCATTTCCCGCAGGATATCTCGCGCTCGCCATTGAGGCGGAACGATGATCGTATGCGCTGGACTGGCCTTTAGCACATCTCGAAATTGAATCTCCTGCCCGGTACCCGGTACGAATGTTCCTACTTTATCGGGGTCCGAATCGACGACGAGCGGAAAGCGTTCCGCATCGAGCGAGTATCGATTGATAAAGGCTGCGGCCTTGCCCGTTCCGCCCCAAATCGCGACGAGAGCAGGACTGGCCGCGAGTTCATCCAGTTGTCGATGAATCGTCTCGAGAGCTTTCGTGGCGTCGTTGAGGAAACTCGTCGCCTGTTCGGCGATCAGTTGGGAGCGTTGCAACTTGCCGAGTTGCACGAAGCCGTAGATGACTTCGCGCTCGTAGAGATGGCCAATGCGTTCAATCAGGGCGTCGCATCTCGAGAGCATCGCGCCAAACGAACTGCTAGTGAACTGAGAGCTGTGTTCATAGTAGAGATCTACGGTGCGACCGGTTTCCAACATGCGATCGACACAAGGAACTTCGAAGTAGGCCAGCACCGGATGTCCTGCGAGGGCGGCGGTGAATGACAACTCTTGGAGAAATCCGAGCGGGTTGGAGAGATGTTCCAGCACATGGCGGCTAATAATAATATCGGGTCGCAGTTCGGCGATGTGCTCGCTTGGCAGGAAGAGTTCGCGACGGAATTGGACGAGTTCGCTACCGTCTTCAGTTCCGTGTGGATCGAAGCCCACAAACTTACCCCGTTCGCAAATTTCCGCGAGACCGTGAAGAAAGCCTCCGTCGCCGTGTCCAATTTCAACAACCGTTGGATTGGGAGGGAGCCATTGTCGAAGCTCCTGCTGCAGATTGCGAATGACTTCCGACCAATAGAATCCTCGGTTGAACATCAGGTTGGGACGATGTCCGTACGGCACTTCTGAGTATTCAAACGTCTCGTTGAATATATGCCCACAATTGACACAGCAGACAAAGTTCAACGGCAATCGTTTCATTTGCTCGGCGGCCTCTTTCGATTGAGGCCAAGCCAGCGTCGCGAGCGGTTGATCGGTTGATTGCAATAAACGCACTGCGACGTGATGGCCACAGGCCGGACAATTCACTTGCCGTACATCGACGCCTGCAGACGGATCACTCTTAGGCTGTTCATTGCTCATGCGGCCAAGTCCTTGTTTTTGGGACTACCGGGAATTTTGTTGCTTTGACCACACGGCGGGTGAAGCAATTGGCCGTTCGGTCCCACAAGCCGCTGAAAGCGACATGAAAAGGGACCGATGCCAATTGCACCGTTGTTCTCGCATTTCGCCCAAACGAATTCCAGCAAGTCTAGTTACCAGAACTGAAAGTATACAAAAGGTTGGAACCCTTGAGGATAGTAAACCAGAACGAGCAAGATCATCGTGCCTAGAGCCAAAGGAGTTCGCAGTCGGTCGTATTCCAGCTCGAGCCATTCCTCGTGACCGACGGCAGTGAGAATATGACCGATCGCCATGAGGCCGATGGCGAACAAGGGAAATGGTGCCATTACGTGATATCCAGCATCCGGCCAGAACATTTGTCGCAGCATCAAGGTGGCTTGAGTAAAGTCTGCGGAGCGGAACAAAACCCAGGCGACGAGCACGACAACCATGGTTTGTGCCCAACCGAGTACCTGCAAAGGCGCTGCGATCCGTTTCTTGTCGATATCGAACTTGAGGACCACATACCGCGTGATCGCCAGAGCGACGCCGTGGAGAAGTCCCCACGCGACGAATGTCCACGCGGCACCATGCCACAATCCACCCAGCACCATTGTCAGCATTAGATTGATGTAGGTGCGAGCTGCGCCTTTTTGATTCCCACCCAATGGGATGTAGAGGTAGTCTCGCAACCAGCTCGAAAGCGAGATGTGCCAGCGGTGCCAGAATTTATCAATCCGAGTTGCGATATAGGGCAAGTTAAAGTTCTTCGGCAAGTCGTAGCCGATGGATTTCGCGATACCGATCGCCATGTCCGAATAACCAGAGAAATCGCAATAGATTTGTAGTGCATAGGCTGAGACGGCGAGCCAAGTAGTGGGACAATCAAATGCGCCAGCATTGCCGAAGACCTCGTCGACAAACAAAGCCAAGTTGTCTGCGATGAGAACTTTCTTGAACAAGCCGCTCGTGAATTGGCGGAACCCGAGAAAGCAGCGATGCGTCGTGATCTTTCGCGGCGTCTCCAACTGGTAAAGGAAGTCCGACGCTCTCACGATGGGACCGGCAACCAGCTGAGGGAAGAAGCTAACGAACAACGCAAAGTCTCGGAAATTTGTGCACGGCTTCAGCTTGCCGCGATAAACATCAATCGTGTAGCTGAGCGTTTGGAATGTATAAAACGAAATTCCCACGGGCAAGATCACCGACAGCGAACGCAAGTTCCAACCGAGCGGCTCGAGGAGTTCGTTCATCGATCCGACGAAGAATCCGTAATACTTGAAGAAAGCCAGTGCGCCTAAATTGACGATCAGGCTGGTTATCAAACAAGTCTTGCGAACCTTCTGGTTTTCGCTGCTGGTCATCACTCGACATAAGACATAGTCGATGATCGTCGATCCCCCGACGAGTGCCAGGAAGCGGAAGTCCCAATAGGCGTAGAAATAATAGCTACCGATCAACAGCGCCGTTTTTTGGAGACTATGGCTGCGGACCGCTACGAGGAAGATAAACAGCGCAACGAAGAATACAACGAATTCAATTTGCGTGAATAGCATGCGGGTTGTCCCTTAAATACTCGGCGATCGCTTTGGCTGCTGTCCGGTGTCCGAGCACGTTGAGGTGCCCGGTCCACGGATTGGCATTGGCAAATCCGCGCGGGAAGGCGCGATTCTCGCGAGGCGCTTGAATCAGAGCGTCTTCCAAATTGATAAACGGTATGTCTCTTTCTGTGCAGATCTGAGCGAACGATGCGACGAGATCTGCATTGGGGTCAGTCGTTGCTAGTTCGCCGTCGGCAAGTCCCGGAACGGCAGCGATATAGACAAAGATGATCGGCTTTGTCGTTTGCTCTTGGAGCTTGTCGACAACAAAGCGGTAACTCGACTCAAATCGCTCGACCCGTTGCTCTGGCGTTTCAGCCGCATCTGGCGATTCGGTCGATGTGTCCTCGGCACCCTCGCGAGCGACGGGACCAACGGCAAATCGAATAGGTGGACGAGTTGAGAAGCGTTTCATCAAATGCCAAGCAAAGTAGAACTTCGTGTCCACTGTCAGCTTCTTGATTCCCTCGTGCTGCGGTTCCCAAGTAGACGGAACGAAGGATAACTCGCCATCCTTCTCAACGATTTGGGATTCCCGGCGACTCTTGTTGGGCTCGAAATCGCTATCCAAATCCGATACGAAAATGACGTGAGCTCGCAAGTCGGACGAGAGTCGTTCGTAATGTGGAATCTGATAGTAAATGTCGGCCATGTTCCAACCCAGGGCGCCGACACCGACTGCTTTTAATGGCGTTTTGCTATCGTTCCATTCGCGATTGAAAGCTGCTGGAACTTTGGCTTCATTTGGTACTTGAAAGGCAGCGATATACGAGTCACCCCAGAAGATGACGGATGGGTCCTCGACTTCAGTAAAGTCGGGAAACGTGGCGCTGCCGTATTTGCCGACCGATGTGGTGGCGATCCCCTCTTCGAAAAACTGGTATTCGCCGGGCTGCACAACATAACGCTGCACTTCCTCGTTCCACTCATATCGAAGCGGTTTTGAACTCACTTGGCTGGTGATGGCTGCCGTTAAGAAAACGGAGAGGACAGCACCAAGCGACCAGACGACGACTAGCTTGCGCCAGCTCGGTCGCGGTTTTTCGAGTTGCCCATCGAGTTGCCCATCGAGTTGCCCATCGAGTTGACCATCGAGTTGACCATCCACGCTAGGATTAACTTGTGTGGACTCAACCGACACAATTGTTGGTTGAGTGGCCTGCGGTACCGATTTTGAAATTGGTTCGTTGCTCATCCTGGACTCGCCCATTGCGTTCAAAAAAACGGGATTTGACGAGAAAGGATAGGTTGTACGAATCTATCAAAATGCAAACCGCTTGAATTCTCACGGCATTACTTGTTGCGAAGTGTGCGTCTCCGCACGGTCAGGAGTGTCGTGCCAGAAGTCTCTCAACTGTGAGTTCTGACACCGATTGCGAGGCGAATAGCACGGCTGCGAGAAACAAGCTGAAGGTTATAGCGATCGCAAGCCAAGTCAAGATCGAGGCGTTGTCGTGCGACGCTCGCGCTTGAAGGTCTTTGTCTGGCGTGGAAGGCTCATCGAAATCGCTGACCCAGCGCGTGCCGTCGGGCAGAACCCAGTAAGTTCGACTCTGCCAAATTGCGATTGCTAGAGGGATTACGGCTGCGAGCGCTGCAAGTAGCAACAGTGGAGGCGTGTGCGTAATAGTATCCGGCTCCGAATAGTTCAGACCGGGAACCGGTAGCTGATCGGCAAATCGCATGGATACGAATGCGAGTGTGTTATTCAATATGTGCAGGATTATTGGAGCGGCCAAAGACTCGGTGTGCCACACCAAATAATGTAACCACAAACCCAGAAAGGCTGCGCCGCAACTCTGCACTGGATCGACGTGCATGATTCCAAACAAGAGCGAGGTAACCAAGATCGAAAGTGCCATGCCATAGCGTTTCGAAAGTCCGTGGTGCATGAATCCGCGAAAGAATATTTCCTCGCCAAGGCCGGGAAGCACACAGGCGGCAAGGAAGACGATCAAGAACGGTTGTTGCGAAAAACTCAGAAACACTTCGGCGTTGAAGTGGGGCAGAAATTCTGCCGCCCAATTCACCACTTCACTCGCTACTGTCGCCATTGGAATGACGCTGAGCAAAACGATGACGAGCTGCGTCATAGAACAGAATCGCCAGGCGATGCGACGCCCCGTTTGACCTCGATAGTAGAGAGCCGCGACTGCAATGGCCGATGCCAACGTTGTCAGGGTGGCAATCGGAATGAGAATATTTGTCATCCAGGGAGGCAGTTGTCCGTCGGGAGAGGGGCCTTCGTTGTAGAAAGTTGCACCGATAACCAGCAATCCAATGCCGATGACGGCTCCCACGACGATCTGGATAACCATCAACCCAATCGTCCAAACCAGCGCCATCGGCAGGTTCGGTTGAGGTGGCCAGCGCTGGACCGGCGTTGAGTCGTCGGTCTTGCCGTCTTCAGGCGGATTGTCCTGCGGAGATTCGTATGGGTTGCCAGTAAGGCTGGATGGATTGTGGTCGTCTTGCGCCATTCGCTAATCCCTCGAGAGGATGTCATCAAAAAACCCCTGCTGGGGATTCGAGTTCAACGAGTCAATCTTGGACTCGGCAAACTCAAATCCCCAAACAGGGGATAGTTTTAGCAAATTGTTGCGAACGCTTATTTAGCGCCGACCAATGCCGCTTTTTTCTTCTCAGCAACGATCTCTTCTTGGATGGAGGCCGGTACCTTGCGGTAGCAGAGCAATTCCATCGTAAAGTCGCCTTGTCCTTGCGTCATACTACGCAAGTCCGTGGTGTAACCGAAGGTCTCAGCCAAAGGAACTTCGGCGGAAATCTTGCATACACCTTCGCGAACATCGGTTGCAGTGATTATACCGCGTCGCGAAGTAAGATCGCCGACGATTGCACCCTGGAAGTTTTCCGGGCATTCAATGTCGAAAGTCATGATTGGTTCCAGCAAAGCTGGTTTCGTTTGTGGAAACGTCTTGCGGAAACAATCGCGAGAAGCAGTCTGGAACGCTTTGTCCGAACTATCCACATCGTGGTAGGAACCATCGTTGAGGACAACTCTGCAATTCACAACGGGGAATTCAGCAACAGGGCCTTTCAGCAACGAGCTGCGGAAACCTTTTTCCACCGAAGGAATAAACTGTTTCGGAATGCGTCCACCGACGACTTTCTCTACAAATTCGAACTCTTCTTCGGCGTCTTCAGGCAGCACTTCGATCTTGCCCACGATATGAGCGTACTGACCAGAACCACCAGTTTGCTTCTTGTGCTTGTAGTTGAAATCGGCGTTCTTAGTTGGAGCCTCGCGGTAACTAACTTTGGGTGGACCAACTTCACACTCGACACCGTACTCACGCTTAATTCGGGTGAGGTAAACGTCGAGATGCAACTCGCCCATTCCCGCAATGAGGATCTCGCCGGATTCTTCGTCGTTCAGGACACGGAATGTCGGGTCTTCCTTGCGGAATCGAGCCAACGCTTTGCCCATCTTGTCGGCTTCACTTCGGATGACCGGAATGATCGAAATCTTGATGACCGGTTCTGGAACGAACATGCTTTCCAGCGAACAGTACTTCGGTTTCGCAGCGTAGGTGTCACCACTGGCACAGTCGATACCCATGACAGCGACGATATCGCCCGCCGAAGCAGAATCTACCTCTTCTCGTTTGTTCGCGTGCATTCGAACAATACGGCTGAAGCGATCCTTCCTTTGCGTTCGTTGATTGATGTACATTTGACCTTTTTCGATCGTGCCTTGGTAGATCCGCATGAAGGTCAATTGACCAAAGGGATCTTCGACGATCTTGAATGCCATGCCGACAAAATCTTTCTCGGGGTCTGGCGTCAACGTCATCGGTTCATCTTCTTCGCCATACTTCTTCGCGGCGATATCGCGATCGAGTGGCGAAGGTAAGTAGCGAACGATCGCGTCGAGCAGAAGTTGCACACCCTTGTTCTTGAACGCCGTTCCGAGGAACACTGGCGTTGCGCCTTGTTGCTGTACTGCTTGCAGAGTGACTTGATGAATCAATTCGACTGGGATCTCTTCTTCAGAGAGCAACAGTTCCATCATCTCGTCGCTGTACATTGCCAACTGTTCGAGCATTGCGGCTCGGAGCATCGCAACATCTTCGAGGTATTCTTCTGGGATTTCTTCTTCGCGAACGTCTTCCCCGTCTTTACCATCGAAGTACATCGCTTTTTGGGTGACCATATCGATCACGCCCTCAAAGGTCTCGCCTGCGCCCATCGGGTATTGCATCAAGATCGCGTCGGCGGCCAGTTTTTCGCGCAGCTCTTCGCAAACTCGCAACGGCTCGGCACCAGTACGGTCCATCTTGTTGATAAACGCCAAGCGAGGAACATGGTATCGCTTCATCTGGCGATCGACAGTCATCGATTGCGACTGAACTCCACCCACTGCACATAGTACAAGGATAGCGCCGTCGAGCACTCGAAGACTACGCTCAACTTCGACCGTGAAGTCAATGTGACCCGGTGTATCGATGAGGTTGATTTGGTGTTCGTCCCACTCCACGGTCGTGGCGGCGCTGGTGATCGTAATCCCGCGCTCTTTTTCCAGATCCATGTGGTCCATGGTCGCGCCGGAACCGTCCCCGTGGACTTCCTCCATCTTATGGATGCGCCCTGTATAAAACAGAATGCGCTCGCTCAAGGTCGTTTTGCCAGAGTCGATGTGTGCGGAAATACCAATGTTACGAAGGTTGGACAGGTTCATTGCTCTACCTGGGAAGATAGGTGTGTAAAGGAAAAATCGCTACCAGTGCCCTGTGTTTGCTACGTACTTGTGTCTCATCCGTTGGTCGAGACTGTAGAGCAAGTGCTTTCCAAGTAAGCACTTGTGCCTGGAAGCAGAGAAAAATTTGGCGGGAGGATCCGTAATCCCAATTTCAGTATTGACACGGTTGTGGTTCAGCTACACCGTGCCAAATTCCCATCATACATGAATTTATGATGGCGAAAAGGGCAAATCATAAAGCAATAACTGCTCTTATCATGTTCATCGTTCTGGACCTTAATTATGAGTCGGACCGAAATAAAGACGTCCGCTCCTGGTTAATAGACGGTTAGCTTGCGGAAAGGTTCATCGAAATCCACTATTTCGATGGTTTCTCCCACTGACTGTTCTTCGAACCAATTACTGGCTTGTGATAGCAGTCAGGTGACTGATTCGGATCAGAAGGGTTTTGCTCATTAGTCGAACTTTGATAATTGCAGGATATTCACGTTGTTGGCCATATTTGGCCCGACAGCAGCGAAAATCAGTTGCCTCGACTCCAGTTCGCCCCCAAAATGGTCCCTAAATCATGGCCATTCGCTATCACTTGCTAGCAATACACTTGCTACCAAGTGCAGTCACTGCAGAAACGAAAATGGGCCGCGTAAGTAACGCGGCCCACCTGAATATTTTGCACATCACAATCCGTGGAATATCTAACGAGCCGGTTCGGTGGGTTTGGCAGCTGTGGCCGCAAACATTCCCTGACGATAAGGCTTGCTGGATTTATAAAGAGCGAGTCGCTCCTCGAGTTCTTCAAGTTCGCTAGTGGGTGCGATCTTGATGGCGTTTTGTTGTGTTGCCACCGCTTGCTCGAACTGTTCCGCGTTAGCTTGTGCCGCCGCCAGTGTATCCAGGTAGCGGTAGTCATCCTGACCGTCGAGCCCGATTGCTTTTTGGGCGGCTTCGATAGCCAATTTTTGGTCGCGGAAGCTATTGTCGGGGCAAGTTGCCATCAGCCACGCGGCACTTTGGTAAGCTCGGCCCAGTTGGTTATCCAAGCGGATGGACTCGCGATAGTCCGTTGCCGCATCTTCCCACATGCTTAAGCTTCGATAGGCATCGGCTCGATTTGCATAAGCCACTGCGCTATTGGGTTGAAGCCGAATGGCTTGGATGTAATCCAAGAGGGCTTCGCGATACTTTTCGGCTTGGAAGTATGCATGGCCGCGACTTGTGATCGCGCCAAAGTCGTTAGGTTGCAGCTTCACCGTTTGGTTGTAATCGATGATCGCTTTTTCGTAATCGCCGATTTCGTAGTAGATTTCACCGCGATTGAACCAAGCGTTGGTGTAATCAGGTTTCTTCTCGATCGCCTTGGTGAAATCGGTGATCGCCTTTTCGTATTCGCCAACCAGCGCGTAACTAACTCCGCGATTATGGCGAGACTTCCAGCGGTCGGGATCGTTGTTAACTGCGATCTCAAAGTCGGAGAGAGCTTTGCCGTCCATCTCCGCAGCGCGATTGGTATCGCCATCGGCGGTAAGCTGAGCGGCGTAGTCGGCGAACGCTTCGCCACGGCGATTGTGAGCCCAAGAAATTAGCTTCTTGACGTACACCGATTGCTCGTCGTTCAAACCTATCACCTGAGCTTTGGAACACTCGTCGATGACGGCTGTGTAGTCCTTTACTTGCTTGGCGGTTTTGGTCAGCTCATAAGCGGCGCGAATGTGAGCGGAGGGGTCCGCCTTAATTGGCACTGCATTTTCCGGTCGTAATTGAGCAGGTGGTTGGGCGAGTAGTTCAGTTGACGAATTCAATAGAGTATTGAATGTGGTCGAGCTTACGACGCCAACCAAAGTCAGGACGAACATCCGACGACAGATCATATCGATTCCTTCCGATATCAAGCGATGGCTTTAATTGTTCTGTATTACACGATGTAAATGTAAGGTCAGTAAATGTAGGGTCAGTAAATGTAGGGTCAGTAAATGT
>Ga0115002_10008293_pt1 | contig 11532 bp, 9 predicted proteins | sample ArcticOcean_MG_C_8_FD_89576 | JGI IMG/M metagenome (GOLD analysis project Ga0115002, IMG submission 89576) | Marine microbial communities from western Arctic Ocean - ArcticOcean_MG_CB11_86 | ecosystem: Environmental > Aquatic > Marine > Oceanic | place: Arctic Ocean: Canada Basin | collected... | reverse complement strand
TACCAACGTCAACGGTGGTGCTATTGCTCTTGGGCATCCTACTGGGTGTTCTGGTGCCCGAATCTTGGTGACACTTCTGCATGAGATGAAACGTAGAGCAGAAACGATGCCTAGGCCTTACTACGGGCTTGCAACGTTATGTGTAGGGGTAGGCATGGGAGTGAGTACCTTGGTGGAGTGGATTGACGACTAAGTGGTAAGGAAGGCGTTCGTGTTCCGCGAGAGTGAAACTAAAGTAATCGCATCGAAAAATCGATAGCCTTTACGTTTTTGGTTAATGCTCCAATGGAAATATAGTTCACGCCTGTTTTTGCGATTTCATGAATCTCATTTAAATCAATTCCGCCTGAGGCTTCAAGCTCTATATGTGGTGCGCGTGCATTTTTTTCTAACACAGCAGTTTTAATTTTTTCTAAAGAAAAATTATCTAGTAGCACGCGGTCAACTCCTGAGTTTAGAGCATCTCGCAATTCATCGAATGTTTCTACTTCGACTTCCAGCATAACAGTTGGGTTTAGCTGTCTGCCGACAGCAACGGCAGTATTGATGCTTCCCGAGGCAGCAATATGATTTTCTTTGATTAGAATGGCATCAAATAATCCTTGTCGATGATTTTTTCCGCCACCACAAATGACCGCATATTTTTGTGCTGATCTTAGACCGGGTATGGTTTTTCGAGTATCTAATATTTGGGCATCACTGTTTTTTACAGCATCAGCATAAAGTTGTGTGATGGTAGCCGTGGAGGATAGAAGCTGTAAAAAATTTAAAGCTGTTCGTTCGCCGGTTAATAATGCCCGTGCTGACCCCTTTAGGGAGCAAACTATTGAATTGGCTGAAATGGTGTCGCCATCTTCATAGTGCCACTCAATGGTTCTCGCATTATCAAGTTGTCGGAAGACTTCTGAAAACCAAGGTGTGCCACAAAGGACGCACACTTCACGTGCTCTTACTATAGCTTTGCTTATGGTGTTTCTTCCAATTAGACCTGACGTTAAGTCGCCTGATCCAACGTCTTCTTTCAGTGCAGCTGTTACCGTTTTAGCGATTAAAGCTGGGTCTAGTTTGGTTGGAAGGTCTCTCGACTGTGTTGCCATCGCCGCTGCCTACTAGATGTTGAAATGCTGAAACCAAATAAGCCCGGAAAGGAGTTGTCCTGTTCCGGGCTTAAAGTGTCAGGTTATTTGTTTTTTATAGAAAGAAACCGCCATGACCATAGCCAACCATGCTCATAAGCATTGGTAGGGATAGCAACGTATTAGCACGTGATGCAAGGAATGCTGTTCGTTTGGCTTTTGCTATTTCATCCGCCGTTGCTTCAACGATTCCTAGAATTTTTTTCTGATTGGGCCAAATCAAAACCCATACATTGAATAACATGATTGTGCCAAGCCATGCACCTACTCCAATAATAAAGCCGCCACCTGAAAGCATGAAAGCGTCTCCTAGAATGCCTAAGTGACCAAGATAAGCAGCACCAGAGACCCAAGTGACAACAGCACCCCACCTAAACCACCACAGTGCTTTAGGTGCAACATATTTTGTGATTCCGGCTCCGCCAGGCCCGCCTTCATCTGAAGCTGCTTCAGCTAGTGCTGGAGCCTGTACAAAATTAAAGTAATAAAGTAAGCCAATCCATGTGATTCCCGCAAGAACATGAATCCATACAATTAATGTGGCTACATTTAAGTTGATTCCCCCTGACAATGCTGCTATCAAAGCCGCAAGTATTACGCCAGCTGTTATCGTACCCTTGATGCTGTTTAGTGGATTCATAGAAGGTTTCCTGTCGATAGATGTTTTTTAACTGTGCCACAGAGGCGAACAAGTTAAATTTATTTGCTTTAATAGCTCTTGAAGAATAGGTTACAGAACCTCATTATTCAATGATTGTTGCTTTAAAAGTGGCTTGACCTTCAACCATGTGTGCTAAATATTTCGGGAGCTAATAGGTAATGGATATAAATGAACGGATTAAGGGTCAGTTAGAAAGCCATCCGGTGTTGCTTTATATGAAAGGAACGCCTGATTTTCCGCAATGCGGGTTTTCGGCGCAAACTGTGGCTGCACTGCGCTCCATTGACGCGCAGTTTTCGTCTACAAATATTTTTGAAGATCCTGAGGTGCGTGAAGGCCTGAAAACCTACTCAAACTGGCCAACGTTTCCTCAACTATATGTTAATGGTGAGCTAATCGGCGGTTGTGACATTGTTCTCGAGCTACACCAATCCGGAGAGCTTAAACAACTGATTGATGCGGCTGTTTCATCGCAAAACACAGGCACTGAAGATTAGCTAATAAACTCTTCGTAGATAGGCTTATACCGGTTGATAACTTCACAAAATAGTAAGGCTGTCATCTGCGCATCGTATAAGGCGGAATGAGCCTGACTGTCATCCCAGTCGAATCCCGCTGCTGCGACAGCTCTGGCTAAGACAGTTTGACCTACGGCGAGACCTCCAAGGGTGGCGGTGTCGAAACTTGAAAAAGGATGAAATGGGTTGCGTTTGATATTTGTACGTTCGACGGTGGCATTTAAAAATTGCAAATCAAAGAATGAGTTATGTCCTACTAGGATAGCCCGATTGCATTTTTGAACTTTGACCTCTTTGCGAACTTCTTTGAAGATTTCTCGTACTGCATCCTTCTCATCTACCGCAAGGCGTAATGGGTGATAGGGGTCTATTCCCGTTACTGCTAATGATGCAGGGTCTAATCGAGAATCAGGAAAAGGATTTACGTGATATCGCATTGATTTTCCTGGTTTTAATAGCCCATTTTCATCTAATTCGACAAACACAGCTGCTATTTCTAGAAGTGCGTCGGTTGCAGCAATGAACCCGCCTGTCTCTACATCGATCACTACAGGTAGAAAACGTCGGAATCGCAGATCAATTCCAGATGAATTTTGGTCGTCAGTTTTCGGTGGATCGCTTAGTTTATTCATGCGAGTTTTTCCGAGATTTTTGAAGGGTTTTTATCAGAGAATAGTTGCAGTGTGAGTTTGACCCCGAAGCCAGTAATGTCAGATGGAATATGTGCAAGCCCGCCTTTATGGTGCCCGGCACTCAGGTCTATATGTATCCAAGGTATATCATCTGGAACAAATTTTGAAAGAAAGCGAGCGGCAAGAATATGGTCGCCATATCCTGTTTCAGAGCACTGCTTGATATCGGCTACCTCGCTTTGTAAAAGTTCATCATAATCTTCATCCATTGGAAATGGCCAGACTCGCTCCCCAGATTCAGCGCCAGCTTTACGGAGGATATAGTTCGCTTCAATACGATTAGTGAAAACGCCTGAATAACGTTCCGTTAGGGCGCTTACACAGGTTCCTGTTAGGGTGGCATAGTCAATTAGAATTTTAGGTTTTTCTCGGGCTGCTAAAGCTAGGGCATCTGCGAGAACCATACGCCCTTCTGCATCCGTATGGATGACTTGTATTGTGGTGCCGTTTACAGCCTTGATGATGTCCTGCGATTTGTATGCGGTTGCTGATAAGCGATTTTCCGTAATTGGCAGCCATGCATCAACGCCATAGGGCACCTTTAATGTAGCTAGGGCTATTAGTGTACCTAACGCTACAGCGCTTCCTTCCATGTCCATATGCATGTCCAGCATGCTTTTGAAAGGTTTGAGATTTGTGCCCCCTGTATCGAATAGGATCCCTTTTCCTACAAGCATCAGATCTGCATGTTTAATGTCGCTCGGCCGGTAACGCAATTGAATAATTCCCGCATCCCGAGTTGCGTTTCCTTGAGAAACAGCTAAGAACGCGTTAGCTCCAAGTTTTTTTAGTGCAGCCTCATCCAACATGGTCGTTTCAAGTTCATGCTGCATGCACAGTTGGTTGATGAGCTTAAAATAAGTTTTTGCATCTAATATGTTGGGAGGAAGAGCAGTGAACCAGCGAGCTATATTGTTGCCGAGTGCTTGAGCGCGAACTGAATCAATAGGAACTCGAGGCTTTGATGAGAGGATACGAATATGTTTTAATTTTTTCTTGGGTTTTGTGTTTGATTTGAAGGTTGGTAAGTCAAAAGTGGCAGCTTCCGCTGCCGCCAATAAATCTTTGACGATAGTGGCGCGCTGCGTTTCATCGAAACCGAGTATTAAAACCCCTAAGCTGTGGGGATTGTCCAGGTTGCAGGTGGATATGAGTTTGCGTGCCCAGCACAGTCGCTTATAAGCAGTTGCCTCTTTATATGAGGCTAGGGTTAGTCCTGTTGATTTGGAATTGTTAATTCTGGAGGTTGAAAATTCTATTTTTGCACGGCGCGATTTTTGCAGTAATCGTTTCAATTGAAGCCCCTGAGGAAGGCGCCGGAAGAGTGAATCGGGTGGATTTTGCGGAAAAACAATCAAGACATGATCAAGCGTATCGAATGTGTTTCTAGTGGGATATTCCGGTAGTTGTGTGACCTTTAATGGCTTGAAATCAGGTAGAGTTATCATTAATTTGCCTTGACCCCCTGTTAGCAAACCCCGATCATATTGTGCTTAGCCGGCGGAATCGGGAGCAACGGGGACCGCGGCCAGACATCCTATCAGGAGAGCTTGACTAATTCATATGCTCTTACTGATTCAGTTCTTTCTATGGGAGATACGATGCCGATGGCCAGTGCGCGATCATTATCACTCAATTCACCTAGGCGTGATGACACGGATCCTGATGAAACTCAAGATTGGTTAGAGTCAATTGACTCGGTTTTGAGAGTCCATGGTGTAGATAGAACCCATTATCTTCTTGAGCGTATGATGGACCATGCTCGGCGTTCAGGTGCATATCTCCCTTCTAGTCGGAATACAGCTTACCTAAATACGATTTCTGTTAGAGAACAAAAGTCATATCCGGGTGACCGTGATATAGAAAAACGAATAGAAGCCTATATTCGTTGGAATGCGATGGCCATGGTCGTGCATGCCAATAAAAAAAGCTCCGAGTACGGAGGGCATATAGCTAGCTATGCCTCATCAGCGACGCTTTATGAGGTTGGTTTTAACCACTTCTGGCAAGCCCCCAGCGTAGAACACGGTGGCGATCTTATTTTTTTCCAAGGGCATTCTTCTCCAGGTATCTATGCGCGAGCCTTTTTAGAAGGGCGAATGACAGAAACGCAACTTGACCGCTTCCGTCAGGAAGTTGAAGGTTCGGGTTTGTCTTCTTATCCGCATCCATGGCTAATGCCAGATTTCTGGCAATTCCCAACCGTATCAATGGGTCTTGGGCCTATGATGGCCATATATCAAGCACGCTTTCTGCGTTATATGCAGCATCGTGGAATCCTACCTGCACAGCGTCGAAAGGTATGGTGTTTTTTGGGCGATGGGGAAACGGATGAAGCTGAGGCGATGGGGGCAATTAACATGCCTGTTCGCGAAAAGCTTGATGATTTGATTTTTGTCGTTAACTGTAACTTGCAACGGCTCGATGGTCCTGTGCGTGGGAATGGAAAGATTATCCAGGAACTTGAGGCTGCTTTTGGTGGAGCTGGTTGGAACGTAATAAAAGTCGTCTGGGGCTCTCGCTGGGATGAATTACTAGCGCAGGATCACAATGGGTTATTAGGTAGTGTGATGGAGTCTACCGTAGACGGGGAGTATCAAAACTACAAAGCAAATGGTGGGGCCTATACGCGCGAACACTTTTTTGGCAAGGAGCCTGAGTTAAAAGCTATGGTTTCTGATATGTCGGATGATCAGATTTGGCGACTTAACCGTGGGGGCCACGACTCTATAAAGATACATGCCGCTTACGAGCAGGCTGTAAATCATGTTGGACGTCCAACAGTGATTCTGGCAAAGACGGTAAAGGGCTTTGGAATGGGGGCCGCTGGGGAAGGTCAAAATATTACGCATCAGAAAAAGAAGCTGAATATAGATGATTTACGAGCTTTTCGTGATCGCTTTGACATTCCCGTTCCAGATGACAAGTTATCTGAGGTGCCATATTGCAAACCGTCTGAAAATAGCGAGGAGATGCAGTATCTCCAGAGCAAACGAAAGGTTTTAGGGGGATTTCTTCCAGCTCGGCGAGATAATGCAAAGAAGATTAAAGCTCCAAAGTTAGAGCTATTTTCCACTCAGTTACAGGGGTCTGGTGATAGAGAAATCTCCACTACTATGGCTCTGGTGAGAATGTTAACTGCGTTGGTGAAAGATAAGGATATTGGTTCTCATATTGTTCCTATCGTGCCGGATGAAGCGCGTACATTTGGTATGGAAGGCATGTTCCGGCAAATTGGCATTTACTCATCAGTTGGCCAGCTCTATACGCCACAAGATGCTGATCAACTTATGTACTACAAAGAAGATAAAGACGGACAGATACTTCAAGAGGGTATAAATGAGGCGGGAGCTTATTGCTCTTGGTTGGCAGCTGGTACGTCATACAGTAACCATGATGTCCAGATGATTCCGTTCTATATTTTTTACTCTATGTTTGGATTTCAGCGGATTGGTGATTTCGCTTGGGCAGGAGGGGACCTGCAGTCTAGAGGTTTTATTATCGGAGGAACGGCAGGGCGTACTACCTTGGCTGGTGAGGGGTTGCAGCACCAGGATGGTCACAGCCAATTGATTGCTACAACAATACCTAACTGTCGTGCCTATGATCCTTGTTTTTCATATGAGCTTGCAGTAATTGTGCAAGATGGATTAAGGAGAATGCATGAAGAGCAGGAAAATGTTTTTTATTACATTACCTGCATGAACGAGAATTATACGCACCCTGCAATGCCGGATGGGGTTGAACGTGGAATCCTAAAGGGCGCCTATCAGTTGCAAGCCAGCAACCATAAGGGTGTTTGTGTTCAGTTGTTAGGTTCAGGCACGATATTAAGAGAGATTCTGGCTGCTGCCGAGATTCTTGAGAGTGAATTCAACGTGTTAGCAGAGATTTGGAGCGTCACTAGTTTTAGTGAATTGCGTAGAGAGGCATTAGACGTGGAACGTTGGAATGAGAGACATCCTCAAAAGAAGCCTCGAAAGAGCTATGTTTCAGAATGTCTGTCTAATAAATCAGGACCATTTGTGGCGGCTACTGACTACATGAAGACTGTGCCAGATCAGATTCGCCAGTGGGTTCCAGGGCGTTATGTGGTGCTTGGGACTGATGGCTTTGGTCGCAGTGATAGCCGTAAAGCGTTAAGAAGCTTTTTTGAGGTAGATAGGTATTCTATTGTTATCTCTGCATTGAAAGCTCTTGCAGATGACGGTGAGCTAGAGAAAGAAGTAGTCGTTCAAGCCATAGATCAGTTTGGTATCGACCCAGAAAAACCAAATCCCGTGTCAGTCTAGAAGCGATTGAGTAATACTTTCATGGAAGTTTTGATACCGGAGCTTGGTGATTTTTCTGACGTAGAGATTATTGAGGTGCTTGTCTCTGAGGGTGATCAGGTTCAGGCCGAAGATCCTCTTATTACGTTAGAAACAGACAAAGCCATCATGGAAGTTCCATCACCGACTGCAGGTGTTGTAAAAACGTTAGAGGTTTCTGTAGGTGACCGTGTATCTGCAGGTCATAAGATATTGATACTCGATGATGCTGGGTCAGTGGAAGAAAAAACAACATCAGAAAGTGAGGTTCCTGTAGAACAGAAATTGGCTTCTCCCAGTAGTTCTTCAATGGAAGTTTTGATGCCGGAGCTTGGTGATTTTTCTGACGTAGAGATTATTGAGGTGCTTATCTCTGAGGGTGATCAGGTTGAGGCGGAGGATCCTCTTATTACGTTAGAAACAGACAAGGCCACAATGGAAGTTCCATCGCCGGCGGCAGGTGTTGTTAAAACGTTAGAGGTTTCTGTGGGTGACCGTATATCTGCAGGCCATAGGATATTGCTGCTTGATGGAGTTAATACGGTTGAAGCAATAACAACCCAGCCTAGCAAAACCATAGATCCAGTAGAAAAATTACTAACAACAGAAAATCGCCCAGATAATGAGCAGATAGCGGTTCAGACTCATCCTGAAGACCGCATAATGCCTCAGACGTTGCCCCCTGTTGATAATGCGAGTTTCACTAAGGCCCATGCTAGCCCTTCTGTGCGAAAGTTAGCCCGGGAGCTTGGTGTTGATCTTGGTCAGGTCGCGGGTACTGGGCAGAAAGGTAGGGTTACTGCCGATAATGTTAAGACCTGGGTAAAAGGAATTCTTCAGCAGGGTGGGACTCAGGTAACTGGTTTGCCAGATATAGCTGAGGTGGACTTTACGAGCTTTGGGTCCGTAGATATAGAGCCCCTGAGCAGAATTCAGAAAATCTCAGGCCGTCGTTTGCAGGCAAGTTGGCTGAACCTGCCCCATGTCACGCAACATGACAAAGCAGATATCACTGAGCTAGAAGCGGTTCGACAAAAATCAAAGGGATCTAAAGGTTTTGGAGGAATCAAGGTAACTTTGCTGGCCTTTATTATTAAGGCATGTGTTCAAGGACTGGAAGAATATCCAAGATTCCGATCATCTTTAGCTAGAGATGGTGAGAGCCTGGTTAAAAAGAATTATTTTCATGTGGGTTTTGCAGTCGATACGCCTAATGGTTTAGTAGTGCCAGTTATTCGTAATGTAGATCAAATGGATATTTTTGAAATTGCTGCTTCTCTAGGGGAGTTAAGTCAGCAGGCTCGGGAAGGAAAACTTGGCCCTAAGGATATGCAAGGGGGCGTTTTTACTGTTTCGAGTCTTGGAGGAATAGGTGGTACGGGATTTACACCGATTATTAATGCACCAGAGGTTGCCATACTGGGAGTATCTAGAAGCCAGTTTCAACCTGTCTATGAGAATGGTGAATTCGTAGCACGTCTTATATTGCCTTTGTCCCTTTCTTACGATCACCGCGTGATAGATGGTGCTGCTGCGGTACGATTTACAACCTATGTTTCCAAACTTCTTAAAGATGTAGACCCTCTTATAGAGGGATTAGGTCTATGACAGCCCAAGCCAAGGCCCAGCTTCTGGTTCTAGGTGCTGGCCCTGGCGGGTATACCGCAGCATTTCGTGCGGCTGATTTGGGATTGAGCGTGGTTTTGGTTGAGCGTTGGCCCACTTTGGGCGGTGTTTGTTTGAATGTAGGATGCATACCTTCTAAAGCCTTGCTACATGCCGCTAGTGTGATACAAGAAGCGGCGGAGATGAGTACGCGTGGAATTGATTTTGGAGTTCCAAAAATTGATGCGTCGCAACTGAATGGCTGGAAGGATGAGATTGTTCGTAAGTTGACGAGTGGTCTAGATGGATTAGCTAAGCAACGTTCAGTTACGGTATTGCACGGTATCGGCCAGTTTGTTTCTGCTAATGAATTAGACGTTGAGAAGGATGGTGAGATTACTCGCATAGCATTTGAAAAGTGCATTATTGCTGCGGGCTCGGAACCTTCTAAGTTACAAGGTTTTCCTGATGATCCGAGGATCATGGATTCTACTGGAGCCTTACAGTTAGATCCATTGCCCAAAAGTTTGTTAGTCATCGGCGGCGGAATTATTGGTTTAGAAATGGCTACCGTATATGACGCTCTTGGGGTGAACGTGTCGGTTGTAGAAATGACAAACACACTTATACCGGGTTGTGATCGTGATCTTATAAGGCCATTTCAGAAGCGCATTGAGTCCAATTATGAGGCAATCATGCTTGGGACAAAGGTTACATCCATTATTCCTGGCAGCGATGGTCTAAGCGTCACTTTTGACGGTGATGCGGCGCCGGATGAGGAAAAAGTTTACGATCGAGTTTTAGTGTCAGTTGGTCGACTCGCCAATGGTAGCAAGATAGCAGCAGATAAAGCAGGAGTTGCTGTTGATCCTAAAGGAATCATTAAGGTTGACAAGCAGATGCGTACAAACGTGCCGCATATTTTTGCGATTGGAGATATCGTTGGCGAACCTATGCTTGCACATAAGGCTTCGTATGAAGGCCGAATAGCCGCTGAAGTAGCTGCTGGTCAAAAAAGCTTCTTTGATGCCCGTGTAATTCCATCCGTTGCCTATACTGATCCCGAAATTGCATGGGTTGGATTGAATGAGAATGAAGCAAAAGCAAAAAATATTCCTTATGAGAAAGGTGTTTTCCCATGGGCGGCTAGTGGACGTTCACTTTCGACTGGTCGTTCAGAAGGTGTGACTAAGCTCTTGTTTGATAAAAATACTGGTCGACTTTTGGGCGCTGGAATAGTCGGATCAAATGCTGGTGATTTGATTGCTGAGGCTACTTTGGCTATTGAGATGGGTGCTGACGCTACAGATATTGGTATGACTATACATCCGCATCCAACACTAGCGGAGACGATAAGTTTTGCAGCAGAGGCTTCTGAGGGAGTTATAACTGACCTCTATATGCCAAAGCGTTGATTTTGTGATCCGTTATGATAGAAGGGAGGCAGGACGGTCTTTTTGAATGTTTTGATGAAGACGGAATCCTGATTAGTATAGAGACATGCGAGAATGGGGTGCTGGTCGAATGAGACTTCTTACCATCCTTTGTCTGGTTCTTCTGAGTATCTATTTTTATTGTAATGCACAATTCCCACCACAGAGGAGCGCCTAGAGAAAATGCCGTCATTTGATATTGTCTCTGAAGTTAACGGGCACGAACTAACCAACGCAGTTGACCAGGCCAGTCGCGAGCTCGAAACCCGTTTTGATTTTCGTGGATCGGGAGCTACGTTCGAACTTAGCGATTTTGTCGTGACGCTTAGCGCGCCGAATGAATTTCAAGTGCAGCAGATGCGGCCGATCCTAACGGGCAATCTCGCGCGCCGTAAAATTGATATTGGCGCTATGGATTCGGAGGAGCCTGAGGTCGCACTTAATAAGACGCAGCAGAAAATCGTACTACGAAACGGTATCGATACGGATCAGGCCCGTAAGATCGTCAAGTCGATCAAGGAATCCAAGATCAAAGTGCAGGCATCTATCCAAGGCGAGCAAGTCCGCGTGACTGGAAAGAAACGCGATGATCTTCAGGCCGTCATGCAGTTGCTCAAGAAGGCGGATCTTGGTCAGCCGCTGCAATTCACAAACTTTCGCGACTGAGTAGCGAGTTACGAGCAGTTATTCGCATCGTCTCGCCGCAATTTCGTGAACTCCATATTTTTAGGTGTTTAAACAGAAGAGATGATTTTAACTGACAATAAATGGTTCCTTCAGCAGGCCTCTTGAAGCCCAATGAAACTAGAATTGAATGTTCTAGTTCCTAGATATAAATTCTGCTTATATATGTAACATATCTATTTGAATTATAAGGGTTTTTTATATAAGTTTGACATTTATTTTATCCTAATAAATCTATGTAACCGTCTTGTAACCGCTATATCTTTATTTTTTAAGTGTAATTAACTTAAAACCTGTGCTTATCTAAAGGGGTAGGGCAGAAGGCCATGCCACCCCCACCCCATATATATACTCATACTCAAACATTTTGAGCCATTTTGAAGTGTGAACCAATCTAGGTGTACTCTTAAGACCTACAAATAACAGCTTGAACAGATCAAGCCAGACTTAGCAGACCTGGGGAGGTCTTTGATGAAAAATTTATTAATTCTTT
>Ga0115002_10008292_pt1 | contig 11533 bp, 14 predicted proteins | sample ArcticOcean_MG_C_8_FD_89576 | JGI IMG/M metagenome (GOLD analysis project Ga0115002, IMG submission 89576) | Marine microbial communities from western Arctic Ocean - ArcticOcean_MG_CB11_86 | ecosystem: Environmental > Aquatic > Marine > Oceanic | place: Arctic Ocean: Canada Basin | collected... | reverse complement strand
CTTCACCAGTTCGTAACCTTGTATTAGCAGTCTAAAAGATGAACGGCGCACTATGTCAATCGAACCACCTACGGGATGAGCCTGAACTCATCACACTCGCCCGACAACAGCCACCACATCGACCTACTCACGGCGCTCGACGATGAAGTCACGCGCCTCGCATTCACCCTCACCGAGGAACAGCGTGATACTTTCACGCGCTATCACACCCTGCTCCTCGACGGGAGCGATCGAGCGAGTCTCACCTCCGTCAAGGAACCCAAAGCAATCGCCCGTCGGCTCTTCGGCGAGTCGCTCGCCCTGCTCACCGCGCTCCGCTCCGCTGATCTGCTACCCGAAGGTCAGCCCATCCGCATCGCCGATATCGGTCCCGGTGGTGGATTCCCCGGTCTTCCGATGCGCATCGTCGAACCAGCGATCCAACTCACCCTCATCGAAAGCCAGCGTCGACGCTGCGAATTCCTCGAAATCGCCGCCCGCGAACTCTCGCTCGATGCGGTCGATGTCATAAATTCTCGCGCCGAAGATGCCGGGCGTGACCCCGTCCTCCGCGAGACGTTCGACATCGTCGTTGTCCGCGCAGTCGCCTCGCTCGCTGTTCTCGTCGAATACGCGCTCCCGCTGCTTCGAGTTGGCGGCATCCTCGCCGCCCCGAAAGGCAGTCGCGCCAACGACGAACGCACCGCGGCACAGACAGCGATCGCAGCCCTCGGCGGCATCGAACTCGATCCGCTACCGCTCTCGCTACCGTCAGGAGTCCCACCGCAGCACGTCATCTTCGTGCGCCGTGATGGTCCGCTCGATGATCGCTACCCCCGTCGTGCAGGCGTTCCCTCAAAGCGCCCCTTGAGCTGACATGCAATCGTTCCCTTCGAGGTCCAGCGACTAGCAAGGGATCCCGCCGCGCCCGAAATCAAAGTTGGATCGCAATCGCCGAGTTCAGCAGGACCCGCCATTCATCTGCCATCACGATCGTCGCGTTGTGTATCATCAGGCTCATCGAGGGTTCCCCGGGATCGCTGCTCGCGCTGGCGGTATTCTACGCAGCCCCACCACAGTCTTTCCGAATAGATCTCGATACACTTCCCGGATGGACCCGCTCGAAAACCCCTTCTGGCATGCCCTCGTCACCCAGCCCCAGTTTGCGACCGGTGACGAATTCGCTCACCGTTACCTCCCCGACATTGACCCGATCGCCGCGCTCCCCGATGTTCCCGACGCCGCCTCCTGGTCCGCCCTCACCGGCCTCATCGAAGAGCCCGCAGGCATCAACCTTCTCCGCCTCTCGTACGATATCCCCGAAGACTGGACCCTCCACTACCGCCTCCCCGTCGTCCAAATGGTCTGCGAATCGGCCACCGGCCGGCCCAGTCGCTCCTCATTCGAACCACTCACCCCCGGCGACCGTCCAGAGATGCTCGCACTCGCGATCTCCACCCGCCCCGGCCCGTACGCCCTCAACACCCCGAAACTCGGCGACTACATCGGCGTCCGCCAGAACGGCCGTATCATCGCCATGGCCGGTATCCGCATCCGCATCCCCGGCATGACCGAAGTCAGTTCCGTCTGCACAGACCCTAATTTCAGAGGCCAGGGACTCGCCGCCGCTCTCACAGCTGAACTCACCGCCCGCATCTTCGACTGCGGTGAACAGCCATTCCTTCACGCCCACGCCGGCAACTCCGGAGCCATCGCCATCTACGAACGTCTCGGCTACCGCATCACCCGCACTCTCGAACACGTCGTCGTCAGTCCACCCGCCAATTAACGACAGCTACACTCCCCCGACGCCAGAGCCCAACACGGAACAGTTGACCGCGATGTGGTACGAGTACACACCAGCCTCGTCCGCTCGTTCCATCAATTGCAGCCGCTCCTCGTAGAGTTGTGCCAGCCCTACGTCGTCCCGCCGTTCAATGTGGTCGAAAATTTCGAACTTCATCGTTGCCCCCTGATACCGTCTTGCAGTCCCGCGCAACCTACAGCATCGATCCGCGCTTCACGCGCTCAGAAACCGCACCATCTCTCGAACCACGTCATGGCAGTCCAATTTCAGCGGCTCCCGCCTCCCGGTGAACTCGAAGCCGCACGAGGAGTACAGTCGCTCCGCCGGTTCGTTACCTTCCACCACACCCAGCACTACCCGCTCGTACCCATGCTCCACCGCCCACTTCAGCACCACCTCTACCAACGCCCGGCTTACCCCACTCCCCCGTGCCCCCGGCGCTACCCACATCGAGGTTAAGTCGCATACCACACGTTCATCCTCGGGTGCAGACCCGCGCACCATCCCCACCGGCTCCCCATCTATTTCCGCGAAGAAGATCGCCTGCTGTTGCCCGGCCGAAGTCTCACGAGCCTGCTCCCCCCACGACGAATCCGAACGTTCCGAACTCTCCCCGTACTCGCTCCCGAGTGCCCCCGGCGCATCCGCGAGTGCACGCAATTTCGTGTTTCGTAGAACTAAGCCTTCGTCAGTACGGATTCGCCGCACGTCGAACTCCACTCCGACCTCCATCCCCTACGATTAGCGATTCTTGTGATCGGCTCACGCGTCCATCGCAAGGATTTTTCGCGATCATTTGTACAACCTAATGATCAGTTTCTAAAAATAGGTTACACTCCCTCCGTCGGTGGGCAGCCGGCTGTTTGAACATCTCCGGTGGGGCACCGCGGAGGCCATCTAATGGCTTATCTGACTGTGCACCGTATTCGGCGCCTTGGTGTCTTCGACCTGAGTGTCCTCGACGAAGTCTGCAGCGATCCACGTGCAACCCTCCCATCGCTAGCTGTCGCTGGTGGTTCGATGCTGATGCTCGGACTTGGCGGCTGGCTCTGGTGGCTGACCAGCGGACTTGGCGATACCAGCACGGTGCTCATCAAGAGCATGTTCATGGGCAGCCTCTTCTCACTCGCCCTCTGGCTCGGCTGGCTCGTCGTCGCCTACATGGTCCTTCAGCGAACGACCCATGCCGTCATCAGCGTCGAGCGGCTCGTCCGCTCAGCCGGCATGGCCGCCGCCCCGCTCGCGCTCGGTGTTTTCATGGTCATCCCAGGTATTTCCTTTGGCGTCGGCATTGTCGCCATCGGCGCCTGGGCCCTCACCACCAACGAAGCCATCGAGCGTGCCACCGGCATCCGAGGTCGCCCCGTCGTCCTTGCCAACGCCGCTGGTTTCGCCCTCTGGGCCATCGCTATGTCCGTACTCGCCACCAGCACCAACCAGATCGCACCTGGCCCTTTTCTCGCCGAATCTATCTGGGAAGCCGTTACCACCTTCAATTACGGCGAAATCATCCTCGCCTCGTAACCCTCGCCGGTGCATGACTCGGTTCCAGTAAATTCTCCCCAGTGCTGGAACCGAGCCATGTCCATCTCTGAAAACTCCTCTAGCTCGCGGAACCGAACTCCCCAACGGTTCCGCGAGTTTTTCGGTCTAGGCGACTCACCTCCGCAAATCGCCACCGTCACCCAACATGGAGCGAAAAACACGTCGCTATAACAATTTTTTCCAGTTCATAACCACTCTCTTGCCGAGTGTGAGCGCTCTTCCAGCCGTTCGGGGTTGTCTCGCGCAGTCCCACTTTCGACGACGAAACTCCCCGTTAGGAGAAAGGTCACCGATGAAATTGAGTTTTGTCTGGTGTCGTCATGCTTGCTCCCCCATCCTCCTCGAGCTTGTCTAGTCATCCTTCCGCCGACGCCCCGCCGTCCACGTGAAGATCTCTCCGGTTACAAACAACACCTCCGCCGATGACAGCCAGACGATCGGCCTAGCGATCTCCTCAGGTTGCGTGATTCGCCCGACGCCTCCTACTGGCGCCGGAGGCGTCGGCACGCTGTGTGATCTACGACGAGATCATCTCCGTATCGATCCCGCCCGGTGCCACGCAGTTCACCGTCACCGTCGTCGCCGTTGAATAGGTATGTGGATCAAACATCTCTCGCATTCCACCAATCGACGAGACGTTAACAATCGAACCACCACCCGATTCAACGATCTGACAAATACCGTACTTCGAGCTGAGGAACACTCTCGTCAGAGTGATATCCATCACCGTCTGCCAGTCCGCCTCTCGTGTCCCTAGCACGACCTGCATAGATAGCTCCGGTCTGCCGCATAGCCGACACCAGCGTTGTTCGCGATCACATGCAACGATTCAAACCGTTTCATCGTCGCATCGATCAGCGCTTGCTCATCTGTGGAGTCAGCAACATCGCAACGCACCGCCAGACACTCGCCACCCGCGTCCGAAATCAGCCCTGTCAACTCCTCCACCTTCGGTAACGTTCGATCAGCCGCGCACTCTCCTGCGCTAACAGCAACGCCGCCGAGCAACCCACACCGTTCCCACCGTCGGTAATACTGCCCACTTGGCCATCGAGTCTGCCGCGGATACTCGCCTCTACCGCGCTCTTGTTTACCGCCCGAACTCCAGCTACCCAACAACCCCACTCTCCCGCAGCGCCGCCACCGCCGAGGCGTCCCGACCGATCGATGCGAGCACCTCGTCCGTGTGCTGTCCCCGCTTCGGCGCCGTGCTGTGTACCTTGCCCGGTGTGTCGGAGAACTTTGGCCCGATCCCCACGTGTTTGATCGTTCCAAACGCCGGGTCGTCGATATCGATGACCATATTCCGTGCCAGCATCTGCTCATTCTCTAGCGACTCTGCCACGCTCAGCACCGGCGCTACGCAGATATCGATGTCGCGCATCATCACGAACCACTCGTCGCGCGACTTCGTCTTCAGCGTCCTCTCGAGGAACTCGCCGATCTCCGCCTGCATCGAGGGATCATGCTGGAGTGGCTGTAAGTCCGCACGGCCCAGTGTCTCCACAAGCGCCGCCCAGAACTGGGGCTCCAAGCTGCCCAGCGACAAGAACTTGCCGTCCGCGCACTCGTACACGTCGTAGAACGGCCGCGCACCCGTCAGCATCCCATCGCCGGGGCCTGGCGACTCGCCACCGGCCAGAATTCCGCCGGTCTGGCTCGCCAGCAGGTACAGCACCCCGTCGGCCATCCCCATATCCACGTACTGCCCTCGACCCGTCTGCTCCCGGCCCTGCAGAGCCGCCAGAATCGCGAACGCCGTCATCAGCCCGCCGCCGGCAAAGTCCGCCACGATGTTGGCGGGAATCGAGGGTTTCTCACCCCGTCGCCCAATCTGGCCTAGTGCTCCGCCGATCGAGATGTAATTGATGTCATGCCCAACCATGTGGTTGTACGGCCCCGTCTGGCCGTACCCGGACAGCGACGCGTAGACAATCCGAGAATTCGTCGCGCTGATCGCGTCGTAGCCTACTCCCAGCCGATCCGTCACGCCCGGCCGAAACCCCTCTAGGAACACATCGGCATTTTTTGCCAGATCATGGACAATCTGTTTGCCCTCTTCCTCGCGCAGATTCACAACCACCGACCGCTTGTTTCGAGACAGTGAGTTGTATGCCCGACGCCGCTCCGCCGCCTCCGAATCCTCATCACCACCCATCCCCTGGATCGACCCCATCGGTGCCTCCACCAACACCACGTCAGCCCCCAGGTCACCCAGCAACATCGAAGCAAACGGCCCCGGCGCCAGTCGGGATAGATCCACCACCTTCAGCCCGCTCAGCGGACCTTCACCACCAGCCATCGTCAAACTCCCTCGCATGCTCTGGCTTGCCGAGTTGAAGTATACGAAGCGATCGACCACCAACCGACCACACCACGACCTCGTGATCACAAACCGAACCTACTACGCCAGTCGAAACCCTCGCCGTGGGCGTCCGCGAGGTGGAGACGCATCCGTGAATTGTTCGAGCTGGGCCACCGTCAACCCTGATGGCACGAAGTTCTGCAGGCATGCGTTCCCCACTTGAGTTCGCACCACATCGTGAGTCTCGAACTACTGGTTCGAGCTAAGAAGATTACGTGTCCGAGATGTCAATTTCGTTCGGCAATCGAAAAGAGGGATCCAATCGAATCCCTTTTTTCGATCTAAATGCTGCTTGGCACTAGCCCTGGCGGGCCCTCCAAGCTTCACGCTCAGCTTGACTCCCGCCGACATTGTTTGCCGGAACCCAGTCGAACATGAGGTAACCACGGTAGTAGTTCGTGATGAACGTGAGATCAGATTGGTTGTCCGTCTCGACGATCATCACATTCGGGCGATTCGCTGAATTGGTCCCGTACGAGGAAACCACGGAGCATCCTTCCGGGAGCTGATTCGGGAGATCGGTCACGAGCTGTGCGAATTGTGGGTCCATGCCGCCATCGCCTGCCCGGGCTTGCTGAGCATTCGACGCCGCCCAATCCTGATTCATGTCGTAGAAACCAACGTATGAAGCCATTTCGAGTACCTCTCATCGCAATCGATTAGGTGGTAATGGTAGCGCCACAGTGATGTCGACACGACCAGACGTCCCGTCGATAACTCACGGGTACATCACGCTCGCGAACTGACTAGGTAGTCGGAGACGGTGTGCCGCCTTCCAGCAAGACACCCACTCTCCTCGGCCCCGCCCTCGGCTCCTAGCCGCTATCATCTGTTTCTCGCGTCGCCACCGAGCGACGCCCCACACCCATGGAGACACGCCATGCCCAGCTTCCTCACCGACGAACAGACCACCCTCACCACCGAAATCGCCGAACTGCTCACCGGCCGAGGTGAAAAAGTAGCCGTCGCCGAATCCAGCGCTGGCGGCCTCATTTCCGCGGCCCTACTCTCCGTCCCCGGCGCCTCCCGTTACTACTCCGGTGGCGGCGTCGTCTACACCCTCGCCTCCCGCACCCAACTCGTCGGTGTCCCCGCCGAGGCCTACGCCAACTACCGTGGCACCACTCCCGAGATGCTTGCAGACCTCCTCAACACCATGTGTGAACGCCTCGGTAGCAACTGGTGCGTCGGCGAATCCGGCCTTGCTGGCCCCGGCGCCGGTCGCAACGGCGCACCGGCCGGCCGAGTCGCCATCGGTGTCTCCGGTCCCGTCACCCGCACCGAACTCCTCGAAACCGGCCTCTCCGACCGCGCCGAGAACATGGTCGAATTCACCACACGAGCCCTCCGCCTCCTTCGGGACGCCATCGTCGAAGCCAACGACTAGCAAGGCACGGGCCGGTCCAAATCGCTAACGTCCCGCCCACAAGCATCGACCCAACTGGAGGGTTCGTCGCTCGGCAGGTACAGCAAGCAGTACCTTGAATGATTCCTATCAAGCCAAGTCGCATCGGACAAAGCGAGGTAGTAACGAACATCTCAACCGACTCAACTATATTTTCTGACTAACTATCATTCCAACTGTTGCAACGGTGCACCTCTGCTGAAGTGCCCACGGGCGGCGCCAACGTTCCCTTGGTCACTGGGCCCTGAACTGATCTTCACCGAGCCAGTCCGAATCGACTGCGACGGTCCACCGCTCCGCTCACACACTCCGCCCTACCATCACCCAGGCCCGATTCCGGGCATTCCCCGCTGGACCGTCACTCAACCCACTGCCTACACTTAAAACTGGCAGGGCGGTCCACCACCGTCCTGCCTCCGGGGGCCTGTAGCTCAGCTGGGAGAGCGCCACACTGGCAGTGTGGAGGTCAGGGGTTCGAGCCCCCTCAGGTCCACCACCCCAATCCTCAACAACGACAGGCTCTTTCACTCGTACCGCGCCCAATCTCCTTCGGTCACCGGCAAGGCGAAGGCACTCGGATGTGCTCAGATTTTGGTATAAGAATCGCACTATGCCAGCAACAATCTGTGCCAACTGTCGGGAGGAGCTTAAGGATACGCGCGCTCGTATGAATGCGAATGGCGAGCCCGTTCATCTCGCCTGTCGATCGAGCACAGGTGGAAGTCCGACGAACAGTCGAGCTCCGGTAGCTCGGCAGCGTACAACTCAGGCGCCGAGCAGGGAGGCACTGCAACTCCTGCGTCAACGGTTCTCGCCAGCAGAGCAGAAACCACGGCAGCGCAAGAAGATCGCGACGGAGAGGCGTCAAGCGGAGCGCGAGAACGCGCGTGAGCGGCTGAGCGAGCATCGTGCTCCAAGTACGCAGCCGGAAACCGGCGATGTTCGTGAGCGTGCGCTCGAGCGGGATCGAAGACTCGTTGAAGAGCGCAAGAACAAGGCGAAGGAGCGTGACCGGCTGCGACGTCAGCCACTGTCCCCTGATCAACTTCGGGAGGTAAGACGGAAGATGGCACGTCTGGCCCACGAGCCGGCAAGTCACACCCCGAGGAGAAGGCCCGTGCGCGACACAAAGAAGCGGTTGAAGCCCGGCCCCGACTACAAGAAATACGGCACTCCCACGCCCCGCCATCGGTATCGGTATCGGCGTTGATTCGACTCGCAGGACCGTTCGGATTCAAGCCTCGACCCGGACACTACGACCGGGCCGGCTACTCCAATAGGTCTGCGGGTATCAAGTTGAACTCCGAGATCATCTCGTCTGCGTACGTGATCCGCCCGGACACTTCGGCCGCCGAGCTGTAAGAAAGACGCAGGCAGGCCTCGGACATGTGCTCCACCGGCGTCACCCGGTCCTGATTGGACTCGTTGATCAGCTTGTGGTGCACCACACCCGGCGTCGCCACTAGCCCCGGTGAAATCACGTTCACCGCAACATTGTCGTCGTACACCTCGGACGCCAGACCCGTGGTGAATCGCTCTAGAGCCGCCTTGCACATCCCGTACACCGTGCCGCCTCCGCCACCGACATCCGGCTTCGGGTGCAGCGCCGCGTGCGAGCTGATGTTCACAATCCAGCCGGTCTTCCGCTCAATCATGCTCGGCAACACCAACTGAGAAAGGTGCAGCGGCCCGTAGACCTGCACCTCTTGCATCAGCTTGAAGCGTCGCTCAGGGAATTCTGAGATCGGGATAAAGAAGGTGATCGCCGCGTTGTTCACCAGGATGTCCACCGGCCCATAGGCCTCTTCTGCGGCCTTGATCAGGTCCTCACGATCCTCGCCCACGGCCAGATCGGCACGAACCGCTGTCGCCTCGCCACCCGCATCCTTGATCCGCTGAACCACACCATTGATCGAGCCGGGCAACGGGTGGTCGCCCTCTTCTACCGTCCGAGCAGAGACGACGACATTCGCCCCCTCCATCGCATAGCGAATCGCAATCGCCTCACCGATGCCCCGCGAGGCGCCAGTTACCACTGCCACTTTGCCAGACAGCAGTCCGTCCATCCTCACTTCAGCCATCGCCATACCCCCTCATCACATCACCCGCGGGTGCCTCCCACCAAACGCGATCTATCTCGTTCAGTTCGTGTTGTGTGGTTAAATCGCCGCCTCATGATCGTCCGCTGTCGCGGTTCGTATCGGTGGGCGTGCCAGCAGAATCAGAGCTACAGCCAACAACCCGAAGCCAGCCACCGCTAGGAAAGCGCCGTCATAGTTGCCCACTCGGTCGAAGTAGAACGCCGTTGCCACCGGTGCGGTCGCACCCATCCCCAGCGCCATCGGCATCCCCGCGCTCCGCACCGCCCCTAGGTACCGTCGTCCAAAAAAGCTCGCCCAGACCACCTCCTGCAGAGGAATCAGTCCGCCCCAACCCACTCCCAACATAAAGAAGCTGCCGTAGACTCCCCAGTCCATGCTCGCCCTCACAGTGACAACCACCGCCACCAGCGACAGTGAAGTCACTACGAAGCCGACGATCGACATTCGCTGCGCATCGATCCGATCGATGAAATAGCCCCACACCGGCTTAGTCAACATCGAAGGAACCGAGGCCACCGTGATCATCAATGCTGCCGTCGTCCGCGAGTACCCCGCGTCCTGCATGTACGAAATTCCGTTCACCAGCATCATCCCGATCGACAACGCACCCAGCCCGAACGAGAACACCAGCAGGTAAAACGCCCGCGTTCGCAGCGCCTCCCGTCGAGTCAGTGACGAAGCAAAATCGGCCGCCGCCCGCGCTCCACCCCCAGCCGCCACCTCTTCAGACGTCTTGCCATCCGGGTGCAACCCGTGGTCCTCCGGCGCTCGCCGCATCAGGAACGAGACCGGAAACAGCACCAGCACCGCTCCCATTCCCAGCCACTGCCATGCCTCGCGCCATCCCACTTGATCGATCAACACCGCCGCCAGCGGCGTCAGCACCACCCCGGCAAAAGAGACCCCCATCGCTGCCACGCCCACCGCGCGACCGCGCTTCTCCACAAACCACTTCGATACCGTCACGTTGACAACAAGGTTCCCCGTCATCGCCGCGCCCGATGTCAGCATCACCCCGTTTAGGAACCACCACTGCCACAGCTCCTGCACGTACGACTGCCCGAACATCGTCGCGCCCAGCAGCAGCGCACCCACCCTCATCAACCGTCTGCCGCCGTGACGATCCACGTACGAACCAATGAACAGACCCGTCATCGCGAACAGTGCCATCCCAATCGTCCGAGCTAGCACGAACTCGGAACGGCCCCATTCCAACTCATCTGTCATCGGCGTCAGGAACGCACCAAACACATAGTTCTGCGCGCCCACCGAAATTAGCTGCCCCGTGAACGCAGCTCCCACCAGCCACCAGCCGTAATAAACCCCACGGAGTCCGCCGCGCGGAGCAACCTCCGAGGCCGCGCGCTCAATCGATGGCTCCGTCAACTCAGCACCCTTCGCCGTACCGCCATCAATGCACCCGATACGCGAATCCTACGGCATTGATATCCTTATGCTCACGTGTACGTGAGGGTAAGGAACTGACACGCAAGCTACTTTGCCCTGTCAGCCGCCAGCCCCGCCTCAATGCGCCGCTCCGGGTGTCCCCAACTCAACACCACGATCGACAGCAACGGTAGCATCGCCATCGCCATAATCCCCACGTCATAGCTCCCTGTCAGGTCGCGGAACAGCGACAGCGGCAACGGGCCAATCGCCGCACCCGTGATCCCCACCATCATCGCCGCTCCCTGAACCTTTCCAAGACCAAACCGGCCATAGTAGTGCGCCCAGATCACCCCCTGCACAATCCGCTGCGAACCGCTCGCAATCCCCATCCCCACCACGTACAGCGCCGCCATCCATACCGAATTCGCCACCAACGCCAGCCCGCACACCACGAACAGCACCGACATCGCGAACACGAACAGCTGTGCTGGTCCCGTCCGCTCCACCACAAATCCCGAAATCATTGAGGTGACCGCCGACGCAAATGCGAAGATCACAAACACCGCCGCCGCCGTCGTCGAGTTCAGCCCATTTTCCTCGAAGATCGAGGTCTGATGGAACACCAGTGCCGTCACCACCAGCCCCGGAGTCGCTAACGGCACCGCCAACATCCAGAACGCCGGCGAAGTCAGCACCCGCCTCCGATCCGTTGCCCGATGGTGCAAAGCGCTCTGCTCGATCAGCGGCGGCTCATCTGCCCCATCCGGGTACAGCCCCACATCCTCCGGCCGATTCCGCACCAGCAACACTGATGCCGGGATGATTAGCAGCATCACCAGCACTCCCAGGACCGCGTACGCCTCGCGCCACCCGTAACTATCGATCAGAAAACGGCTCAGCGAAGGCAACACCGCGTTCGATAACGGAAACCCCAGTCCCAT
>Ga0115002_10008289_pt1 | contig 11535 bp, 12 predicted proteins | sample ArcticOcean_MG_C_8_FD_89576 | JGI IMG/M metagenome (GOLD analysis project Ga0115002, IMG submission 89576) | Marine microbial communities from western Arctic Ocean - ArcticOcean_MG_CB11_86 | ecosystem: Environmental > Aquatic > Marine > Oceanic | place: Arctic Ocean: Canada Basin | collected... | reverse complement strand
TATTTCACTATTAATATATCATGACTTTCTGTTGCCAAAAATTGCCGTACCAACTCGTATCAAAGTAGAACCTTCGGCTATTGCCGCCTCCAGGTCATTACTCATTCCCATGGACAATGTGTCAAGTTTTATCGAATTATTTTGTAGAGACTCATATAACAGGCGTGCTTCTCGTAAAGTCTGTCGTTGTTGCTCAAAATTCGTATACGATGCAGGTATGACCATTAACCCTCGTAATCGTAATCCAGGAAGCTTTAAAATAAACTTTGCAAAATCATATACATGAATAGGTGATATTCCGGATTTAGATGATTCTTGACTGATATTTACTTGAATACAGATATCAATCGGCCCTAAATCTGGTGGCCTGGCATCACTAAGCCGTTGAGCAATTTTTTCTCTATCAACACTTTGTATCCAGTCAAATCTTTGTGCTAGCAGTTTTGTTTTGTTTGATTGGATACGGCCAATAAAATGCCAATTTAGACCTGGATCCGTTAGCCGGGTTATTTTTTTAAAAGCCTCACTAGGGTAATTCTCGCCAAAATCATGCTGTCCAGCGTCGGCAATGTGTGTGATAGCTGTAATAGAATGGGTTTTGCTGACTACAAGTAGCTTCACGGTACCTGTTGGGCGAGAAAATTTTTGCTCTGCAGCATAAATTCGCTGTTTTACTACATTCAAATTTTCAACGATATTTTCCATGTGTATTTGGTAGGCTAGTATTAAAAAAATCAGTACTATACAGTTGTAAAAAGAGGTATCTTCTAAAATAATTACATAACTATAAATGGTTCAGGATGTTTTTAAACTGCATCAGAATAGGGATCATACGTTTAATATTAGGTGATATCCTAAATCAAATATCTGGAGATAAATAGATAGATATAGGTGAATTACTCGCATTTGGTGTCAAGAACGGCAGTTCAGATCTGCACTTATCAGCTGGATTGCCTCCTATAATACGTGTAGATGGAGACATGCGCCGGATTAATGTGCCCGCCATGGACCATAAAGAGGTACACGAAATGGTCTATGACATTATGAATGACAAACAGAGAAAGGATTATGAAGAATTTCTCGAATGTGACTTTTCATTTGAGATCCTGCGCTTGGCAAGATTTCGTGTCAATGCATTTAACCATAACCGGGGCGCGGGTGGTGTTTTCCGTACTATCCCTTCCGATATTATGTCTCTTGAACAATTAGGCGCACCAAAAATATTTAGTTAATCAGCAAGAGGTTCATCATGCAAATAATGCAAATCAGGCAATGGAACGAGTTGTTAATATGTTTCCTCAGGCATCACATAAACAGCTGTTTATGGATCTGTCTCTAAATCTACGCGCCGTTGTTTCTCAGCGATTAGTATTAGCAGTCGATGGCAAAAGATGTGCGGCCATTGAAATTATGATCAACACACCTCACATTGCAGAACTTATACTTAAGGGAGAAATTGAACAAATTAAGGAAGCCATGGGGGAAAGCGGACAAAAAGGTATGCAGACATTTGATATGGCTTTGCATAATTTATACAAGGAAGAGCGTATTGATCTTGAGGCGGCATTGTCAAATGCTGACTCCAGATCTAACCTTGAAGCAAAAATAAACTTTGGCTAATTATAGGGTCTGTTATAAATTATGATTAATTCTATAGGTACTAATATAAATCTAATTTTTTGGGTGAAAAAAATTGTATAATCGGAAAATGATAAACTTATGTTCAATTATTGTCTTTGCGCTTCTATCAGCTAATCTGCTGGCGCAATCGCAAATGGATGAGATGGTGGTAACGGGGACAAAAGGAGATATTAATGTTGGAAATGTTCCAGCCTCAGTTAGCGTCGTTGGACAGACAGAAATCCAAACGGCCCAGCAACAACTAACACTGGATGAATCACTTAGAAAGGTTCCAGGCGTTTTTCTACAAAATAGTCATAATTTTTCTCAGGCACAAAGAATATCCATAAGAGGTTTTGGTGCACGATCTGCCTTTGGAATTCGCGGGATTAAATTAATTATAGATGGTATTCCTGCCACTATGCCTGATGGTGGCGGCAATGTTGATGAGATTGATCTTGGCTCTGCCAGTCGTATTGAAGTCATGCGCGGTCCATCATCATCCTTGTACGGTACGGCTGCTGGTGGCGTAATAAATATTTTTACAGAAGATGGGCCGGAACATCCGTTTATAGAAGGCAAACTCAGTGTCGGTGAGTTTGGATTTCAGCAATATCAAATTAAAACGGGAGGTCAGTTAGACCAACTAAATTACCTGGTTAGCGGATCCATCACAGATATGGATGGATTTAGAGATAATTCATATGTTGATCGCAAAAGTCTTAATTCAAAATTATCTTACCAGATAGATCCTAAGGCTGAACTTGTCGCAAGTATTAATATTCTTGATATTCCTGACATGGGAGATCCAGGCGGTCTTAGAGAGTCAGAAGTGGAAACTAATCGCGCAGCAGCAGCACCGAATAACCTGAGATTAAACGGTGGAGAATCTCGCAGTCAACAACGTTTGGGATTGACCTACAAACGGAGTTTGTCAGAAAATCATGAGATCCTTTTTCGAAATTATTATACCTTCCTTGATTTTGCCAACAGACTCCCTTTTTCCGGTGGTATCGCAGAAAGTAATGGTGGCCAGGTACAGTTTGACCGGACATTTTTGGGTGGTGGTGGTCAATATACCTATTCAGAAGATGTGCTTGATATTAGTCTAAGGTTTATAGCTGGATTTGATATTGATTCTCAAAGTGATAATCGTCAGAGATTCGTTAATCTTGATGGAGGTGTCCGAGGTGATTTGACTATGGATCAAATCGAAGATGTATTAAGTATGGGTGCATATGTACAGAGTGAGTTTGCAGTGCTGGAAAATTTGAATGTCACCTTCGGTGCCCGATATGATGATATCGATTTTGAGGTTACAGATAATTTTCTTGATAACAATTCGGGCAATGATTCAGGAAAAAACAGCTTTACCAAGCTTAGCCCTCGAATAGGCTTTCTTTGGGATGCAGCTGATTGGGCAAATATTTTTTTAAATATTTCAACAGCCTTTGAAACCCCAACAACCACTGAATTTGCAAACCCTGATGGTGGTGGATTTAATCAGAATCTAAAAAATCAGACCGCAAATAATATTGAGGTGGGCATGAAAGGTACTTTTGATGGTCGCCTGCCGGTTGATTACGAAGTTGCTGTATATAGGATTAAGGTAAAAAATGAGCTCATACCGTTTGAGGAAGATGGTTTTACTGGAAGAACTTTTTTCCAAAACGCAGGAAGATCTACTCGTAAAGGATTTGAAGCAGGATTTACCGCTGAATTATTTCCAGTATTAACCGCAAGTCTTGCATATAGTTATATTAATGCTGAGTTTGATCGATTTCGGACAGCTGTAGTCAGCCTGGATGGAAATAAAATCCCGGGCATACCAAATCAACATTTACATGCTGAGTTGAGATTTGATGAACCAAGTGGCTGGTATAGTACCCTGGATTTTCTTTATATTGATTCGTTTTTTGCCGACAATGAAAGTCAGATCAAAACAGATCCCTATGCCGTATCAAATTTTCGATTAGGTTATCGTAAGGAGCTGGAAAAATGGATTGTTACTCCTTATGTAAGTGTTAATAATTTACTCAACGAGGATTACAATTCTAATACCCGACTTAATGCGGGGTTTGGCAGGTATTTTGAACCAGCACCGTTAAGAAATGTATTTGGTGGCGTCTCTGCCAGATATACCTTCTGATCGCTTATACCTTCCTGGTGGAAAAACAGTAGAAGCTTCAAATACCGGACCGTCAACACATACACGCTGCATACTAATTCCTTCTGTTGTTGTTACTTCAACCACACAACCTGCACATCCGCCTACCGCACACGCCATATATTCTTCTAATGAAACCTGACAAGGGATATTGTATTCATAAGAAAGACTGGCAACTGCATCAAGCATAACAGTTGGGCCACAGGCAAATATTTCCACATCGCTTAAAACATCATTTTCCATAGCGTCAAGCCATATTCTGGCAAGATCGGTGACATACCCGTCGTAGCAACCAGGATAACCTTGCAAGCTGGCAAGGCGGCACGCAATCCCCCAGTCTTCCATTAGTGGCATGGTCGCGATAATCCCCTCCGGCATACCTGGTACCATAATTTTTGAAGGTATCTGCTTAAATGGAAATGGAATTTCAGAGCCGGCAATAAGAAAAGGCTTACATGATTTGTGATGTTGTTTTATATGTTCTGCCAAATTTATCATCGGTGGTATGCCAACACCCCCACCTATCAACAGGGGTCGCTTACGATATGATTCCAGTTTAAACGGTACACCTATCGGTCCAAGCAAGCTCAATGTGTCACCAATTTTCTTGGTTGATAAATATTTTGTGCCATTGCCATGAATTTTATAAAGGATTTCAATCCATCCATTATCAGCATCGGTTCGCATTATTGACATGGGTCGACGCATGGGAATACTGGGATCACATAGTATGTGAATAAAGCTGCCGGGTTTGGCGTCTACCGCGGTATTCGGTGAATACAATCGTATTATATATTGTTCTCCTGGATAGGATTGCTGAGAAAGAATCTTTGCGTCTTCCACATTAATCGTATTTCTTGATTGAGGGTGTTGCATATAATTTTTTAATTGTTAGTTGTTATCACAAAACTCTAAAAAAACTTCATTTATAAGACAGGCTTTTTCAATTCAAAAAAAATAGAAAAATTCTATTTGTATTGGAATATTAGCTCGCCATCAAGTATTGTATGACTAACCTTTCCCTGTAACTCCCAACCTTCAAATGGCGTGCATTTGCTCCCGCTAATTAGCTGTTGTCCCTGTGCTGTCCAGGATATGTCGGGGTTTATAATTATGATATCAGCCTTACTTCCTGGTTCAATGCGGCCAAAGGGAAGATTGAGTATTTTTGCCGGATTGGTTGTTATTTTTTCCACTGCATCTAATAAAGATAATTTACCTCGATTTGCGAGATCTAGCATTAGAGGCAATAAAAATTCTATAGTAGATGCGCCGGGCTCTGTCTGACTGAACGGGGCAATTTTTGAATCTATACTTAATAGTCTATGATCTGAACACACCGCATCAATTACACCTTCTGCGATACCTTGTATAAGTATATCCTTATCATGCAAGCTGCGTAGTGGAGGTATTAAATGACAGTTTGAGTTGTAACAATCGACATCAAGTTCTGTAAGGTATAAATGACAAATATCTACATCAGCTGTAACAGGCAAGCCTAGCTGTTTTGCCTGACGAATCATGTCTACCGCCCTGGCAGTGGATATTCTACAAAAATGAATTTTTGCACCAGATTGTTCAGCTATCAACAAAGCTGCTGATACAGCTACTGTTTCAGCGATTTCAGGTATTGGAGGTAAACCAAGGCGAGTGCTCAATGCACCTTCATTTACTACTCCATAATTTCGCAGGCTGTAATCTTCTGGGTGAAAAAAAACCGTAAGATCTGAGCTCGCTGCATATTCCATCGCGCGACGTAAAATTTCGTAATTTGCAAGCGGTTGATTAGCATTACTTACAGCAATACACCCTGCTGTTTTTAATGTAAACATTTCTGCCAATCTGTCTCCTTTTAGGCCCTGGGTAAGCGCCCCAATAGGATTTATTCTGACCTGTCCGGAATCAGTTGCAGATTTTAATAATATTTCCACTGCTGTGGAAGAATCAATAATTGGATGCGTATCTGGTGGGCAACATACCGATGTTACCCCTGCACTAGCTGCGGCGGTGGCTTCAGTAGAGAATGTTTTTTTAATTGCCTGGCCAGATTTGCCGAATCTCGCCGAGAGATCAACGATGCCGGGACAAATCCAGTGATCTTTTGCGTTTATAGTTATATCTGCAGTGAAGTCCATGGTCGAATCATTAGCTGACAGGATAGTGCCATTGTCGATACAAATTTCTCCGCTACTGTCACGACCGGAATGTGGATCCAGAATTCTACCATTTTCTATTCTAATCCTGGTCATTAGTAATTACTGCTCTCTGAATTGCTACCCATAGCCATTGCCATAACTGCCATTCGAATTGCGATGCCATTACTTACTTGTTGCAATATAACGGATTGTTCACTGTCAGCTATTGTTGAATCTATTTCTATGCCTCTGTTGATTGGACCCGGATGCATAACAATTGCATCTTCTTTTGCAACCTTAAGTTTCTCTTGTGTAAGACCGTAGCGGTTGAAATATTCGTACTCACTTGGGATGCTGGCAGTAATCATACGTTCTTTTTGTAACCGTAACATAATCACAACATCAACATTTTTTAATCCATCTTCGAGAGTGTCATAGACTGACACACCCATGGTTTCAATATCACGTGGAATTAGAGTCTTCGGGCCAATAACTCTTACTTCATTTACACCAAGTATTTTTAAGGCATGAATATTTGATCTTGCAACTCTTGAATGGAGAATGTCGCCAACTATTGCAACACGTAATGTATCAAAAGTCTTTTTATGCTTACGTATGGTAAACATATCCAGCATTGCTTGAGTAGGATGGGAATGTTGACCGTCTCCATCATTTATCACACTAATATGAGGTGCAACATGGTTGGCGATAAAGTGAGCGGCACCACTACTTGCGTGACGGACAATGAACATATCACTATGCATTGCCTCAAGTGTACGCAACGTATCCAGCAATGATTCTCCTTTGCTGGTCGAAGATGTAGCCATGTTCAGGTTAAGTATATCTGCGGAGAGTCGCTTTGCGGCAAGTTCGAAAGTGGTACTGGTTCGAGTGCTTGGTTCAAAAAAAAGGTTAACTATCGTTTTTCCTCGTAATAGAGGGACCTTTTTTACAGCACGATCACCGACACTCGCGAATGATTCGGCATAGTCAAGAATATCTAATAGTAGCTGTTGGCTCAGGCCTTCAATGGTAAGAAAATGTTTAAGACGACCTTGTTTATCTAGCTGAATATTATCGTAACCCGTCATACTGTAATCTTAATCTCCAGAGCCAGTGGTTCTGGGCCAAGGAGTTTAGCATGTTCTCCCTGCTTTAGTGCCAAAGTTTTTCCTGTAATATCAGCTTTTATTGGTAATTCGTGACCTGAACGTTCAATTAGAACCGCTAGTGTAATAGTTGTTGGTCTGCCATAGTCAAATATTTCATTCATTGCCGCGCGAATAGTGCGGCCCGTATGTAATACGTCATCGACCAATATGATATGTTTGTCTTCGATACTAAATGGTAGATTTGATGGGCTAACATGAGGATGCATGCCAATCCGGCTAAAATCATCCCGATAAAAGGCTATATTTAATTCTCCCAAGGGAATATCTCCGGCTAAACGTTGCTGCAGTTGTGATGCTATCCAGTAACCCCCTGTATGAATTCCAATTATCAATGGATCTGATATTTTGTTCTCATTGATCATATCTCTAATACGATCTGCCATTTCATCTAATAGCTTATTTATCTCCGTGTAATCCATAGTCTTTAGTTTTTTTTATAAAAATTATTTTAAATTGTATCATTTTTTAAAGTCGAACTAGAATTTTCAGCAAGCCAGGATTCTAGTATTATCTGTGCTGCAACAGGATCAAGATTATATGTATCTTTACGTCGGAGTCTTGCTTCAGAGCTGGACAGCCGTTCATCTGCGCGGTATATGGGCTGACTAAATCGGTTAGCTAGTTCTTTTACAAATTGATTTGATGCCCGTGTCATAGGTTGTCCACTACCGTCCATATTTAGTGGTTTGCCAACAACTAAGGCATCGGGTTTCCATTCGTCAATATAACGTGCGATTAGCTTCCAGTCAGGGATGCCGTTTCGTGCGTATACAGTCCCAAGAGGGGTAGCAGTGCCAGTCAGAGTCTGACCAACTGCTACACCAGTGCGTATTTTTCCAAAATCAAAACAAATCAGCGTTTGTATTTCTGTCACGCGTGGCCTATTTGGGAGGAGAGATTTTGCATATTTACACCTAAAAGTGATGCAGCAAATTCCCAGCGTTGTTCTGCAGGGGCATCAAAAATAATATCAGTATCAGAGGGTGTATTTAGCCAGCAATTATCCATAAGCTCCTGTTCAAGTTGACCTGCGGTCCATCCAGCATAGCCCAGGGCAATAAAGGATTTTTCTGGGCCATACCCATTTGAAATAGCCTCTAGTATATCGCGAGAGGTTGTTACTTCAATTTTGTCACTGATATGGATTGAAGATTGCCATTTCGCATCAGGTTTATGTATTATAAATCCACGATCAGTTTTAACTGGGCCACCATCATATACTTGAGTATTACTAATATCCATGTCCTTTACCGTCAGATCCATTTGAGTAAATATTTCGCCTAGATCCATGCTCAATGGTCTATTTATGACGATACCCATGGCGCCTTGATCATTATGTGAAAATACATAAATTACTGTCTGAAAAAAGTTAGGATCAGCCAAGCCAGGCATGGCGATTAAAAACTGGTTTGTCAGATTAATCGGTTTCATGTAGCTAATGTTAACTGTGCATAGATAAGAAAACTACAGGATAAGACAATATTTATTTATACAATTTAAGAACTGCTCCATTTTTCTACTGATTATATTTGTAAAGATGTCAAAAATGCCAGGAAAGAGGATATTAAATCAAAGGGTTATACAACATGGATTATAATATTAAATTATTGAAATCCCCCGTTATTCAAAAATTGCCAGGTACGCGTAATATGGAGTATATCTACTTCGGATTGTATATTTGGCGGAAAATTAGCATAGGGTGCCGCCAGCTTAACAATACGAATAGCAGCATCATCCAAGACCTTATGTCCCGAAGATCTACGAATTATAATTTCATTTATAGAACCGTCGTGATTAACCGCAACATCCAGGATAAGATTCCCGGATAAGTTTAATCGACGTGCAGCATCAGGATAATTGAGATTTCCAATTCGTTCTACTTTTGCTCGCCAAGCCTCCATGTAGGTAGCGTAAATAAATTCCTTAGTATTTGCAGAGATATATTTCCGTCTCGGTCGTTCCGATCGAGTCTCAAGTTTGCGCTCGAATGCTGCGCTTAGTGCTGCAATTTTTAGACTGTTGGTAAGCAAGGCTGTTGCGGTTGGTAGCTTTTTTATTGTGGTGATCTTTTCTATATTTTGTTCTGAATCCGCGGAGTTGGTTGATTTATTATTGCTTGTTTCTGTAACGAGTTCACTAGTGTCGTCATCTGTCGTAATCAGGTCTTGGCTTGGATTTGACTCAGATTTTATTTGACTCTCAGACTGAGGTGGAGTTATTAACTCAGCAATATTATCAGGAAACGGAGAAGGTAATGGTGATGCAGGCGTCACTTCATCGCTAGTATCTCCACCACCTTCAAGATTTGCCTGAGCAAGTAATTTTGCTTCTTCAGGCGCATCACTTTTTTGCTGGACAAGTATAATCTCCATTGCATCATAGTTAGGTGGAGATAAATCTTCTTTTGCGAAAGTTATTCCGAGGACAACTACAGCATGGGTAATTATTGCGAGACAAAGCGTCAGACTAAACCGATCAACTGGTGTTATTACTGGGGAATTAGGAGCAGAGGTTGATTGTCCGGTTGCCTTAGACATTATTCGTTATGACCGCTAGAGTATTTCTGATCATCCATTATCTGGGTAGTATATTTTTCTCAATAACATCCATGAGTTGAGTTCCGATATCAATATTATAGATGGCATCTAATTCACGAATACAAGTAGGACTAGTAACATTAATTTCAGTTAAATAATCACCAATAACATCAAGACCAACAAAAATTAGCCCTTTCTTTGCTAGCGTTGGCCCAACTTGTTCGCAAATCCATTGGTCTCTGGCGGTCAGTTCGACTCCCTTGCCTGTACCACCAGCGGCAAGATTACCTCGGGATTCGCCAGCCATTGGAATCCTTGCTAACGCATATTCTACTGGCAATCCATTAATTAGAAGAATACGTTTATCACCTTCGCTGATCTCAGGAATATATTCTTGTGCCATGATAAAACGAGAATGGTCAAATGTCAGCGTCTCAATTATGACATTAAGATTTGGATCGTTATGGCTCGATTTGAATACCGATTTTCCTCCCATACCATCAAGTGGTTTGAGTATAACGTGATCATGATTGCCAATGAACTCGATTAGATGTTGCTGGTTTTTGCTTACCAATGTTGGTGCAATACACTTTGGAAAATAGTTTATAAACACCTTTTCATTAACATCCCGTAAACCCGCGGGGTCATTGATGATAATAGCGCCCTCTGATTGAGCAAGTTCAAGAATATAGGTGCAATAGATGTATTCCATGTTGAAAGGTGGGTCAATACGCATAAGAATTACGTCAAGATCCGCCAGGGAAATAGTCAGCTGTTGATGAAACTTATACCAATTCGTCTTATTATCATCAACTGAGATTATGCTGGTATTGGATTTTGCACGTTGTTCATGGATAAATAAGTCGTTCATTGCCATGTAATATATTTCCCAATCTTTTTTTTGGGCTGCAAGCAACATTGCAAAAGTGCTGTCTTTTTTTATATTGATCCCGGAAATGGGATCCATGATTACGCCTAGTTTCATATTGGGCCATTAATTTTGTTCATGTACTTGAGGTATACTTGATTAATAGTTTATCCAGAACCCTATGGAAAAGATATGTTTTACATAAATTATTATGAGTAAATCTAGCTTGCGAATAATTACTCGCGAAAGCCCTTTGGCAATGTGGCAGGCAGAATTTGTACAAAATAGATTGATGAGTATCTTCCCAAAAATAAATATCACAATTTTGGGAATTACCACACAAGCTGATAAATTACTTGATACGTCCTTGGAAAACTTGGGCGGTAAAGGTGCATTCGTTAAAGAACTGGAGTTAGCATTGCTTAATGGTGAAGCAGATCTTGCCGTCCATTCAATGAAAGATGTTGTTGTAGATCTGCCAGACAGTTTAAGCATACCGGTAATACTAAAAAGGACACATCCTGGAGATAGTTTTATATCAAATAACTGTAATAGCCTAGATAAGCTGCCTATTGGAAGTGTTGTAGGTACATCAAGCCTTAGAAGAGAGTGTCAGCTCAAGTCATATCGGTCTGATTTAATAATTAGGAATATTAGAGGCAATGTTGGAACTAGATTAAGAAAGATGGACGATGGTGAATATGATGCTTTGATTCTCGCAACAGCAGGGTTAACGCGCCTGGATTTGGATGATCGAATTAAGCATGAGTTGGATCTGCAAATAATGATGCCGGCAATTGGCCAGGGGGCACTAGGAATAGAGATACGCACAGATGATGCTAATACTAATAATTTTATCAAAAAATTGAATGATCGAGAAACCTTCCTGTGTGTTTCGGCTGAGCGCATGGTCAACAAATGCCTGAATGGGGGTTGTCACTCACCGATAGCTGCACATGCAGTTATAGAAAATGAAACGATAACGATATCTGCTCTTGTAGGTTCGGCAGACGGTACACATATTATACAGTCTGAG
>Ga0115002_10008288_pt1 | contig 11536 bp, 12 predicted proteins | sample ArcticOcean_MG_C_8_FD_89576 | JGI IMG/M metagenome (GOLD analysis project Ga0115002, IMG submission 89576) | Marine microbial communities from western Arctic Ocean - ArcticOcean_MG_CB11_86 | ecosystem: Environmental > Aquatic > Marine > Oceanic | place: Arctic Ocean: Canada Basin | collected... | reverse complement strand
GCACTAAGGCCCGCCAGGAGAAATAACACGCGGTACAGACCTATTTCAGTGGAAAAAGAGACGGCGAGCGCACGATAGACCTAACCAGTCCCAGCGCCCAGCGCGCGACCTTGTGCCCCAACAAAAATGCGCAAGAGAAGTGAAAGCACTATGTAAGCAAACAGCCCTCACTTTGACCACTACACCAGAACGATGCTGTCACCAACAACCACCGGAGTGCTGATTTCTTGGCTCATGGAGGAAGGCGTGCACTTGTTCGTCTGGAGCATTCAAAGTGATCACTATGGCGCGATGGACGTGGCCCCATTGATCGAGCGGCTGGGCGTCGACTTCCCTATCCACGGAGTAGCAAAAAAACTGGTCTGCACCCGGCGCGTTGCGCGCGCGTTCACCGTCAATCCTTACTGAAACGGTATCTATATTCCCAGCGCGACGAAAGTGTTTCCGGTCTCGCCCGCTTAGGCCGCGTCAGGCTGCACAAAGATACCTGCTTCGGTGTATTGCCGCACCACTTCCAACGTTGGCTTCATCCCGCGGTAAGAAAATCCGCCGTATCGTCTGCCCATAGATCGTTCGGCAGGCCCTGGCGCGCGGCATAGACGTGGCCGTAAACCTCGGGCTCGTCCCACGCGGCAAGATTGCTGAATGGATTGGCGCGCGCCTTGCGCAAGGCGCGCAAGTCGATGCGGCCCTCTAGGGCGACCCGGCCGGGACCATCCGCAACCACCTGAACGTTGCCATCAAAGTTAACAATCTTGGCGTGGCCGCGCGAATAGAGGTTCGGCACCGTATCCGCGTGATTGAGATATTCACCGCCCATCGCTGCCGACACGACATACACGGTGTTTTCAAAGGCGCGCGCGCGACGGCCCATTTCCCAAGCTGAACGACTGCCACCGTGGGGTTCAGAGGTTGGATGAAGAATGACCTCGGCACCGCGACGTACAAGCGCGCGCGCTGTTTCCGGAAAGTTCATGTCAAAGCACACGATCGTGCCGAGGCAACCCAACGGCGTGTTAACAACCGGGAAGAGGTGATCGTAGCCGTACTTGTCGACGTATCGGCTGTAGATGCTGCCGGGCGTGGTATCCGGCAGTGACCCGAGCACGTCGGCGCATTGGATCTTGCGATACCGGTGGATGACGTTGCCGCTGTCGTCGATGATGAACGCAGTGTTGAAAAAGCGACCTGGCCAATCGTCATCGGCCTCAAAACAACCGCCTGACACATAACATCCCATGTCCTGCGCGAACTTGCAGAGCCGATCGATTTCGGGACCAGGAAAGCGGACGCCAATTTGGGTCCAGACTTCGGGTGTCCGATTGACTTGCGCGCCGGTGATGAAGAATTCGGGAAATACAACAACGCCGGGCTTGGTGCGTTCGACGCGAAACTGCACCAACTCGATGGCCTCTTCGACATTGCGCATTTTCGTTTCGGCAGCGAGATTGGCCTCGCGCAATATACGAACGACGTGTTGGCCCAAAACAACGCCGTAATTTAGCCGTTCGTCCTTGACTGGTGTAGCGGCAATAGCAGCGACACGCCGCCGCCCCTCCTCGCGCCAAGCGGCACGGGTGCTAGGCGGTGCCGCAACATTTTCAATAGTACCCGCATATTCCGGTGCATAGAGCTGGGTTCGTAGGATGGCCGGAAAATTTGGACCAGGTGCTTGGCGCAGGCGGCGTAAGCGGTCGATGTCAGGCGTACACATGATGAAACTTTCATCGCCTTGGGCACGCACGGTGTTGCCGATCCAGTCATTTAGTGCCGACGCCGCCGGCAAGGCCATTTGTGCACCCTCAATGTTGGCAGCGCGCGGCGCGGCACATGCCAAATAGATGCGGTTCTCGTAGGGTCGCGCGCGACGGACGATCTGGCGCATCTCAAAACGATCGTCACTGGTTTCCCGAACTGGGTTAAGCAAAAGTTCGCACCCACTCAAGGTGAGGGCCCGCACCAGATGTGGAAATAGCACGTCCTCACCAATGAGCAACCCGACTTGGCCGTGCGGTGTCGCTGCCACATCGAACGCGGCGGGCACGTTGAAGTCCGCGGTCGCGGCGTCGTAACGGTCCACTAAATCGGGTGCGATCTTGGGCGTTCTTAGTAGCCGACGACCGTCCGGGTCAAACAAATACGCAACGTTTTGCGCTTGGCCCAACCCAGTTGTTTTGACTTGCACGGCACCAGCGAGATAGACCGAAGACTTTTGCGCCAAGTCGCCAAGGGCCGCTTCAATTATCTGTTCATCCGGCGCTGTTGTCACTGGATCGGCAAGCGGCAAGAGAACCAGTGGAGGAAGATCATCTTCCAGACGGCGCTTCAATGCCCGAATCAGCTCTACCGTATTGCCGTTGAGCGTATCCAGTCCCCATGGGGCTTGGGAAATGACGAGCATGGTCTATCCTCCGCGTTGCCGCGCGATTGTTTCGATCCTGCATAAGTCACGCAACTGTGCACTGACCAGTTGACCGCCCTACGCGTCAGTACCATCTTGCACACAACACCAGTCAAGGAGGCCGTCATCACTCGTCTTTTTCGTAGCACTTTGTTTGTACCCGGAAATCGTCCGGAACGATTTGAAAAAGCCACCGCAAGCGGCGCTGATCTCATCGCGATCGATCTAGAAGACGCCGTCCCGCCAGAAAATAAGGACGAAGCGCGCCAAATCGTTATCGAACACCTTCGCACACCCTATAGCGGCGCCGCACGGCGGTTTATCCGTATCAATTCGCCCAAAACTGAGGCTGGGTTGCACGATCTCATTGCATTGATCGATTGCCCGACGGCCCCGGACGGTATCATGATCCCGATGATTGGCACGGCCAGTGAGGTGCGCTGGGTCGACGGATTGTTGGGGGGGCACCCCGACCTCGAGTTGATCGCCGTTATCGAAACCACCGAGGGTCTCAATAACGCCTACGAAATCGCCGGGGCCTCGCCACGGCTAAGTGGCGTGGGTTTCGGATCCGCGGATTTTACCGCCGAGACCGGCGGCACAATGGAATGGGACCCACTGCTCTACCCACGGAGCCGAATCGCTGCAGCCTGTGCCAGGCACAAAGTTGTCGCAATTGACGGCGTGTGGCTCAACATCGGTGATGAAGACGGCCTCGTTGCCGAAACTCGCGCCATCAAAGCACTTGGATTTCGCGGCAAAATCGCGATCCACCCCAAGCAAATCCCCGGCATCCACGCCGGCTTTGCACCGTCAGAGAACGAGATCGCGTTCGCCACAAAGTTAGTCGCAGCTTTCGAAAAGGCAGGCGGCGCCGCGATCAAGTTTGATGGCAAAATGATCGATCTGCCACTCTACGAGTCGGCGCAAAAAACTCTCGCCGCCGCCCAGGACTAACGCATGTCAGCAGTTCCCCTTATCAACATCGCCGGATTTTTGGACGGCACTGACAAGGCGGGTGTTGTATCGAAAATCGACGATGCGTGCCGTAACATCGGCTTTTTGGTTGTCGAAGGCCACGGCGTTGACCCCATACTCATTTCCGAAATGCACCGAATGAGCCATGCCTATTTCGACCGGCCGTTTTGGGAAAAGATGCGCTACAAAATGCCTCCCGACCGGTATCGCGGCTATACGCCCTTCGGTGCCGAAAGCTTGTCGTACAGTTTGGACGAGGAACAGGCACCGGACATCAAGGAGTCATTCTCGATGGGGCCGTTCAACCACGACTTTGACGAGTATCATTTCGGTGTCGCCGGCGCGCGCTACTTCGCGTCGAACTTCTGGCCCGAACAACCGGACGAAATGCGCACGGTCTGGGAGACGTATTACAGTGAGATGAACCGGCTATCTGGTGATCTCATGCGGATATTTGCGACCGCCCTTGACTTGAACGAAACCTGGTTTGTCGACAAGATCGACAAGCACATCACGAACTTCAGCGTCATTCATTACCCTGGGCAGGAAAGCATCGCCCCCGCGGCCGGGCAAAGCCGAGCCGGTGCGCACACTGACTATGGGAGCCTAACAATTGTTCAAACCGATACCGATGTCGGCGGATTGGAGGTTCAGACACGTGATGGAAGTTGGTCGGCGGTACCATGGATTCCGGACACGTTTGCCATCAATTTGGGAGACCTGATGTCTGAATGGACGAACGACAAATGGGTCTCGACGTTGCACAGGGTGGCCAATCCGCCACGCGAAAAGGCTCACATCAGCAAAACGTCATTGCTGTTCTTTCACCAGCCCAATTACGATGCGCTTATCGAATGCATTCCGACGTGTACAGACGCTAAAAATCCGCCGCGGCACGAAAAAATCACGTCTGGCGATCACGTGACGATGAAGATCAACAAACATCGAACTGTCGACGAAGTTATGAGCGCGGCCGACTAGACGCCACCGCATTCCCGGCACTTTCTGGAAACAAAAAAAGGGGCGTAGCGCCGATGTGGCGCTACGCCCCTTAATCTACGTTAGAACCTTACTTACGCAGGTCGTAGAAACGCGGCTGCGCTTCGGCGTGGACCGCTACACCGCTAACTCCTTCGCGCCAAGCGTACTGATGCTTGTATTCCAGTACCGGAACGAGCGCGAGTTCGTCCATAATCGTCTCCTGGATTTCCTTCAGCATCGCATTGCGTTTGACCTGATCGGCCTCGCCCTTGACCTTGAAGAAAAGTTCATCGACACGGGCGTTGCTGTAGTTGCCCCAGTTATTTAGGCCACCCTTGGCAACCGTGACGTACTGCAGCATCACCGCATAGGACGCATCGATCCCGATCGGACGACTGGTATCGTTTAACGCCATACCTAGATCCTTCTTAACGAACTGCCGATCCGAATATGACTGCAACGGCAGCGGATCAAGCAGGACCGGAAAACCAACTGCTTTGAGCGAGCTCTGGATGATCGTCGCGACCGGTCCAATGATGGACTCTCGTTCCGCGACGAATGCTAATTTGAACTCATCGGCAAACTTCTCAAGGCCTTGGCCGCCCGGATAACCAGCTTCGGCAAGTAGTTGTTTCGCTTTTTCCGGGTTGTAGTTATAGGAGATGGAGGGCTTGAAATAGCCAGGATATCCTGGCGGAACCAGGCCGTCCCATTTCCGAGCGCTTCCGCCATAAACTTTCTCGATGAGTTGATCGTAGGGAATGGCGTACGCGATCGCCTTACGAACTTTGACGTTGTCAAAAGGTGGCCGGTCCCAGTTGAGTGACATCATAACGGTGGAGTTAAGATAGGTACCGCCAACCTTAATACCGTTGACGCCTTTCAAGCTTGTGAACTCCCGAGGGGACAACGAGTCGACAAAGTCAGCTTGACCCGTCCGCAAAACGGTTAGGCGCGTGGAACTTTCAGGAATTTTTTTCCAAATCACACGATCGTAGTAAGGCGCGCCGCGGTAGTAGTCTTTGTTCGCTTCGAGAATAATCGTATCTTCTTTCTTCCAATCTGCGACGCACCACGGACCAAAACTCGGGCCATTTACCGTATTGGCATAGTTGTGGCTCCAGGGATCGTCTTCCGTCGCGTTCGCTTCCATCGTCTCCTTGTCGTAAATGAGGAGCGCGAAAATTGCGAAAACAGGAAGAAACAGGCCATTGGCCTGCGACTGTCTGATCTTCACGGTGTATTGGTCGACTTTGGTGACCTCATCACCCAACAGACGTGGGTCGGGGCTCGGAGCCGGCTTACCTTCTTCTTTAGCTTTTTTCGCGGCGGATCGTGCCCCAAAAAGGGACGGATCGAACTTATCGACCGATCCGACATTGGCCAGAAAATAGCCAATAGGCGCGGTACCGCTGATCGATTTCGCGCGGGCCAATGTGTAGAGGATATCGTCTGCATCAAAGGTTGCGCCGTTGCAGCCCTTAACGCCACGCCGAAGATTTAGCGTCCAAGTTAGGCTCGCGACATCGAAGTCCCATGATTCCGCCAAGCGGCCTTCAAATTTTTTGACGTTAAGAGCGGCCAGACCATCGGCATTTGACTCGCCGAGTTCAAAATATACGAGCGGCTCGAGCACATTGGACATGCCGCCATACGATGGTGGGAAAGTGCCGCCCGGACCATCGACGTTCAGACTATTCGGCACGTTGTACGAAAGATATAAAAGGTCCTCAGCCTGCACGGACGACGCCGTCCCCATCCCTAGCAGCGCGACACTCGCCGCAGCCAGGGCGTTTCTCACTTGTTGTTTCAACATTCCACCCTCCCAAGTGGCAATTTCTCTTGGTCGGTTGCGAGCAAACTAGAGTGAGCGCGCGAACCGATGGCACACTCTGGTCCTGAATGTTCGGGCGAGTCAAACCAACGCGCCCAACAAACGTCCGGACATTTCATGTGTTTCCTTCATGCTATAATTTGGCGAAACTTTACGGAAGACGGTTATGAAACACCGAAAAATTAGAGGTCGGATCGACTACATCACGGACGATGTCGGCGTGATGGGGCGCGAGTGGTTTACCCATTCCGTGCACTCGGATGGCGCCCGAACGATGCGCACTATTACAGAAATGGACGACGATGATCTAATGCGTGACGTGACGTTCAGCGTCGATAAAAACTGGCTGCCGCTCGATTGTTTTATTCGTTTGACGATCGCCGATCGGTTCCATGGCACCGGCTGGTTCCGGTTCACCGATGAGTACACCGAGTGCGAGTCGTTTTCGATCGACGCCGGTCGCGTGAGTCAGCGCTGGCCATTGGATGGTCGGCCCCCGCTATTTACCAGTCACGCCGTCGCCTGCGACGCCTGGACCAACGCGACTTTTGATATGAGCCGCAAAGATGAGCGGCAATTGATTTACCCGCGCATGACCTGCTCGCCACTCGGCAACGGCGGGTCCGGCCCGATGCTTGGCAATTCCACAACCGTGACGCCAACGCCAGCGACCTTGTATCTCGAGTACCTTGGCAAAGAGGAAGTCACGGTGCCCGCGGGAACATTTGAATGCGACCGAATTGCACTGAATCGTGGCGACATCCCACGCTTTGAAATTTGGACGCACGGACCTGATTTCTTACCCGTTCAACTGCGTTATGATCGGCTAAACCAGTACTATCAGTTGGCAGAATTAGAGATGTAGCGCTCCAAGTAGTGCGTTAGCAGGGTCAATGGAACAGCAATATCAGCACAGCCTGTTAGTCCAGGAGAACCACGACGAGAAAGCGCGTGAAGGCTTCGCCGTGGACCTAGCAGGGCATCTCGCGAAAGATGTCTTTCCTGGCACGCGCACGTTGTTCGACGTGCGCATAGCACCTGCCTTTACACGCCAGCGCGAACGGCCGCCGAACCGAACCGAGGCACGACGCGCCATGCTGCGGCAGCCCTACTACCAAATGTGGAGTTCTCTCAAACGCACTGACCAAGAGATTTTGTTCGATACAGTGGGCGAGGTTGTCGAGCATCAACTCGCCGACATCACGAAACGAAGTAGGACCCCGCCGCGGACAGCCGGTGGGACTCTCCGTCTCGACTCCTCGGTCAAGGCACCACGTTATCTCACCGCCGTCGATATTCATTGCATGCCGGGAAACTACACAGCCGATCTCGGCAAGGATGATGTCTCAGCTGGTGCTACCTTTGATCGTGGGTTGTTTTTGTATGGCGGCGGCGGTTTGGGTCCCCAGAGCGACGATATGGGAGCCTCAGTATGCGCGTGGATGAATAAGCACCATGCCGAGTTCACACCCGATGTCATTCTGGATATGGGATGTTCGATCGGAGGCAACACGTTACCGTTCGCGCGAAAGTTCCCGAAGGCAACGGTCCATGCCATCGATGTGGGCGCCGGAGTCTTACGGTATGGCCACTGCCGCGCGGAGGAACTCGGTGTCGCAATCCACTTTTCCCAACAAGATGCCGAGCACACGTCGCTCGCCGACGGCAGCGTGGATTTGATTGTCTCGAACCTCCTTGGCCACGAGACATCGCTGCGCGGGTATCGCAACATCATGGCCGAGTGTCATCGACTACTCCGGCCGGGCGGAATGATGCTGCACACCGAGACTGAATGGTCGACCGAGACCGACCCCTTCAACCAGTCAGTGCTCGATTGGGAAACCCACTACAACGGGGAGCCCTTCAAGACCACCCTCGACAAACTCGACAGTTCAGCGGTGGCACGCGATGTGGGATTCTCGGCCAAAAAGGTATTTGTTGAGCGCGCACCAAGCCAACGTGCCGGGGCAAAATACTATCAGGGGCGTTGGGCGATCTTCGGCGCCGTAAAATAAACTAGATCTCGAGGACAATATTGCCGTAGAAATCCCGGCTTTCGAGCAATTCGTGTGCTTTGCGTGCGTCACCCAACGGAAACCGCGCCGCCAATACCGGCCGCAAATCGCCACGCGCCAAAAAGCGCAGAACCTGTTTGATAGACTCTTTGGGCGTGAAGTGCGTCCCAGTCATAACTATCTGACTGCGAACTAAGAGACGTCGAATATCAACCAGCGTTTCGGTGGGTTCGATAGACCCCGCGCTCGATAAGCGGCCGTTGTAGGCCAACGCATCCAAACTTCTCTGCAGGACTTCACCACCCACTGTCTCTAATACAACGTCAACACCTCGGCCACCTGTAGCGGCCCGCGCTTCTTCCGTGAGGTGCTGTGTTCGGTAATTAATACCGACGTCAGCGCCATCTTGTTGGGCCCGTCGTAATTTTTCCTCCGAACCGGCACTTGCTACGATACGGCATCCGGTCATGTGTGCGATCTGCACTGCCGCGCTACCAACGGCGCCCCCGACTGCATTAATCAACACGGTATCTTCTGGACGCAGGTTGACTTTGCGCGCCATCTCCCAGGCAGTGGCATAGGCCACGAGCGATGTTGCTGCGTCAAGAAATGACACCTCGTCGGGCAGCAACAGAAGGCTAAATTGATTAACCTTCACGTACTCAGCATAGGTGCCCCACCGAGTATGACCGAGCTTGTCGAAGGTTGCGCAAATATTGTCGTGCCCTTGGGCACAGTAACAAACAGGTTCCGCACATGTTCCCTGGGAGACGGTCAGCACCGGAACGACCCGGTCACCCATCTTGAATCCGTTTACGCCCGGCCCCACCTCGGCGACGGTGCCCGCGCCCTCAACTCCCAGAACATGCGGAAAGGTGACCGACGCGTTCGGCACGTTGCCATTACGTACCAGCGTGTCGAACCTGTTGATCCCGACGGTATCGATCTGAATTAACACTTCACCCGGCCCGACCTCCGGCGTCTCAACATCCTGCAGATGAAGAATATCGGCGGCGCCATGTTCGGCGATTAGGACAGCTTTCACAGGTTCCCCCCTCGAGGTAGAGCGACCGGCACTAGAGGCCCGGCGCTTGCTCCAGTTCAAGTCTGACTAAGAGCCACCGCCTTGTCGATGGGCACGCCACGCTCACCCCAGAGGCTCCTTTGTAACCGCTGGTGGGCTGGAGTCCCCCGCTTTTCAGCTTGCCTAATGTCGTCTCCATCCGGGGGCACCGCATGCAGGACATTCGCTGGCCAGCCGCCGACCGAGTTGGCCGCTAGAGCGCCGATCGTGCGCATCCGGGTGGGATTGAGGTGGGCGCACATATCAGTTCCAACATGCGCAAGACCCTCCAACGACGGGACTGCGCATCGCGACCTGCTCCAACGTGGCGCGATTACTAATACCTTCGAGATGCAGATCATTGGGCACATCTTCGAGTACCAAACGGAAACGATCGTCGTGTCCCACAACGATTCGATCGGGTAGCCCGAGGATGGAAAGGTTCGCCGTACACTTCAACAGTTCGCTAATCACTTTTTTTGTGATGTTTCGTTGCGAGGGCCGATCGACGGCTGCGATATAGTAAAATTGTGTTTTTGAATTTAGCGATTAATAGGGCGCGCTCTTAACGTGACCCAGAGTTGTTTCAATGATAATTTCGTTCTACGAGCTGCATATGAGTCAACACAGTCAGCGGCTAGTTTCCCTAATTTTTACGGGTATTTTATCGGTCGCAGCATTCAGCGCCGCTGCTGAACCGGCGGACGTTCTGGCCGATCACCCACTTGCCGGAAGCATCTGGTCGAACTTCACTAAACAACTTTCGACAGCTGATGATGTTATCGCCGCCGCCGAGGTGGCGGAGGTGTTGCTGCTGGGCGAGAAACACGACAATGCCACCCACCACCAACTGCAAGCTGCGCTGATCGACCGCATAGCGGCCAGCAGAAAGCGCACCGCGCTGGTCTGGGAAATGATAGAACCCACGAAAGATCGCGTCCTTGCCGATGCATATATTACCGGCGCAGAAGCCTTAGGTTCAGCGCTGAGTTGGGCGGATAGCGGGTGGCCAGATTGGCGTGAATACGCGCCGATTGCCGCCGCAGCACTGCGCAACGGGGTCACAATGCGCGGCGCAGCGTTATCACGTCGCCAAGTACGTGGACTACTCGGCAAAGAAATCGCCATCGCCGAACTTGTTCCGCGACCGCTGGACGCCAGCCGGCGCGATGCCCTCTTGGACCATCTCGAAGCATCTCATTGCGGGGCCGTACCGCGCACGGCGTTGGCCGGAATGGCTGATGTGCAAATAGCCCGAGATGCGACACTCGCGCGCGTAGTCTCTCAGGTGATCGCCGACAAGACCTACCCCGTTGTGATCACCGGCGGCGGTCACGCGCGGCGGGACCGTGGCGTACCATGGCATCTGCCACGTCGCACGACGCTTGTGGTAGCTTTTGTAGAGGTTCAGCGCGGCGAGGAGAACCCAGCACTTTACCTAGATAAGGGCAGCGCGGATTTTATATGGTTCACGCCGCGCGTCGACGAGAAGGACCCCTGCTTGCGGTTCCGGCGCTAGCTGACGTCGCGCCGGCCTATGAGGGTCAAGCCGGCGACAGCGAGTACAAACCATCCGACAATAAGGATACCGCCGCCGACGGGTGTCAGAACCGGGATCGGTGCGGCGCCTGTTAGCGCGTGCAGGTAGAGCGACCCGGAAAAAAACCCGGTGCCCAAGAGGAATGCACCTGCGGTCACGTGGATAAGGCGCCGCGGCAGGCCGGACGCACGACCCCCCGCAAGACCGATTGCGAGCAGCGCTACCCCGTGCCAAGCCTGGTAATCGGCTGCCAGCCCGAACAAGCGCACCCGCGCCGGGTCTTCGATGACCCCATGGCCGCCAGCTGCGCCGATTATTACCAGTGCCATGCCGTCTAAGGCAGCAAGAAAAAGCCAGATAGGGAGCATTCGACCGACGCTCGTTCACGCTATACGCCAAGTCAAGTGCGTCTCCATGCTAGAATGTGACCGTGAAGAACAACACGATACGGACCGTTGAAGCCCTACTGACAAAAGTTGATGTCGAAACCTACGCAGCGGACGGCGCCGTCTGTTTGCGCGGCGTATACGACCCCAAAGTTGTCATTCAGCTCCTCAGGGCTTGGGACAGAGTGTCCGCAGACCCTGTAGCAAGTGGACTGATACCGCCCGGTGCCGAACACCGCGAGGTCGGCGATCGTGCCAATATCATCAGTCGCCCGTCCTACGCGGTCGAGGCATTTCGCGACTTCATTCAGGCGTCACCTGTCCCGGCATTGCTCGGT
>Ga0115002_10008287_pt1 | contig 11536 bp, 4 predicted proteins | sample ArcticOcean_MG_C_8_FD_89576 | JGI IMG/M metagenome (GOLD analysis project Ga0115002, IMG submission 89576) | Marine microbial communities from western Arctic Ocean - ArcticOcean_MG_CB11_86 | ecosystem: Environmental > Aquatic > Marine > Oceanic | place: Arctic Ocean: Canada Basin | collected... | reverse complement strand
CTGGAGGTGAAATTCAAAACCTCACTCAACTGATTTCCGACGACCGCCACGCGGCGATCGAGCGGATTGAAAAGGAAGCTCAGACGAAAGGTGCACAGGGCCTGACGGGAGTCACGACCGAATTGCGTTCGATCAACGGCATGGTCGAATTCTTAGCGATCGGTTCTGCAATTCACAACGAAAACCATTCCGGTGATTTTTCTCAACCGCTTGTTCCGGCCAAGAGCTTTATTGTCACATCGACTCCGGCTATGAGCCGCGACACTTCTCCATCGGCAACGTAGCGTATGCGCTGGGCGTGGGACGTGGCCTGACAGGTTCGTTGCGTCAAATAACATCGCGCGGAGAAGTCCGCGAATTCTCGGACATGTACAACCACACGCGGCATTTGGCATTAGAAAGGATCGAACAAGACGCCAAACGAAATGGCTGCAATTCGGTGGTAGATATTCAAACTCACATTCTGCCATTCGGACCTGGCGTGCGGGAAATGCTGATGGTGGGCACGGGCTCCTACAATCCAGTTATCGGAGACCTAGAGACTCCAGTCACCTCGGAGCTCACTGGCGAGGAACTTTGGAATCTAACTCAAATGGGTTACTCGCCCTGCCGTCTCGTCTTAGGAACTTCCGTCTACGCACTCGGCATCGTGGGCGGAATTCGTAGCTGGTTCAGCTCATTTTCAAAAGGTGAAGTCGACGAAGTCACGCGACTCATTTACGAAGCGCGAGAAAACTGCCTGTCGCATATACACGCCGATGCGAGCGCATGTGGAGCCGATGGCGTTATTGGAATCAAAGTTTTTGTAAATGAAATCTCCATGGGACTGATCGAAGTTCTCGCCATTGGAACTGCGATCAAACGCAACGACACTGTCGGCACAAATACGAAATTGCTTTTACCGCAAGCGATCATCCGCGATCGCGACACTTTCTTTGACGAGTCGTTCTCCGACCTCAGCCGCGATCACAAATCGCAACCCAAAGCAAACCCTATGCAGCAAAACAGCCCGTTAACCAGCTGCCTCGCCGGTTGTGGCTGCCTTGTCTTCGCATTGATCGCTTTGGTCTTCATAATCGCTGCGATTTCAAATGGATAACGTGGCCTTCCGCTCCGAGGCAGAGGTCGTTTGGCGGACCGTCAACATTTCGAGCGAGCGCTTAACGCAATCAAACACGCAATGAAAACCATTCCATGAAGATCGATAACGTCAACATTTTGCTTCTCGCTGTCGGAATCGTCTTAGTCGTATCGGGAATCTTCACCGCCGACAGAATGAACTGGTTCCTCGATGTCGTGTGGGTCATAGGCGGATTGCCCATTGTCCTCATGTCGAGGAAATACTTGCGTCTGACGCCATTACTCTATTGGCTAATGGCCGTGCACTCCTTGTTTCTGATCGGCGGCGGATTCTTTACCTACGAACACATGCCGTTGGGATTGTGGGTCATGGAAGCATTCGATTTGGAACGCAACCACTACGATCGACTTGGACACTTTCTTCAAGGTTTCGTCCCAGCGCTGATATGGCGAGAAGTCTACATCCGTTGGTCGCCTGTCCCCAAAGGCGGCTGGCTATTCTTCATTATCACTTGCACTTGCCTAGCCTTTGGAGCGACGTTCGAACTGATCGAGTGGTGGGCCGCCGTCCTAAGCGGCAAATCTGGCGCCGAGTTCCTGGGGCATCAAGGCGACCACTGGGATGCGCAGTGGGACATGCTGCTTTGTTTGATTGGTGCGCTGCTCGCACTTCTGACGTTAAGTCGATTGCACGACCGTCGGCTGCATTCGCTCGAATCGCCAAAAATTGAATCGACAGGATGAGAAAATGACCTGCCTCTCACATCGCAAGACAACCACCCTTACGCTTCAACCAAAAGGGCGCAGCCCGCAGTGTAGTCTTCCTCTCCGAGGAAGTACTTTTCCCAACCAAATCGAAACGTAACCCAACAAAACCAAAGCTCCGAAAAACCTCTTTCTCGGAGAGAAAGGCCACTTTACTATTTCTTTTCTAGGGTGAGCAAAACGCTCTCTGGATTCTCAGACAATACCAAACCGCGGAAGTGAATTTCTTGAGGCCCACGATTGGAGTGATGTTGTAGCCCAATGGGACCACTGCCGCACAACTCCGGTTTTGGATCTGCCCAGTCGACGACGAGCTTGCCGTTGATGACGTGACGAATCCGGCTTCCGATTGCCAAGATCTCCATCTGATTCCATTCGTGCTGACGTCCCGCCTTTTTAGCAACTCCAGTGTCGCGGTAAATGCTGTTGCGGCGATAGAGGTCCCACAGGCCATAACCCGATGGATACATTACCAAGTGACCTTGGTAAGAAAACTTCTCTCCGTTCTTTTCAAACTTCTTGCCCCAGAGAGAAATCCCCGAGTGCATTTCGCTAGTCACCAATTTGCTTTCGAAAACCAAACGGATATTGCGATAGCTTTTCTTCGTCAACAGATAGTTGCTAACTGGTGGAGCGTTCTCTTTGGTATTGCGAGCTACGATGATGCCGTCTTCGATTGAAAAGTACTTTCCAGTATTGCCTTCCCAGCCATCAAAGTCCTTGCCGTTAAACAGTTTTACCGGCTTCTCACTTTTCGGGAATTTTGAGATCTGTTGCTCTGACCAGTCTTCAGCGCAAAGTGACTGAATTAACAATGGCTGAACTGCAAAAACAAAGGCAGCAAAAACGGTGAGACGGGACATGTTGCTTCTCCTGGAAGATTCATCTGAACAGATTCATCACGCACTCGGCGTGCGCTGAACTCTCAGGATAACGGCTCGCCTCGGTGATGCAAAACAAAGAATTCGCGATCGGCCATGAAATCTATGGAAAGTGGCCTTCCGCTCTGTGGCGCAACTCCTCGTTGGCACAAAATAGCCGCAGTGGCCCGTCAATGACTCGGCAATTGCTCAGAAAGCTCGAACCGAGTTATCGGATCGAGACACTTCAATTTTGACTGGCTTCGACGTGACTGGTCGTACCATGCCAATTTCTTGGACGAAGAATTTTACGTTGATCTGATATTCGCCTTCGCGAAACTTCTCCACATCGTCAACGGAGAAATAGTCGCTGAGCTTGATAATCGTTTTGTACGGCTGGTCAGAAGAAACCTTCACGTTTGCTGCCGCGGAATGCTGTTGATGCATCCAGTTTTCAGGACGAACTTTTTTATATCGGGTTCGACGACACCCCATGGACCAAGCACATAAATCCCAAACACCTGCGGCAGCGACCCCAAAGAAAATGTCCTGTCGCCCTTTTGTAGGGGGCGAACTTCGACATTCAAAACGATATCCTCACCCTGAACGACAGTATTTTCTACGGCCCTGGCGACGAGCTCGCATTGATACTGCGGAACCTTGCGAACCGCGTTTTGGAGACGTGGATCTTCAAAAGCATTGGCGTTCTCGACTTTATTGCAGTCCACCACAGCCAACGAAATTCCCATCAACGCCATTGCTACGATTTTCTTCATCTCTCATCTCCGTGAAAGCCAACGCGCATCTGCCAGACGACTCGATAGACGAAGCAGATATCAATTCGTCTTCTGAAAAATGTGGCCTTGGCCAACGAATGTTGTTGGCAACGATTTTTGGCGAGTTATCCACCTGCTCGCTTTCGCAACGCCTGAATCTTTTCGGGAAGGTTTTCAAATCGATCGGGCCATTGCTTCGATTCTAACTGTTTAACACTTTCTTTCGCCTCACGTTTTTTGCCCGCTTTAATCTGGGCATTGGCCAGCTGCAGCAAGCCCGTCGGCTCCAGCGAACGAATTTCGGAAACTCTCTTCCAGTGTTCGATTGCCGCGCCCCAGTCTTTCTGCGACTCGCGAACGGTCGCCAATCGGCTATGGCCATCAGTTTCATTCGGCAACATTTCAACCATGGATGTATACGCTCGTTCCTTGGCAGTTTCGCCATCGAGCCGTTTCGCTAGTTGCTCATATTTATCAACACTGCGCCGATCCGTCTCAATCCACGCTACTAGTTGCTGCAATGCAGCTGCAGGATCTTTGAGTTTGTCAAAGCACTTGATGATTAACTCGTGTAGTTCACCATCGCGTGGCCGCAGATCAACGGCAATCCTTAGATGCACGAGTGCTGCCTCCCAATTGCCGCGGTCGACCTGTACTTTCCCCAGCGCCTTCCTCACGAATGGATTAATTACACCTGTCTCTTCTTCATCGGCATCCAAACGAGTCACAAACTTTGTCAGGTCGCTGACGTTGGCGAGCACGTCGATCAGGTTGTCGAGCGATTTCTGCAGCCGCTCTTGATCCGTCCCGACGTGTAGTATTGCCGAGCAGGCGGTATCGATCGCTTTATCGTGTTGTCGCAGGCTACTGTAAGACTGAGACAAAGTAGTAAAGTAACCAACCAAAGTTTGGTCTTCGACATATTGGCCCGGTGTATGGTCAGTCGTTCGCAACGCAATCAATTCACGGTGCAGTTCGACAACTACTTTGTGGTGCTCAATCTTAAACGCGGCGTCTGCCAAGGAGGAAATGTTCCTGACAGTCCACTCGCCATCCATCGATTTGATTTGCTTAACGCTTTTCATTAACAAATCGACGGCCTTTTTATTTTGGTTGGTTCGATAGTAAGCGTACGTCAGTTGTTGACGAGGGCCGATGTAGGATGGTTGCTCCTTCATCATCGACTCGAGTAACTCAATTGAATCCGCGAATCTGCCGTCGGCATGAAGGAAGCTCGTTAGCTTACTCTTCCCATTCATATCCAATTGCGATTGCCCCAGCATCGTGAGCAATAACTGAGTTGACTGCTGGCGTGCCCCTAAATCGCGGCGTAAGAAATCTGCCATTCGCAGCCGTACTTTTAGATGATCCTTATTGGTTTTGAATACCTCGATCGCAACAGCTGCAAACTCGGACTTCTTCTCTACCCAGAAGTACGTGTGGTTATCGTTGTACATCGCCGAGTTTCTGAAATTGCCAATTTCTAATTGGTATCGCAGTTCACGAACGACAATCTTCAACACTCGATCTTCTAGTTTTTTGTCCATTTGATTCTTTGCATCGAATCGATAGCGGGCGAGGTAGTCTCCCAAGTATCGCCAACCATGTTCGTCAAATCGCCGTAAAGAAAACGGTTCGCGCTCCATCGACTCGATTAAGAATTCTACGGAGGCTTTGTGGCTGATCAACGAATCGAGCTTACTTCCGATCGCACGAACCGAGTATTGAGTGTCCGGTGTATACGTTTTCGTCAACTCAAAAAACTCGTCGGCAAAATTGATTAAGTCGGACTTGGCTCGACCGAACCCTAACCCCACCGCAGAGCGATAGGCACTGCACAAATGCTCTACAAATTTCCTGCGGAGGCTAACGGAATTTCTAACCTCTTCTCGCAGCATTTTTTCCAGCGAGGTGTACAACACTATTCCGCTTCCCAGGGAGACGCTGCTCTTCTCGCGAAGAGCTCTCGTGTAGCATGCGTAGAGTCGCTGATCGAATAATCGTTTCATTACTGGCGATTCGTGAACTTCGATCATTTCCCTGAGAAACGTCTCCGATTCACGGAAGTGGTCTTCGGCTTCGTACCAGTTTGCGAGGGTCGTTGCTTGGGACGCAAGATTGTGAGTTAATTGCCCATCGTGTCCCTCCATGAATTCCTGCAAGCCCATCCGCTGCAGTTCGATCGCTTCATCCCGACGACCGTAATTCCAGAGTGCTAACGCCCAGTATTGAACCACGAGTAACCGTTCGCGCGATTCCGGTTTTGAAAGCGTGTGGAGTTGTTTAAACTGACTTAGCTGAATGTCCGCCAACTCCTTCTGTTTAATCGTGCTCAACGAACTAAGAAAGGCGGAGTACATTTGCAATTCGCCCGTATCCCATTTGTGTTTGAATGCATTCTTAAATGCTGCAGCAGCACGTTGAATATGTTCGCCAGGTTGGTCGTCAATTTCAGCCGCGCGTCGCGCCGCTAGAAGATCAAACAAATCCAGTGCCCGCCGGTCGACGGCAGTTTCCGCGTCCGCTCGTACTTCGGCCGATCGTTTGACCATCGCATCGACGGCGGCCTCTTCGTTAATACTCGTAAGTGACTGTTGCAGCTGTCGCACTCCGCGATACACATCTGGAGCCGACTGGCCGATCATTGAATCTGCCGTGCTGGCGGGTAATCGGAAGTCTTTGGTGCTATCGTAAAGTGATTTGAAACTTCTGAAGTAGGAGCCGTTATCTTTGGTAAACATACTCTGCATCGCCCATATCATTTCCTCATCGAGACTCGGGGGAGGCGTGTTACCCCAGCCGCGACGTTGCCGGTCGACATATAGCTGCAACGCGTTGCGCGACATCGCTTCGTAGCTCTGCTTTTGAATTTGTTCATAAGCTTCCCGAGCGTTCACAATCAGATGCCATTTCGCCAAAGTTCGCAATTCGCTACCACTTAGATCCGTTTCGGATTCGGCCAATTCAAACAACTTAATGCCATCCGCAATTCGACCTTGTTCGGCGCGAATATGACCCAAAGAAATTCGCCAAGTGTTCTGAACCACCACATCGTCCGCTCGAGTCCATTGCGCCAACTGTTCGACCAATACTTGTGGCTCGTCGAGAGCGACCAACAGATGGTATTTCCAACTTCGCCATCGCTCGCGCTGTTCGACGAGTTTTTCCTTGCTCTCGTACTCGGTTTCGTTGTTTGCCTCGCGCAGATTCTTGCCAGCTTCCGCAATCTCTTTATCGAGGAATTTCGCAAACCGAGTTTTGTGTTTCTCAGCGGTCGAATCAAGCGTGGCGATGCGGCACAAAACTGCGATACATCGATACTCCAACGTCTTGCGACTGCCTTTCAAGGCCGGGTCGTCAGCACTGTCCAGGAGACTCCAACTGAGTTCCGCGGCCTTGTCGTATTCACTCTCAAGAGCTCGATAATATGCTTCTTCAAGTCGAATCCATGGTTTGAGCAATTTGTGCTGCCGCAAGGATTCTCTTGCAAGTACATCTGCAAATTGACTTTGAGCTTGAGACAGTGCTTCCTTTTGATTTTCGGCGCGTTCGGTTTTCGTTAAGTCCTTGATTTGCGTGATTTTCGCGCGAAGATGGTTGAGTCTCGACGAGAAAATATGTCGCGATAGATTTTGGAAATAACTGAAAAGAGTATCGCTATCGCCTTCCAAGTTTCCTAGCTCGGCATACGCCGCCAGCAAATCGAATAGTTCTTGCTCGACCTCGATCGACCAGGATTCGCTTTGGAGCTGCCCAAAGAGTTGTTGGTGGGCTGCGCGACGGTGAATCTCGATTGAGGTTTCCAAACGTTTGCGAAGGAAGTCGAGTTGATCTTTGCGGTCGGCGCGACCGTTGAGAGCTACCCAAACAACCTCGCCCATTTTTCGTCGGTCGACCCCCTTCGTCGCGTCCCATCGCGACATCAGTTTCGGCGTTATTGTCTTCCAGTAGCCGAGTTTTACTGTATTCGAATCCGCCAAACACCAGTGCAAGAGTCGCTTCAACGTTGTGGCATCCATCGTATCGACTTCGTCTTCGATTTGCTCGGCATACTCTTTTCGCAGTATTGCCGCGCTTTTTGTATACGAAAATCCATTCGACTGAATGATCTGTGTGGCGTATTGATGATTCAACTCGGACCTTCCGAATCGACGAACCAACTTCGACAGCAACTCCAAAGTCTCGTCGTCCAATCCGCGATCGGCGTAACGAATCCTGCTGGCCAAAAGCTCCTGTCCAACGTTGTAGGCTTTGGAGCTCTGATGGAGAGACAATTTCCCTTCCACAGTGCAGACTTCGTCCACCCATTCGCTAAGTCGTTGCCAATAGACGTCGTCTTTGTCCAAACGCAAAAGAGCGTTCAGGTAGAAACCGTGCATTCTGGACGTCGCGATTTCTTCTTTCGGCCACGCTTCATAAAGTGCGACGACCTGTTTATAGTCTCTCTCAGCCCGCACTAGATCCAGCCACGCATCCCGTATCCTACGCCGCTCTTCGATCCGAGTTCGTTTCGCTAGTTCAGCTTTGAGGATTGCGGACGATTTGGCGGTGTTTTCTAGACTCGCCCAATCCCTGGCCGCTTGAATTTGTAAATTGAGATCATCGGGGTAGCGTTTTGCAATTGCGATCTGCAACATCCTCGCTCGATCTTGATATCCAATTCGTTGAAGCGATGCAATGTGCTCCCGTGCATACAACAAGTCGCCACGTAGATAGTCGGACAGGGAATCGTAGAGTGGCTTGGTCGAACGAACAAATGAGAGCTGCTCCTCTTGGAACAGATTTCTCCTGAATTCTCGATCGATCAATCCCCTGCGCGTTAACAAATCACCTGTCGTAACAAGCACCCCGTCGACGACAGTCGTTCCGAAATCCGGTCCTTTACGTTCTAACTTCGAGCACACATCTTTCAACTGTCGGAGCTGAACGAGGACTTCGTTGCGAGCCAACTCATTGCGCTTCATATCGCGAAACGCTACTGCAGTCAGCCATCGCGTGCCGTATTTATCCCCGGTGGCGCGGCGAATGGCTTCCAATTCGACTCGTGCTTTTTTTGTATTCTGAATCGACAGATATAACGACAACATTTTCAAATGGTGATCGAGCGTGTCGCTTCCTCGAGCGAACGCGTTGCGGGCGGCCGAAATCGAGACGTCGGGATAGTTAAACACAACCATCTTACTGCGGTCTTCGATGTGACGAGCCCAAGTCTCGGTGACCTCGGCATCGGCGGGTACTTCAAGTGTACGTGTCACGCGTTGAGAGACTCGGCCTTCGCGATCTACAGAGACCTTTTTCGTCGTCCACCATTTGCCACCAAATTCAACCGGTTCAGAAAAGGCAAGGTGGAACGACTCAACGCCCTTCGTCTTGTGAACGATCTCAAGAACAATATCTTTTTCAGTATCGATCACGATATCGACAGTACTCTCGAGATTGGCTTGTTGCCGTAATCGAAGGACCGACGTTTTCGCATCTTTCTTTTCAATCCGAACATCGTAGTTCCCAAATGTCGTCGCGAGACTATAGACGACGTGACCGTCCCAACTAAAACTATGGGCGAGATGATCCGAGGCTTCTGCTTTACGTTTTCGCCCTAGTCCAGTCGCAACTCGTGACACACCTCGAGTCGAGTTATCACACCATTCAATTCCCGTTCCGCCGATTGGGCTCAGGCGTCGGAGCAGCCATCGATTTTTATCGTACAGCAGTTCTGTTTTTCCACGAGACTCTACTTTTCCCGTGATCACATTCAAGTTCTCTTGAATCTCGACTCGACTGATTGGCTTCTGCAGCTGATGGAGCCATTGCGTGCGAAGAACGCGATTGGAAATCGAAATGGCTTCGGGCGACCAAGTATCGTTGTCCGCTCGACTCGGTTCCCTCGGTCCCCCTAAAGATGGCATAAAATTTCTTAGCCAATTCGTACTTCCGACAATGCGGGTCCTGCCATCGCGGGACCAAGCATAATTTTGGCCAACTTGATATCTGCCACGCAAAAAATAGCTCGTTGCCCCGTTCGTTCCCCTGCCGCCCCGAGCGTAACCCCGTTCCTCTCTGAATGAAGTCAATCCATCTAAACCCTCATATAGGCCGGTGTATTCTGCTTGACCGTTTCTAGAAGCATGAGGAGAGATCCCTCCGTCGGACCACCACACGTTGTCGGCAAGTGAACTGAGACTATTCTCGAGACCAGGCATTGCTTCTCGAGAGTCGCCATCGATGTCGTAGTTTGATATTCTGAACCCGTCGGACAACTCCTCTTCGTCTTCGCCATACCAACGTCGATTAAATCCATAGTCTCCGGCACCGGCACCGGAATAGAGTTGCTCCATGCCACCCAAATAATTTCGGTGACGATTTGAGACGGGCATTTTTCCCCATCGACTCAACTCTTTCAACACGTTCGTGCGAAGATCGATTCGCCAGTTTCCTGCCAACCTCATGTATTGCTGCAGCAACTGGAATTTTGCATCGGAGCGTCCGTCGGCGAAAAACCGTTGCCCATCTCGCATTTCAAACCGACGTTTCACCTTGAATCGTTCTCGGTCGGCGTCGCTTTCTAGCACGAGTAGCGAGGTGTAAGGTGTCATGAGGTGAAATCGTTCAGACAACTGAATAATCTCGTCGCGAATTTCGGGGCCGCTTCCTTGCTCCAAGAGGTGGTCGAGGTGCTGTCGTGCCCAGAGACGCGGAATGAAGGAGTTGCCTTCGTCGGCGGCCTTTATCGAAATCGGAATTCGGTACGAGACGTTTTTGCGGCCAAGTTTACCTGTCACAACTAATTCGCCCGACTGATCATCTCCCTCTGGCAAGTATCGGGCCATGATGACTTGCTGAGTTCCCGGCGCCAGATTCGGCAGCTTCTCGGGATAGACTTTGGCAACGCGAATGCCACTGAACTCAACCTTTAAATCTCTCAATCCCGGTTTCGTTATCTCTTTCAACAGTTGCTTGGCAACTGCATAAACGTCTTGCCGATCGGCTACGCGTCGAACGGAGCCCGAACCTAGCGAGCCGATCGCCTTTAGCACGGTCGAATCGAAAAGACTACTAACGGAAACGGCATGAAACGTTCCCTTCTTTCGCTTCGAATACAAGAGTTTTAACGAGGTGCTTAGCGCGGCAGGATCATCTTTTGCAGATGTCGTCGCGACACCATCGCCGACGTAAATTACGTGAGTGGCATTATCACATCGTTGCATGACACTGCCGAAGGCATTTTCCAAATCGGACCAACCGAGCGACTGGCGGCGCCCGAGATAGGCGCGAGCCGCTGTGACATTCTTTCCCGTCGCTCGGACCGACTTCTCAAATTTCCAATCGCATTCGACGTCAACGGTTGCGAGATTGAATTGATCATCGTTGTCCAACGATGAAAGAACGGCCCCAATAAACTCGGCCTGTTGAGCTCTAGATTGAGGATCCATGGAAGCCGAAGTGTCGCAAAGAACCAGCAACTTGACCGGATCGCCATCGTCCACCAGGTCGCTCTTCCAACCAGCTGCTTGCTCCCCAGGCGGAGTTATCTGGACCATCATATAGCCGTTCTCGCCACGACGATGCGAAATAACCAGCGCCGGATCGGCGGTCGTTTCAACATCGACAACAACTTCAAAGTCACGAGTGGGAGTGTAACTCTGCGCATTGAAATCGACTTGAGCTGCGTTCTTTGTTTTCTGAATCCGCGATCCATCGTGGGTAGGCGAGCTGACCGACCGAATCTGTCGGCTAGACGAAACTCGGACCTGAATATCGAGTTCTCGAAGTGGATTCTCTTGCAACATATCGCTCTGCAAGCCGTAGCTATAACGATACTCGCTGCCCTTCATTGGCAGCACTTGAGTGTACGAGATCTTGATCTTCTTTTCTGAATTCGCCTGGATCGGATAGACGCGGGCTTTGAACAGATTTCCACCGCTCCATTCCAGTAGTCCTGGATCGCGTTTCTCACGAAGGATCGTTTCGTAGATCTCGCGTGCTCGTTGCTTCTCAACAACATCCGCTTCGACGAGTTCGCCGTTGATCCACATTCCAAAGCCCGAAATGGATGCG
>Ga0115002_10008285_pt1 | contig 11537 bp, 10 predicted proteins | sample ArcticOcean_MG_C_8_FD_89576 | JGI IMG/M metagenome (GOLD analysis project Ga0115002, IMG submission 89576) | Marine microbial communities from western Arctic Ocean - ArcticOcean_MG_CB11_86 | ecosystem: Environmental > Aquatic > Marine > Oceanic | place: Arctic Ocean: Canada Basin | collected... | reverse complement strand
TTATTACTCCGTTTATTATTACTATTGCTTCTCCGTTTATTATTACTATTACTCCGTTTATTACTTCGTTTATTGCTATTACTCCGTTTATTATTACTATTGCTTCTCCGTTTATTATTACTCCGTTTATTATTACTATTACTCCGTTTATTACTCCGTTTATTATTACTATTACTCCGTTTATTACTCCGTTTATTGCTATTACTCCGTTTATTATTACTTCGCTTATTTCTGCGCCGATTATTACTTCTTGAAACCATTTATTTTAATAATATATATTAATAAAATTAATAACCAAAAATATCAAAACGTTTTTCAAAAGGTATTCTTGTAATGTCTAAATATATTATATCATAACATGATTTACAAATGTATTTATTATAATATTTACAGTAAAATATTATTTTTCTAGAATCTTTTTTATATTTTTTACACCACGAACATTTATTCTTATTTAAATTAGAAAAACAATCAAACATTTTTTATTTATAAAATGAAATAATAAAAAATAATATAATAAAAAATAATATAATAAAATATAATATGAAATTTAAAAATCATCCAGATTTTACTCCAAATGTAACTCCTAAAAACGTATTTAAACGTGGGGCATTCGGAGGGACATACTTTAGAACAATTGACTCTGGTGTTACTGGGAAAACACACAATGGTAAAACAGCTATTCGTGAATATCCTAAAAGTTGGTTTCAAGGAATAGATGTTGAAAAAATGGTTATATCCCAGGACTATGATAAAAAAGTAAATAAGTATGGCGTCAAATGTGGATCTTCATTGGAGGACTGGGAATCCAAAGGTTGGATTATTAAACAGGACCCTTATGGTTGGTTTCAATGGTATTGTAGGTTCTTTAAAGGCCGGCGGACTAAAGATGATTCAAGACAAATTAAAAGGTGGTTGGGGATTGTTGGTCCTAATGGAAGATTCCGAAGAAGATTAATGAATGAAATAATTAAAAAGAATAAGGAATATAATGATTATTCTATATCACCTGTTATAAGACAAGTATTGTTGCACTGGGGATATGAATTAACAAATAAAGATTTTATGAATTATAAGGGAAATAAAGGGAAAAAAAAGTCTAGAAGGTCTAAAAGATCTAAAAGATCTTAAATAACTTTTTATCTATCTTTTTATTCGAAAATAAAAATTCATAATATTTTATGAATTTATTGAGGATTTTTATATCTATTTCATAATAATTTAATAAATAATTAATTTCTTTTCTTATGATTTCTTTATTATCTTTAAAATGATTTAAATTATTTAAATCATAAAATAGATCATAAATCTTAAAAATAACATGAATATTATATTTATTCTGTGTTAATAATTTTGAATTGTGTGTATAGATGATAGAATGACTTAAATACTTATTATAGGTTAATTGATTTTCTTTTATCTTATCACAATTTTTGATATAGTAATGTAATGGCACATATACATTAAAAGTGATTACATGTTCTATATTATCCCATGAATTTTGATGATATATCATTGTATATAAATAATCTCCTTGAACTAAACTATGATATAATTTTATAATATCTTTTAATTTATCATTATTCTTTTTATTTCTTATCATGGGATTAAATTTAATAATATTTCCACAATTTTCTAAGAAATTTAACCCCAGAATACTATAATCATTCAACGAGTGTTGATATGTATAATTAACATTGTTCTTTTCTATTAAATTTTTCATAATGAGCAATGTATTTTCTTGTTCTAAATTTACTTCATGAATGTTATCAACTTTATCTTTGTGAAAACATAAATTATTTTTGATAGTATGTAGATTATATTGTGAACGTATTATGTTTTCCCGTATGGTCTCCTTATTATATAATTGTTCATCGCCTTTTAATATAAATTTTTCAGTTAGAGAAATAAGATGAGTAAGGTTCATTTGAGTATTGATTGGGAAACATTTTTTATAAATTGAACATATATGTTTGTTTGTTATTTTATTACAGATGAATATTATTTTATGATTTTTGATCTTCGCAATGTTCCGTGTCCATTCACATATTGATTTAAACAATGATTTATCGTTTTTCTGAATATAAGTTAAATCATCAATAATTATAGATTTACGATTATCATTTTTTTTATCGTTTTTAAACATCATCGTGATGCTCTTCTTATTAAATGACATATTAAGAAAATCATTGAAATCTATTTTATTCCTACAAAATTCAATATCTATTTTGATCACTGTTGTATCGTTTAAAATATAATCTGCTAGGAGACTTTTACCGGATCCATTCTTCCCAAAAATGATCAATGGTTTTTCCTTAAATTTAGTTTTTTTCCATTCATTGATAAATGTTTTTTTATGAATTATTTTTAGAATTTCTTCAGAAAATTGTTCATTCATTCATTCAGTGGAATAAATAATCAGTTTCATTTTAAATATATTTAAAAAAATAATAATAAAATAAATAATAATAAATAATAATAAAATAAAAATAAAAAATAATAAAATGGTAGCGATCGGTATTGATCTTGGAACTACTTATAGTTGTGTTGGATGGTGGAAGGACAATCGTTGTGAAATCATTGCGAATGATCAAGGTAACCGGACGACTCCTTCCTATGTAGCATTTACAGAAAAGGAAAGGATCATTGGGGACGGTGCTAAAAATCAATGTTCGGCAAATCCAGAGAATACTATTTTTGATGCGAAAAGATTAATAGGACGTAAGTTTGATGATAAGACACTACAAAATGATATTAAACAATTCCCATTTAGTGTTATAGATAAAGATAATAAACCAGTTATTCAAGCAAAATATAAAGGAGAGTTAAAAGATTTCCGCCCTGAAGAAATTTCCTCAATGATCCTTGTTAAAATGAAAGAGATTGCCGAGTCATTTATAGGTGAAGAGGTAAAAGATGCAGTTGTAACTGTCCCAGCATATTTTAATGATTCCCAAAGACAAGCCACCAAAGATGCTGGATCAATTGCGGGATTAAATGTTCTAAGAATAATTAATGAACCAACTGCTGCAGCGATTGCATATGGTCTTGATAATAAATCTGATAAAGAAAGGAATGTTTTAATATTTGATTTGGGTGGAGGCACATTTGATGTTTCTCTATTAAACATTGATGATGGGATTTTTGAGGTTAAGGCGACTGCTGGGGATACTCATTTAGGTGGTGAGGATTTTGATAATATTCTTGTCCAACATTTTATTCAAGAATTTAAAAGGAAAACAAAATGTGATATTAGTGAGAATAATAGAGCCAAACGACGTTTAAGGACTGGATGCGAAAAGGCAAAAAGGACATTATCGAGTGGAACAACTGCTAGTATTGAAATTGATTCATTGGCCGAAGGGAATGATTTATTTACATCAATCACACGGGCGAAGTTTGAGTCACTATGTATGTCATTATTCCAAAAATGTATTGACCCTGTTGGTCGTGTCCTAGCAGATTCGAATGTAAGTAAGCGCGATGTAGATGAAATTGTTTTAGTCGGTGGGTCAACTCGTATTCCAAAAATCCAGGAGTTAATTACAAATTATTTTAATGGTAAGGAATTATGTAAGAAAATTAATCCAGATGAGGCTGTTGCCCACGGAGCAGCGGTTCAGGCTGCGATTCTTTCAGGGGGGTCGAAAGAAGGAGATGATGCGGCCCAAGTATTATTATTAGATGTCACTCCTTTATCTTTGGGATTAGAGACCGCAGGTGGGATTATGACAAAAGTAATTTCCAGAAACTCAACAATCCCTTGTAAAAAATCACAGACTTTCTCAACATACCAGGATAATCAACCGGGTGTTTCCATACAGATTTTTGAAGGTGAACGGGCACTGACAGAGCATAATAATATGTTAGGTAATTTCCAACTAGAAGATATTCCTCCAGCACCTCGTGGTGTCCCACAAATTGAAGTTTCATTTGATGTTGATGCTAATGGTATTATGAATATTGAAGCATGTGAAAAGGGGACAGGTAAGAAGAACAACATTACCATTTCAAATGACAAGGGTCGTCTAACTACCGAAGATATTGATCGTATGGTTCAAGAAGCTGAGAAATATAAAGAAGAAGATGAAAAAATCCAAGAAAAAATCGAATCAAAGAATAAATTAGAAACTTTCGTATATCAAGTTAAGAATACCATTTCAGATGAGAAAGTTACTGAAAAATTAGAATCTGATGATTTAACAACAATTAATACCGCATTAAATGATATTGAATCATGGTTAAACGCTGATGATCATGAAAAAGAGGACTATGATAAAAAATATATTGAATTTAATAATAATGTTTCTCCAATTATGACGAAACTTCATCAAGGTGGTGGGGGGGATATGCCTGATATGAATTCAATGCCCGAAGGAATGGCAGAAGGAATGGACGGGATGACACCAGAAGATATGGCTTCCATGATGGGTGGAATGAGTGGTATGGGATCTGTTCCTGAAGAAACAAAACAAACTAACCCAACAATTGATGAGGTAGATTAATTAAACATTACTTTACATTAGATTAGAAATATCATAAGTAAAGTTATTTTTATTTTCATATCTAGGGAATTCTATAGGGACTGGTAGGTTCTCTAATTTATCAATGTATCCTCCATATTGATCTAATTGAGTTTCAACTTCATTCAATGAATATCCAATCACTCGTTGATTTAAATCCTGAATATGCTCTATAAATTCATCAGACCGAACCCTTGAGTCACCAAATTGTAAGAATATAGACCTCATAATAACATTTAATTCGCTTGTAGATTGATACTCAATCACTTTATTTTTCTTTTTGTAGATCTCATATCTTAACCATTGTTGGAGAGATTTAACATTTAACTCTGAAAAAAAATGTTCACTTAAAGCTGATTCCTCAAGGATCCCTTTTAAAGCAGATTCTGATGTATTATGAAACATGATTGGATCTCTCATTTGTATTTTACCACCTTCTTCGTTTACAACCCGAATATCTTTTAAAAATCCATTATTTATTTCTTGTATTTTTTCATCAAGTGAAGATGATTGAAAATTATTATCAATCTGAATTCTGGACATTATTATATTATTATAATAAAATAATAAAATAAAAATATAAACTTTATAATAAAATGGATATTAATATGAATAATTTAGTAAAATATGTTATTTTATTCTGTGTTGTCGCTGGTTCAACCTTTTATATTCCGAATTGTAACATCATTAATGAGCATGCGGTTTATATTGGATTATTAGCATCAACCACATTTGCAATTCTTGATAGAATCTATCCCAGCGTTATAATGGAGAATTATAAAAAAGAATGATTAAAATAATCAAATACTAGGAATATTGCCATCTTATGAAAATTATAATAAAAAATATTGATAACTAGTAAATAATTATGTCATTAATGAGAACTTCGAGTAAATCTGCTGAAAGTATGCAAAAAAAAAAATAAGAACCGAAATTGGGAAATGGTTTATACTCGTTTTCAAGAACCCATCAATGTAGATAATTTAGAGATAATGAAAAAGAAATGAGAGTTAATACTGATGGAGGTGGTTATCAATTTGTAACTGTCAATACATATAAAAACTTAATCTCCTTTAAACAACGGGAATCAAATGAATGTGGTTATTATTCTTTAATTTCAGTTATCCTTTCACTTATTAAAGAAAATTTTAATGATCTTGATGAAGATTTTATGAAATTATTAATCGGGAAAGCCTCATCATTAAGTATTACAAACTCAGGTGCGGGTATTAGTGGGAATAAATTATCAAAATTGGTGAATGATTATTTTTTTGAAGGTGATAATGTATGTGCGTTTAATAAAGATAATATGAAACAGCCTCGTATTACTATGATGTTAACACACGGACATTGGATAGGTCATATTCCTTCATCAAAAAAAGATAAAGATTATCTTCTAGAACCCTTTTCATGTAAAGTTGAAAAAGAATTAATAAAAGAAGCTACAAAGGAAATGAGAAATATGTTAAAACAAGTTCACAATAATGATAAAGATCTAAGTGTTAATATCAACAAAGCGAAATTATTTAGATTCTATTCGCAATTTACTAAAGAAGAACCTATAGTTGTTAAATATAATAGATCATTATCAACTATAGGAGAAGGTTCAGATGAAAGATCAAGTAGTGTTAAGTCTTCATCTAGTGGAAGAAGGAGCTCAAGGAGAAGTTGGAGTTCATCAAGAAGAAAAAAGAAAAAGAACACCTATAAAAAAAAATCCAAGATTTTATCACATCATTCTTAGATTAAATTAATTAAATACTGGGAATATATTGCCATTTTAAAGTAGTACAGATGTCTTTCCATATTCTATCTTGTTGTTGTAATTTTTCCCGACTTTTTAAAAGTGGAAAATATATTAATAATTCATCTAGTTCAATTAACTCACAAAATTTATGTAGGACATATGAATATGATAAAAAATTTTTCCTATCCTTAGGACAATGTTGCATAAATGGTGTTTGGATTTCCTTAAACATCATTCTTAACTGTTCTTCATGTTGTCGGGTTAATATAGGGGCTTTCTGACCATTTAATATATTAATAATATGGGGAATATTTTCATAATATTTATTATGTTTTAGCTTCTTAAGGATATGACGTATGTGTGTATATTTAACATCTTTAATATCTAAAAAAATATTTTTTTTTAGTTCCATTAGTATTCCATCATAAAGTTCTTGAGGGATATCAATTGATTCTTTCGCCTGGAACTGTGCCAACCATTCATTAAAATGATTAATTCTTTTATAAGCAAAATAAGATGACTCTCGTGGGGGATCTTTATAAGATGTTTTTTCTGAATTTATTAAATATTTTTCAGTAAATCCACATTTCTCACACAATAATAAACAATCCGTATGTTTGAGAATAAGTTGATTATAACATTTGGGACAAATATCAATATTCTCTTCATATATCTCCGGAATAACATTATCATCAATTTTAGACATGTATTCGTTTATGATATCTTTCTTAGGTTTTTCATTCGTTTTTTTCTTATTCATAATATCAACGACAGTAATATACTTTTTTTCTTGTTGAACATCTCCATTTTTTTGCGAATAATATTCGGATAATATTTCACCTGTATCAAAATAATATTCTATTTCCTCATTCTTATCATATTTACCGATTTCCATTTCTAATTTTATTATTTTATCATTATCATTATCATTTTGTAACTTTTCCAGTATTAATTTGTTTTCTTCGTATTCTTCTCTATTTTTTTTAAATTTCTCAACAACATCGGTGTGAATGACATCAAGTGTTACTCTTTTATCTGCCACAATCTTTTTTAATGGTTTGTCTTTAAACGACATATAAGTATTTATAAATTCTTTATCTTTAAACAATTACTTAAATATTGATTAATAATTTATAAAAAACACGATTTATTAAATAATGTCAATTTCATTACTTACATTACTTGCATTTAACAATGATATTCTGGAAATGATAGTAAATAATATTGATAAAGAATATCATCTTATCGTAGGACTAACATGTAAGGAATTATATAAGATACTAAAAATATTCAATGAAAATGAAAATAAAAAATTAATAGGATCATTAAACTATCTAACCTCTAATCTGAATCTATTGAAATATGCTCATCGAAACAATTGTCCTTGGAATACTAGAACAATTGAGAAAATATTAAATGGTAAAAGTAACGAGCGGTTAGACTGTTTAAAATATGCTCATGAACATGATTGTCCTTGGCACGAAAATACATGTCATGATGCTGCTATGTATGGACATTTAGAATGTTTAAAATATGCTCATGAGAATGGCTGTCATTGGTCAGAAGATACATCTCGTGATGCTGCTTATAATGGACATTTAGAATGCTTAAAATATGCTCATGGAAATGATTGTCCTTGGTCAGAAGATACATGTAGTCATGCTGCTCGTAATGGAAATTTAAAATGCTTAAAATATCTTCATGAAAATGGTTGTCCTTGGGATGAACTGACGTGTCATGCTGCTGCTTTTAACGGACATTTAGAATGCTTAAAATATCTTCATGCGAATTGTTGCCCGTGGAATCAAGGTACATCTGAGTGTGCTGCTATGAACGGGTTCTTGGAATGCTTAAAATACTTACATGAGAATTGTTGTCCTTGGAATGAAGGGACATGTCAGTGTGCTGCTTTTAACGGACATTTAGAATGCTTAAAATATGCTCATGTAAATGGTTGTCCTTGGTCAGAAACCACATGTGATTTCCCTACTCTAAATGGACACTTAGAATGCTTAAAATACTTACATGAGAATGGTTGTCCTTGGACTAGATTTCCATGCATATTTGCTGCCGAAAAGGGATACTTAGAATGCTTAAAATATGCTCATGTAAATGGTTGTCCTTGGTGCCAACAGACTTGTGAGTGGGCTGCTTTATATGGACATTTAGAATGTTTAAAATACTCACATGAGAATGGTTGTTCTTGGTCAGTAAAGACATGTCACGCTGCTGCTATGAACGGACATTTAGAATGTCTAAAATATGCTCATGAAAATGGTTGCCCTTGGACAGAACAGACGTGTGATAATGCTGCTTTAGGAGGACATTTAGAATGCTTAAAATACTTACATGAGAATGGTTGTCCTTGGTCAAAAGAAATGTAATAATGCTGCTTTAGGAGGACAATTCGAATGTTTAAAATATCTTCATGAAAATGGTTGTCCTCATGATTAATGAATAACCCATATTTTTTAAAAATTACATTAATAATTTAAAATAAAAATTTAAAAGATTTAAATAATGTCCCTTTCATTACTCACATTTAACAATGATATGATATGATATGATTGAATCAGAACATTATTAAACATGCAAAGGACCCAATCTTAAAAAGAAACATTAAATGGTTCAGACATTACTGAATTAATAAAAGTGTTATTGTTATGGTTTCTTCGCCTTTTCTTGCATCCAAATCCCCAGGAGTCGGAAGATAATAAACGTTCAGAGGGGTCTGTTCTTTTGATATTTTTCGGGGAGGAGGGCGGGGGGGCAATTCTGCCGGGAGTGACACAGGACTAATAGGGGGAGAGTCCGTTTTCGCACGAGAAGTGGTGGACTCCGTGGTGGCCGGAACAGGTTGTAGGGGAGGGGGGCTGCGCCCCCAGTCGTCGGGTCCAGGTCGCGTGGTACTACCACTGCTGGTGCCCTCAATTAGCTTACGTTTTGCTATGATATCTTCATTCGTGTGCTTTGTTAACACGTTTCCTTCACCTGATTTTAGACCGGTGTAGGCGATGTATCTTGTTTCCCAGAACGCAACATTTCTGTAGTCAACCAACCACGGGTCAACTTCCAAGAGTTTCATTCCTTTCATTCCTTTCATATCCTTATAGTTGCCAGTTCCTATATCGATATCAAATCCCCTGCGGACAGGATTACTTAGGACCGATTCACTCACATGCCACACCAGTTGTATTTTTTCCCCGTGGGGACGGATAGCTTTTTTGTGTATATAAATACCGGCGGTGTGGTCATTTCCGGAACGTTTATAAAAAATTGGTGTATAATACAAAAAAGGTTCAGTCTTGGTCTCTGTTGAGTCGTGGAGCATTTCATCGAAACGATCGTAGTGTTCGCCCATATAAACATAAGACCCATTAAAATGTTTAGCGCTAACGTCCGAGAAACCTGAAACATTAAACCCAGATGTTTGGGTTGTGTTTTCCTGGTAATCATTCGTTTGGCTATTACCTTTTCTTACATTTCCAAACATACCAGACAGTCCCCCCCACTCGGCAATATCATCGACATTGTAAAGGTTTGGTAATTTTCTTTGGGGAATACAATTCATTTCTTGTGTCAAGAAACAAGCTTCTTCTACGCACATTTTGCGGGACATCCATTCTGTGGTGGTCATAATATTAGCGCAGCGATCTGCATCCGCTGCTGCTTCAGCGCCACCACGCATGGTTCGTTTCTTAGTCCTTTTTTTCTTTCTCTTAGATGATTTAATTTTCGCTATTTTCCTCCTCTGTCTCGAAGGATTTCTCTTTGATTTACTTTTCCCTCTTCCCTTTGATTTACCTTTACCTCTCCCATTTGATTTACTTTTCTCTCTCCCATTTGATTTACTTTTATCTCTCATACGGTGAGAACGGGTATTCCTTCTATACTGGCCTTTGGGTAATTCAGAATTATCCATTTTATAATATATTTAGATAATATATTTAGATAATAATTTTATCGTAAATGTAATATATTAGATCCTGTGTAACAGATACATAATTTCTCAGGTGTAAATAATTCATTGGCAACATTAATTACAGATTCAATTGTAACTGATTTTATATTTTGTTGTAATTCATCTAATGATATAACTTTTTTTGAGTAAATTAAATCATCGGCATATTTAATTGCTAATGATTCGGGAGAATATTTCATATCCTTGATAGTAATAATTAAATTTTTTTTCGTATCCGCGAATAATTTATCATTTATTTTCCCCATCTTTATTTTGTTTAGTTCATTTAAAATAATGACAATACACTGATTTACTTTATCAGAATCATTCTCGGTACTACATGTAATTGAGAAATCACCTGTATCTATAAATGTATCCATACCAGCTTGGACCCCGTAGACTAACCCTTTCTCTCCTCTTAAAACCTTGTATAGTTCAGATCCCAAATATCCCGTCAACATTTCAGTTATAATCATTAATGAATGTTTTTTAGGATCATTGTGGTCATATGATGTAAATCCTATCCCTAAGAATGATTGTTCTTCTGATTTCTTAACAAATTTTGTTTGAAAAATTTTTTGTTTCATTAATAATTGAGGATATAATTCTCTTTTTTTATCATTCGTAATCAATTTATTTACTTTTTTAACATCATAATGAATCTTTTTTTTAAAAAATTTTTTGATTAATAAAACCATCTTTTGACAATCAACATTACCTGAAATAGATACAACAACATCCTTTTGATAATAAGTATTGATGAAATTTTTCATCATATCAATATCAATACTCCTGATAGTCCTTGATAATCCCGCAATATCTTTTTCCAAACGAGTCCCTTTATACATTAATTCGCTCAATCCATAATACATTAATGTGGAAGGATCTGATAAATAATCATTAATTTCATTGATAACAATTTTTTTCTCTTTTTCTAAGTCTTCTTCTCTAAATAATGAATTGTAAAAAGAATCCGCCAAAATATCCAAACCTTCTTCGATACATTTTTTTGAGACTGTAATATGAAATACGGTTGTATCCAAAGATGTATACGCGTTGAATCCTCCACCACAACGATATAAAACACTTGTTAAATCACTTTGGGTGGGATATTTCTCAGTTCCCCTGAAAAACATGTGTTCTAAAAGATGAGACATCCCTTTGAGCTCATCGGCTTCATCACGAGATCCAACATTAACTCTTATCAAGGCTACAACTTCATCACCACATTTAGTATTCGTTACGACATATTTTATATTACTTTTATTAATAAATCCGTGTTTTATATCCATATCCATATCCATAT
>Ga0115002_10008282_pt1 | contig 11538 bp, 8 predicted proteins | sample ArcticOcean_MG_C_8_FD_89576 | JGI IMG/M metagenome (GOLD analysis project Ga0115002, IMG submission 89576) | Marine microbial communities from western Arctic Ocean - ArcticOcean_MG_CB11_86 | ecosystem: Environmental > Aquatic > Marine > Oceanic | place: Arctic Ocean: Canada Basin | collected... | reverse complement strand
CATCTGGAGAGAAGTCTCCATTCACCTGCATCGCCCCGATGCCGCTTCCCGGAGAGACCACGGCCCCCACGCTGGCCATCGAGCCGGCTAGCAGTGTGGCACCGCTGCAAATACCCCCGCCACACACAAAGGAGCCACCGGCGGAGATCACTGCATTATTCAAAGCAATTTCACCCGAGCCGGTTTTTGTGAGCGTGTTGCCATTTAAATGGAGATCGTTGTTGAATTCCAACTTGGCGCCGGACTGGACACTCACGTCGGTATCGTCCTGCAGGAGTACGTCGACTTGAAATTTGTGCGTTCCCTGCTGAACGTTCATGCTTGCATTACCCGTGTCGGCGTCAAGATTGACCGATCCGGTACCTGAGATTGCGTAGGTGTTTCCACTATTGAAAAGCACACTTTTCACGGTGACCGTGCTATCGGTAAACACGGTCGATGGGGCACTAATCGAGCCAGAAAAAGAAGCTCCCTCCGTATTACCACTGGGAACCACGCCGCCAAGCCAATTGCCCGTATCGTTCCAGTCTCCGCCCGCGTTGTTGCTCCAAGTGTCAGCGCCAAAACCGGGCGCGATGGTGACCGTCTGGTCGACGCCGGATACGTTGACGAACTCGGTAAATCCGCCTGGCCACATGATCTCGAGTTGCAGCGGGCCGGATGTGGTGCCCAAACCGAAATGCAAGGTGTGGTCATTCTGGTTGCCCTCGCCCACGGCCCCTTCGACCTGGCGCGTAACAATTTGTCCACCGCCTAAATCGATTCTTACCTGCGCCCCAATGGCGGTTGCGTCAAAGCCACCGGCATCGCCGTCGAGCTTGATCTTGAGATAGTGATTGCCTGCGAGCGATGCGCCATTGTCGGTGCCATCGTTTTCAAAGAGCCTCTTGGCGGTGATCAAATCGAGAAAACCATCGTCGTTGTAATCGCCGAAGGCAGCTTGATAGGTAGCAAAGGCGGCGATTTCGGATTGCAGATTCCAAGTTGTGGTAATGTCGGTGTAAGTGAGTTGGCCGGTTTCGACGAACTGGTTCTTCCATAGCTTACCCGTATTGCCAAAACCGACGGCTGAGAAATACAGGTCGAGGTCGCCGTCGTTATCGATGTCGCCGAAGGTGGGCGATCCATACGTTTCGACGTAGGTAATACTGGCCTGATTCCCGGCGGCGGGATTGGTGTCGGCCGGATTGGAATCTTCAAACTGATAGTCGAGGCCGGCGCCTAAATTCATCAGGAATCGAGATTCAGGTTGCCCCCCATGGGCGAAATTCCCCGCAAACAGATCCATCAATCCATCATTATTGAAATCGCCAAACGCCGAGCCGATCGAATGGCCGCCACCGCCGGTCGCATTATGGGTGCCTGACACGTTCGTCAAATTCCCACTACCATCATTACGCCATAGCTGATTGGTCTCGAGTCGGTAGTTCGAGACGTAGATGTCCATATCACCGTCTTGATCCCAGTCGGCCGCAGTGATGCCACGCCCAGGGTTCGCCCCGGGTGAACTCCCGGGAAAGAAGCTCTGGTTCTTGTTGAACCCACCATTGGTATCGTTGATGAAAATCGCGTCTTCGTAGTACACCGACGAGTCTGCGCTTTCATAGCCGCCAATGTAGACGTCGAGGTAGGTATCGCCGTTGATGTCGACCCATGCCATCCCCCGCGTTCTGAGGGGTACGCCACTGACAGTCACATTGTTGGCAAAACCGGCGCCGGTGTTTTCCCATAACTGACCGGACGAACCTTGAAACAGATCCAGATCGCCATCCTTGTCGTAGTCGCCCCACAGGGCGTCATCCGAACTTCCGTTCACGTTCGTTAAGATATACTGGCCACTTACGGGCCCGTCGCCACGGAGTAAATTACTGCCTAAATTAACGTCCAGAAAACCATCGTCATTGTAGTCGGCCCAGGCAACCTTGCCGGCGGCTAAAGACCCACCGGCTCCGGGGTTGGCAAAAGTGGCTATCGCGAAGTCGCCATAGGCGAGTGGTACGCTAGACAAAGTGGCGCTCAGCACGGCCACTAAGAAATACAATTCAGAGAAAAACAGCTTGCGGTTGAGCGGCTGGCAGCTGTTAGCAATTGCTGAAAGGTGGGCCATCAGCTTCTTTCGTTTGTAGACAGAGATGAGTTCTTAGAGATGAGTTCTTAGCGAATAGTTCTTAGCGAATAGTTCTTAGCGAATAGTTCTTAGCGAAGCACAGGTCCAATTCGCAATAAAGAACCACTCCAATCCTAATCCAACTGCGTTAGATTGTCGAGAAACGTGGGCATATTTTCCAGAAGAACTGCCAAGCCCGAATCCCAGAATATACCACGCAGAGGCACTGAGACAGCAGAGTCGTGTTAAGGATAGAAATAATCCACATTGGCAATGGCCGCTTTCATCGACATCCGGCTCCTCCCGAGGCGGCCGGGCGGTTCTGGATTGTCCATTCGTGATGCCTCGTAGACGATGATCACCTGGTCCTCTCCCACAAAGAAGCACGCCGGATTGGTAAACTCAAAACCTGGATCGGTTTCCAGGTTCTTGAAGTTTTCCCAGGTCTTTCCTCCGTCACGAGATATCGCCGTGGTCAAGGGAGTTCGTTTGCCGTAGTGATCGTAATTCGGATCATAAAAGCTGTCGTTCCAGATCAACAGCAGGTCACCCGTTTTTGGAATTTTGGCCAGACAGGGCATCGACTCGGGTGCTTTCAGTCCAGTTGTTTGAGCCATGGACCAGGTGCTGCCACCATCATGGGACGTCGATTTGAAAATAGCGCCCAGTTGAGTCCGCATCGTCATCAGCAGGTCGCCACCTGTGAGCTCGACGATGTGTGGTTCCATCGCGCCGCGCATCGGCAAATCGACCCACTCGGTTGAGGCCTGCCACGATTGTCCTTCGTTGTCACTGTAGTAGCAACCGGCGATCTGATGGTCTTTCGGACCCGACCAAATGCCGTGTTGATATCGCTGCGCAGGCAAGATGATGCGTCCCGTCGCTAGCCGACTTAAGATGCGCCCGTTGCCGCCGAGTGCGGACAGCTCCTCATGGCGTACCGGCGTCGTAAACGTTTTGCCTTCGTCCCTGCTAAAGCAAACCATCCCAGAAGACCGGGCCTGCTCTTCCGGCGCGAGGTGATTGCGAATCAGGTAGTAGAACAGAATATCGCCATTTTTCGTCCTCAAGAAATAGGGGAAATGAATGTTGGCATCCGCCGGGTCGTTTTTGACGAGAATGCGATGGTTCGACCAGGTCTTCCCGCCGTCGCCCGAGGTCATTGCCGCGATATTGCAATGGGCATGATCGTGGCCTTCGAGTTGTCCGCCGACATATTCCATCCACGCCATCAACAGCCTCCCGTCCTTGAGCTGGATGATGGTGGGCGCTCCGTGCCTCGGCCGCTCAGCGGTCGCTTCGACAAACGTGCGGATTTCGACGGGTCCCTTCTTTCGGGATTCAGCACTCGCGCTGCTAGAAGTTACTAGGGCAGTCAAGGCGACCATTGGCCAAATTACCTGTTGACACTGGAGTCGATAATGGTTCGTCATGTTACGCACACTTGCCAGCGGCATGAAAATCGAGTGTATTAGTATAGATGATACCCCCTCCCATTCAAATGTCGATTGGGTTTTGGACGGCGCTACTGATCGGCTTTCCGGCGTTGGCCGATGATCCGCAGGTGAGCATTCGATTCTCCGAGTCTCTCATCGAGGATCGGTATGGCTACGCCTATGGCTTGGCGGCTGTGGACATTGACCAAGACGGAAACCTGGATCTAACGAGCGCCGACGTCCGCAATGAAACACATTCTAATCTGTATTGGTTTCGAAACGACGGCCAGGGCACGTTCGAGCGGCGCACAATTCATGCGGGCGAACCAGGCTGGTTCGAACGGCACGCGGCGGGGGATATCAATGGCGACGAGGGCCCCGACGTCGCCATTGTAGACAATTTGGACGGTCGAATTCTCTGGTTTGCCAATCCATTGCCGAGAAAAAAAGACAAATGGCAGCGGTATGTTGTCACCACCGATTTGCCGCGCGCTTATGACGTGGCTTTGGCCGACCTGGATGGCGACCTCGACAACGACATCGCGGCATCGGGATACGATTCAGGCGTGTTTTGCTGGTTTGAGAATCCCGGCCCCGAGGGTTGGAACTCCCCTTGGGTGCGGTGGGAAATTGATCACCACATGTCCAACGCACGTACGATTCGCGCTGCTGATTTTAATCGCGATGGCAAGATCGATCTATTGGGAACCGCCAGTCAACTAGCGCCGGGTGACCCTCAGCGCGGCCCACTCGTTTGGTATCAGAATCCGGGCGATCCAAGGCGTCAGGAGTGGACACGGCACGTAATCGATGCCGAATCACCCGCCCCGATCCATGGCCATCCGATCGACTTCGATGCCGATGGCGACCTCGACGTCGTCATGGCCTTCGGATTGACGCGCAGCTACTTGAGCGATTTGGAGCGCCATGGGGTAGCATGGTACGAGCAACGCACCGACTCGGCAGGCAATTTGGCCTGGGTACGTCACCCTATCGGAAAACTGCCGTGTGCGGCAGAAGCCCACGCTGCCGACCTGGATGGTGACGGTGATATCGACGTCGCTGCGACGGCCTGGGAAAAAGGACATGGCGGAGTTGTCTGGTTCGAAAACCTGGGCACGCCGCGAACCAAGTGGCGGCGACACATTCTCAAAGAAAAATGGGATAGTGCAAACCAAGTCATCATTGCCGATCTCAATGGAGACGGACGACTCGACATCGCTGCGACAGCAGATGACGGCGCCAAAAGTAATGCCATCACCAATGAACTCCGCTGGTGGAGAAACGAAGGCTCGAACACTGACTAGGAAGAACATGAACGAACCAATCAAGGTTGGCATCATTCGCTGCGACACCCACGGCATGTATTATGCCGCGCTGATGGCAGATCACGATCCGCTAAAGCTGCAGTTTCCCGTCGACATCGATGACGACCCGCCCTATTCATGGCAAAACGGCGCGGTCCATTATTATTTCTACGGGTTTTGCGCCGATCCACGACAAATGACGGTCGAAAAAGTTGGTGGCTTTCAAATCGTGAACATCTGGGACGTGCATCGCGATGCCGCTGAGTCGTTTGCCGCCGTGCTCAACGATCGGCCGCAGGTTTGTGATTCGTTCGACGAGGTTAGCAACGGCGTCGATCTGGTCCTCGTTGCCGACTGCAACGAAGACGGCAGCGACCATTTGGAACTGGCCATACCCGGTCTGGAAAAAGGCGTCGCGACTTTTATTGACAAGCCGCTGGCAAACGACCCTGACGACGTCAAGAAAATCGTGGCACTTGCCAGGAAGCACAACGCACCTCTGTTCAGCGCGTCGATCCTGCGGCACCTCCCTGGGGCGTTTCAGTTCCGCGCTCGCCTGGCCGATGTGGGGACGATCGACTGCGCGACGATTCGCGGCCTGAGCGGTCATATCGCGGGACAGATTCACTCGGTCAGTTTAGCGCAGGCGATATTCGGTGGGGGGATTCAAGAAGTTCGCGCAATGGGCCCGGGGAACCTGAGCGTGATGCATCTTTCTTGGGGCGATCGAAAGGATCGACCGAAGAGCGGCGTGGTGATCCAAAATGGGGACGGACGTACGCAATACCACTGTGCCATGCACGTAGCCGCGTACGGTTCGCAAGGCGCGATTTTGGCAGAGAACAATTTGAATGACTGGACGTATCCGTACGGGGCCGCCAATATTGTGAAGCTCATCAAAAAAATGGTGCGCAGCGGCGAGGTCGATGAATCGTTCGGCGATATGATCGAAGCGGTGGCTGTCGTCGACGCGGGCCGAATTTCGATGGCCGAGGGCAGCCGGGCGGTAAACGTTGAATGATCCGTTTCACTTCCCGCGCACGCGGATGGGCAGCGCGGCCGGACAGCGCAGGGCGGCTGATTTCATCCAATCAACTTCTTCGCTGACTAGCTGAAAGTCTTGCCAGCGGTCGAGCAGCGCGGTGAAAGCGATTTCTGCTTCCAGCCGAGCCAGCGGCGCGCCGATACAGAAGTGCACACCGGCACCAAAAGCAATATGTTGATTCGGATGGCGCCGGATATCGAATTGGTCGGGCCGGTCACAGTGAGCCGGGTCTCGGTTGGCTGCACCAATCATGACAAAGACAAGCTGACCTTGGCGCATCTGTTGTCCGAAAGGTTCGCAATCGTAACGGACTACGCGTGTCTGGCGCTGAACGGGGCTCTCGAATCGCAAAATCTCTTCAATCGCCATCGAAAATCCGGGTGCGCCGGGACTCTCCGTCAGTTGCTGCAACTGCTCCGGATGTTTCAACAGTGTCAACACGCCATTGGCAATCAGCGACGTCGTCGTCTCGTGACCCGCAGAAAACAGGTTCTCAGCCGTCGAGATCAATTCTGCTTCGTTGAGTCGGTCTTGCCCATCTTCGGCCGCCACGAGCAAACTCATCAGATCATCACGTGGCGCGCGGCGGCGATCGGCAATTTCTTGACGGTAATACTGCTGAAGCTCCAGCAGCGCTCTCTGCATTTGCTCTGCTGCCTCACGCAGCGGTAAAGTGCCGGCAATGACCGAGTTCATTCCGAGCGTCCATTGGTGGATGCGGCGGCTGTCCTCGGGGGGCAGGCCCAGCATTCGACAAATTACGTTAGCCGGCAACGGATAAGCGAAATCTTCCACCAAATCGACTTCCCGGCGATCACCCCACCGTGCTAGTAATTCATTGACGAGGGACTCAATCTCGCTGCGACTTTCTGCCACAATACGCGGCGTAAATGCCTTTTGGATGAGCCGCCGCAAGCGCGTATGGTCGGGTGGATCGCTCCGAATCATGCCGACCGAGAAATGGTCGATCACCGGCTGGAAGTGGGCCTGCTCGGTTTCGGACAGTCCTGCGAGCAAAGCGGCCATCCGTCCCGCGCTCGAGAAATGTTCAGGACTTCGCAGCACCTCAGCGACTGCTTCGTAGCCAGTCAGGACCCAACCACCTAGCGGCTCGCTCCAATGTACGGGCTCAAGCTGGCGCAGCTCTTCGAAAAATGGATAGGGGTCCGCAAAATACTCCGGCGTATACCAATGGCGGGTTGGACTGATCGAGGGAGACATCGGTTTACTTGCTTAAAGTGGCGCCAGCTTGCTGGCGAGAAATTAGCCCTGATGGGTAACGCTGTGAAGCATTTTAAGTCCCTCGAATCGTATGATTAGCCGTGGCTATCGCCACAGCGGCTAATTCTTCAGAATCGGCAGTTCCGGCCAGGTGGCAAAGTCATTCAGAAAGGCCACGACTTCATGGGTTACGCCTTCCAGAATACTCGGTCCCGCTTCTAGAGACGCTTCTTGCGGACGGCCCAGGACCCCGCTAGCGCTCAAGCGATGAAACCTTCGGAAGACGGCTACTTTCTTGCTGCTGTCGTCTTCACTATGAAACCAATCATTTTGCAGGACGGGCACTTGGTCCTGTATCCGCTCCAGCTGGACAAGATCGGGTCGAAGCGCCAACATAAGCGATGTTTCAAAACCACAAGCATGCGAAACAACCGGTTGCTCCAGGCCAAGTTTCTCCGGTCGCAGCGCATCCTGGCCAACCTCCCACCAGTTGGCCAGGACAAGATAGGCGTCATCGGCCCGGTTATCCGTGGCAACCAGGTCACCCAGCGCATCCGCGGCAGGTACCCGATTTCCGCCATGGCCGTTGAGAAAAAAAATCTTCCGGAAACCGGCCTCAAGAACGCTGCGGGCAATTTCCTGAATGACCTGGGCGTATAACAGTGGCCGTAAACTGATCGTGCCAGGGAAATCCTTGTGATGGTGCGAGCTACCGAGCCACAAGGTGGGTAACAGCAGCATCTGGTCAGCCATTTGGCGCTCGACGCGCTCTGCAATCGCCGTGACTTGAATGGTGTCGACGAACACGGGCAAATGATGGCCATGCTGTTCGCAGGCCGCTAGTGGAATCACCACCGGCAGTTCTTTCGAAAGCGCATCGACCTCTCGCCAAGTTAATTCATGCCACAACATACGATCAATTGCTCATGGGTTACTTGTTCGTCCCGTGACTTCCATAAAGCGGGCGTTATCTTGGCAGGCGATTTGGCCACCGTCAACGATGATCGACTGGCCTGTCAGAAACGAGGAAGCGCCCGAAAGCAGAAAGGAAATCACGCCGGCAATCTCTTCCGGCTGGCCGTAGCGGTTCATGGGAATTAGTTTGGTGTAGGCCGCTTTGAAGAGCGGCTCCTCGACGTCACTTCCGCCCGGCGTACTGATCACTCCGGGGCAAACAGCATTGACCCGAATGTCGTCCGCGGCAAATTCACCTGCCGCCGTTCGTGTTAGCGCCACGACGGCGGCCTTCGACGCATCGTAAGCTGCGTTACCCGTGCTGGAGCGAAACGCATTTCGACTAGCGACATTGACGATCGCCCCACCCCCTGCTGCGGCCATCACGGGTGCCAGACTCCGCATCATCGCGAAGGGCGCATCGACATTGATGGCAAAACTCAGGTGCCAGGTTTCGTCGTTCAGCTCCTTGATCGGCCCGCCTGGCCAGATCCCTGCGTTGTTGACCAAGGCTGTAATGGCTCCATGCTGATCGGTAAGCCGACCGATCAGACCAGCAACAGCTCCCATCGCACTCAAATCGAATTGGCAGGGAATGACAGAATCACCCAACTCTTGGGCTAAATCGTCGAGCAGACCTGGCTGTTTATCCAGCGCGATCACGCGCATCCCCTCACGGACTAGTTGGCGCGCCACGGCCGCACCGATACCTTGTCCGGCACCGGTTACCAGCGCCAATTTTGACGAGCTACTAGCCATGCTAGGAATTACCCACTTACGATATCTCCGTACATTTGCATCAATTCGACGCTGATGCCGTCTGGGTCAAGGGCGTAGATCGCTCGGGCGACCTTCTTACCATCGCGCTCGATGTCGATGGGACAGTTGATCGCACGGTAACCCCCATCGCACAAGGCCTCGTACGTGGCGTCGATGTCCTCAACCTCGAAGGCGACGTGAGAAGAGCCAACAATGTTATTCTTCATGTCTCTGGGACTGCTGGGGGGATTGAGATACTCGAACAGTTCCAGCAAAAAATCGGTGCTCGGGTGCTTGAGCAGTGCAATTTTGAGATGGACATCCTCGAAACCTAAAATATGATCGTACGAAGGCAAGTTGGAGCGCTCCGAAATCCGTACAAGTTCGAGCCCTAGAAAGTTCGTGTAGAATTCGACGGACCGATCAAGATCAGAAACGGTAAAACCATGATGATGGCACAATTTGATAGACATCGACTCAACTCCCGTTATCACGTCAGACCGACGGCTTGCCCAAATTGAATGCAATGGTTTTCAGGTCACTCATAAATTCCAGCGTATGTCGACCTCCGATTCGGCCTAATCCACTACGATTGGAAGCCATCCCGCCAAAAGGCAAATGATGTTCCCAGAAGTGCGTCCAATCATTCACCACGGTAATGCCCGTGTTGAGCCGTTCGGCCCAGTGCCAGGCGCGATCGATATCCTTGGTAAATACAGACGAAACCAATCCTAAATCGCAGGCGTCGATATACTGCCAAGCTTGATCTTCGGTACCAAAGGATGCCACCGGTGCGATTGGCCCGAACGTTTCTTCATGATTTAACTTCGAATCGACGGGGAAATCGACTAATACGGTAGGCTCGTAAAAATAGCCCGGGTGATCAGGCCGCCTTCCGCCGGCAACGATCTTCGCTCCTTTCGACGTCGCATCGTCCAAGTGAGCAGTCATCTTTTCCACGACTCCCAAATTATTTTGTGGGCCCATGTTGACTTCGGGATCGAGTGGATCGCCCCATTTCCATTTTTTGCTTTCGGCGATCAAGGCATCCACGAGATCCTGCTTGAGTGGATCCGCAACCAAAATGCGTTCAGCACAAGAACAGACTTGCCCGGCCGCATAGTAACAGGCGAAGGCAATGCAAGCGGCTATTTCGCCCGGGTCGGCATCCTCCAGCACAACGATGGGGCCGTTACCGCCGAGTTCGAACAAAGTCGGTTTGAGGCCGGCGCGGCTACTGATAATCTCTGCCGTCTGCGGGCTGCCAGTCATCCCAATGGCATGCGTACCCGAGTTGACGACCAACTCGTCGCCCACCTCGGCCCCTGGACCCGTCACGAGATTGATGACCCCCGGCGGTAGACCCGCTTCGTGAATGCACTCCATCATTTTCACGGCCGTGGCGGCAGCCGTCGGGGCAGGATTCCAGGTGACCGTGTTGCCCATAACGATGGCAAAGGGAAGGTACTCGCCGGGAATTGCCGCCGGAAAATTCCACGGGGTGATGGCAGCGACCACGCCGCGTGGTCGCCAGAACGTCAGCACCCGCTTCTTGGCATCGGCGCACGGCTTGGTGTTTCCCTCAAAATACTTCGCCTGCTCCGCCGCAACTCGCCACGGCGTGGAGGTCTCGCCCGCTTCGTCGGCAGCCTCGCCGTGACGCGGCTTGCCAAGTTCGGTGCAGAGAATATCGGCCAACTCCTCTTTCTTGCTATCAAGGATGTCCGCAATCTCCATACACTTTGCTGATCGCTCCCAGAGGGGAACTTCGCGCCAATTCACCAGGGCACGGTTCGCCGCAGCGACGGCTTTTTTTGCATCCGTCCTGCCACCACAAGCGACTTTGCCGAAGGATTCGCCCTTGGCCGGGTTGATCGCCTCGTAGGTTTCGCCAGATTCGGCACCGCACCACTGGCCATCGATATACATAGAGTAAGTCGTCATCGCGTTAGATATCCTCCGTCGACGTCTAGAATCGTTCCTGAAATAAAGGAGGAGGCCGGCGACAAGAGCGAGAGGATGGCGCTGGCAATTTCCTGAGGTTCGCCTAACCGCCCGAGGGGTGTCATGGCCTCGACTTTTGCACGTAGTTCCGGACCAACCCGGCCGGTCATCATGGGCGTATCGACCACACCGGGAGCGATGCCATTCACGCGTATGCCATGGGGACCAAGTTCACGCGCCAGGCCACGGGTCAAAGTGTTTACGGCAGCCTTGGCCGCAGCGTAAGGAAGCGTCCCACCACCTCCACCCGAATGACCGACCACGGAACTGACGTTGACAATGGAGCCCTCACGCTGGGCAATCATCTTTCGTGCCGCGGCACGACAGCACAGCAGTACGCTGCGTGCATTGACCTGCCACATCTGGTCAATTTGCGCATCCGTGCAATCGACAAGCGGGCAACGGTCCATCCATTGGCCCGCGTTGTTGACTAGCAGTTCAATCCGATCGCCGAAGGCGCCTGCAAGCTGCTGGAACATTCTGTCAACTTCCTCCGATTGGCTCACGTCGGCCTGGATCGCGATGGCCTCTCCGCCAGCAACGCGGATTTTCTCTACTCCTTTTTCGGCGCCTCTGCGATTCGACCGATAGTTTAGCCCAACACGAGCCCCCGCTTTACCGAGTGCGAGAGCAGTGTCGAAGCCGATTCCTGACGACGCGCCAGTAACCAGCGCGATGCGATCCGCGAAACCGTCTGTCAAGGAT
>Ga0115002_10008280_pt1 | contig 11540 bp, 10 predicted proteins | sample ArcticOcean_MG_C_8_FD_89576 | JGI IMG/M metagenome (GOLD analysis project Ga0115002, IMG submission 89576) | Marine microbial communities from western Arctic Ocean - ArcticOcean_MG_CB11_86 | ecosystem: Environmental > Aquatic > Marine > Oceanic | place: Arctic Ocean: Canada Basin | collected... | reverse complement strand
GGTTCCGTTTGATACTCGTTCACCTTTTGTAACTTCAGGAATGCGTGTTGGCACTCCTGCCGTTACAACCCGTGGACTTGTTGAGTCTGATATGGAACAACTCGTAGCTTGGATGGACGAGGCTATTATGAACCATGAAGATGAGTCGGTTCTTGAGAAAATTGGAATGGAGGTTAAGGCTAAGATGTCAACTTTCCCACTTGTTAGTTAAAAACGTTAGTTAAGAAGGTTAGTTATAATTGAGGTTTAATTCTCCTTGCTTGAAGGTCCTCATTTCCGACATCGTCTAATGGATTGAAATTCCCATCAGGTAAACCTAAAAGGGTTATTCTAGTCACCTTTCCTTTTGAGAATAGCATTTTGATTTGGGAACAAGTAGCTCTATTTAAACTGATTTCATCCAAATCATCAATTGAGTAATAATGTGCTCTTCCGTTGCCTATTACATCAACACTTGACAGTTTACCCTTCGAAAAATGGGCGAACAAATCTCGGCCTGATATTACGTGGTCTAGAGAGTCATTTGCCGGGCTTAAGACATTTGCATTCCCCATCAATTGCATGCTGGTTGGCCTATTTTCCTTTAGGTTCATCTTTACAGTGTCTCCTGTCATTTCGTCTTCTTCAGACCAAACAACAGGTTTTCCCAATAGCCACATTTCATCAACATTCCTATCCCAAGAAAGCGAATCCCCGCTGCCAGAGAATGCACCCTGTTTAAACACAACCTCTCCAGATGCATATAACATTTCTTCTCGTCGTTCAAGTCTAAGAGTGTTCATTTTAAGAGTGTCAGATCCTTCAATATTCACGATTTGGACTAAATTATCAGATAACCCTGTAACTAAATCATAATTTTCAGTACGGGAAGCGAAGGAGCCCTTTACATTCATAGTTCTACTACTGTCACTTATCATGACGTGGCCCCAAGCCATACCCTCGTTCTTATCTCTGTTTACAATAATGCTATCTCCAGATAATAGACCTTGGTCATCCATCATTGATGCCCCGCCAGAAAACCAACCTATACCAGTTTTACCGTTAAACTCTCCTTTCTCACATTTAATAATAGCGCCATTGATTTCAAGATAAGATGATTTGTAAAGCCGCAACGATTTACTATTTCTATCTATAGAAAGCGAGTCAGACTGAATAAAATCTTTGAGTTCTAAAATTTCAACGTTGCCTCCAGCATATAATCTATTTGTTGTAGAGCTGTAAACTCCGAGATTACTAGATAAATACCTGTCTCCCTCAATGATTGTTGCCCTCTCGTAGTATGAAACAAGTTTTGTGTCCAGGTTGTAGGTTAGAGATGGGCAGGAAATGTTCAGTGTTTCATGATTAAAAGTTACGCCACCTTTTATGTATACAGAACCTATATCTGGGTCGAGAACACCATAATCAGCTCTAAGTTCTGTTGAGGGTTCTTGTGATATTACAACTTGGCTAAAGACCTCAAATCGGCCATCTTCAAACCGATAAGCGCTATCGCAAGTGAGAATTGCATCATCGAAAGCGAGCTTAACATCGCCGATAAGTCTTGCGGCGTCGGAAATTTCAGGGTTGCGTTCTATCACAGATGCTCCTAAAATATTTATTCGAGTCTTTCCGGAAGCAGCTGTGGAGGTAGAATCTGTTTGTGCTGTGGGAGAAGAAGACGATAAAATAAAGAGCAAAACGAATACGCACGCCTTAAATAGGAGCTTGATAGTATAAGCTTTGTATAGGTTTATTCTCATCCAACGACTCCGGCCGCTACTGTTAAATGCGTGCTGGGATCCACTAAGATAAACGCACCAGTCGTACGATTCTTGCGATAACTGTCAGTTAAAATTGGTGAAGCAGTTTTAATTTTAATTCTCGCGATATCATTTGTAGAAACCACCTTATTTTCCTCATTTCTATGAAGGGTATTAATATCAATACAGTATAGGATTTCCGTGACTTTTGCCTGCACTTCATTGGTGAGGTGTCTAAGAATAAATCGTGAAGAAGGGTTGAGTGGTTTTTCTCCCAGCCAACAAATTCTTGCGTCTAGAACCGTTACAACATCAGGCTGATTGTTCATTCTCACAAGCATATCGCCTCGTGAAATATCTATATCATCTTCAATAGTCATTGTGACGCTTAGTGGAGGGAAGGCTCTTTCAAGCTTTTTGTCCCCAAGGGTAATTTCTTTAATGGTAGACTCTTTTCCACTAGGTAAAGCTATGATCTTGTCTCCTGGTTTGAACACTCCTGAAGCTATACGTCCTGCGTATCCACGGAAATCTCTATGCTCATCGGTTTGAGGCCTTATAACATATTGAATTGGAAAGCGACAGTCTTGAAGATTTCTATCTGCGCCAACATGAACATTTTCCAGATGGTGTAAAAGGGTAGATCCCCCATACCAACTCATATTATCTGACTTATCGACAACGTTATCACCTAAAAGAGCGCTTATAGGGATGAATGTGATGTCTGTGATATCAAGACGTGCACTAAAGCTTTTGTATTCTTGGACTATTTCTCTGTATCTCGCCTCATCAAAATCTACGAGGTCCATTTTGTTGACACACACCACTAAATGTCTTAGACCTAGTAATGAAGCAATAAAGCTATGTCTGTTCGTTTGCTCCAGTATACCATGGCGGGCATCGATTAATATTATAGCAAGGTCAGCCGTTGATGCTCCCGTAACCATATTTCTCGTATACTGAATATGTCCTGGGGTGTCAGCTATAATGAACTTTCTACGTGGTGTAGCAAAATATCTATAGGCTACATCAATTGTAATCCCTTGCTCACGCTCAGCTCTGAGTCCGTCAGTTAGAAGGCTTAGGTCAGGTCCATTAATCCCTTTTTGGGTGGAAGCGTTTTTAATGTCTTCGAGTTGGTCTTCAAAAATACTTTTAGAATCGTATAGTAGACGACCTATAAGAGTACTCTTACCATCATCTACACTCCCTGCTGTTGTAAAGCGTAGAAGCCCGTTAGTTGTTGTTTTGCTCATAGTTCTTATTCTCTAAAAGTATCCGTCTTTTTTTCTATCCTCCATAGCACTCGAACTCCTCTTGTCATCCATTCTTCCACCTCTCTCTGTAATTCGTGTTGCCGCCACCTCTTCGATTATTTTCTCAAGAGTGTCAGCCTCACTTTCAAATGCTCCAGTGATAGTCAAATCACCAAGAGTTCTGAATCTAATGCGTATTATTTCTGGCTTTTCGCCATCTCTGAGGGTGAGGAATTCAGACATGGCAAGAATTTGGCCTTCACGTCTGATGCATTCTCTTTCGTGTGAGAAGTAAAGACTAGGAAGTTCTATTTTTTCTTTCAGGATGTAATTCCAAACATCTAGTTCTGTCCAGTTGTTCAACGGGAAAACTCTAAAATGCTCACCCGGAGCGTGCATTCCGTTAAATAAATTCCAAAGCTCTGGTCTTTGGTTTTTAGGATCCCACTGGCTGAAATCATCTCTATGCGAGAAAAAACGTTCTTTCGCACGAGATTTCTCCTCATCTCTACGAGCTCCACCAACGCAGGCGTCGAACCTATTTTCTTCGATGGTGTCGATCAGGGTTGTTGTTTGAAGCTTATTCCGGGATGCGTTATTTCCTGTCTCCTCTTGGACCTTCCCCTGAGTAATAGTATCCTGAACGCTGCCTACTATAAGGTTAACTCCCATATCCTGAACAAGTTTGTCTCTAAAAGCTATTGTTTCAGGGAAGTTGTGACCAGTGTCGATGTGAACCAGTGGCATAGGTATCCTTGCTGGAGCAAAGGCTTTTTTAGCTATGTGTGATACTACAATGCTGTCTTTTCCTCCACTAAAAAGAATCGCCGGCTTATCAAACTGAGCCGCGACTTCTCTCATCACGAAAATAGATTCTGCCTCGAGTTCTGTTAGGTGATCTAGATTATATAATTCAGTCATTAATGTTTTTTATTTCTGCCTAGATTACCGTATTTAAACCACACTCTTTCGTGAAAATAATATAGCGCCATTTTAAGAACGATTTCTACCGCCATAAGCCCTGTAGCCTTACTAATATCACCAAAAAATAGATATGCTAAGGCAAAAGTTGTTAAGGAAGCAATAATTCTCCAAGTGATGGTTTTAGCAATATGCCTTAATTTAGAAATCTGCTTGTCCATGATAATGATATAATTATTGAGCGAATTTAGGATGGGCGGCTAATTTCTCTTCAACTGATTCCCAGTTCGTGAAATGAAATCCTCTATCGTCAATATAAACAGTCGCTGCGAACTTGCTGTTACTTACCGCATCGAACAACCCAGACATTTCATATTTCTCAAGCCATTCCTCAATAACTAATGCAGGTCTAGAACTCATTATTTTCAGAACATAACCTTTATCCTTGAGTCTTTGAAGTACTTCTTGAGCTCCTTCCATAGGTGGGTCATACGCATTCTCTAATCCCTGAAAACCATTGCTATATCTGTGTATAACCCCATCAAAATCAACGGCTAGCGTTTTTCTTTTGTCTAAAGTTTTTAGCTCTTTAGAAGGTACTGGTGATGCTTTAAGAATTTTAGAAATACTCTTATCCAAGCTTAAGTCGGTTGTGTCGATATCTATGAAATTAGATATAGGTTTTTCAAAATTCTCTACGTGTCTCTCCTCTCTCCCTCGAATTTCTTCAGTGTGAACAAAAATTTCACAGACCTTAGTGATTGCTTTTAGACCTTCCCTTAGTTCGCGATATGGTGAAACAAGTGAAACTACTACGACCTCCCCTTGTTCGTGAAGATAATGAGCAATGTTTTGAGCCTTTAGTATATTTGCTTCACGGCCAACACGAGAATAATCATTATTTGTGGTGAGACTCCTAAGGTCATCACCATCAATATGATATGGTTTGTATCCACCTCTTTTAAGTTGCGCTATTAACGCTTCTGCTAAAGTTGTTTTACCATGACCTGGCTGACCGGTAAACCAATAAATCATTTGCAATAATTTTTTGTAAATTTTATGAACCTTAGCTAAAGTATAAAGAATAGATTATATTTCGTTTCTTAAATCACTTTTCAAAATTAACGTCTGCTCTCTATCTGGTCCTACACTTAAGATTGAGACAGGAACTCCTGTTTCAACTTCTATCATCTTCACGTAAGAGATAAGCGTAGCTGGAATATCTGCTACATCACGCAATCCAGTTAGATCTCCAGGCCAACACTCAAATGTCTTATATACGGGCTGTACTTCTTCTGGCCTAATGCCATATGGGAGATAGTCGATTTTTTCGCCCTTATGCAAGTAGTGAGTGCATACCTTAATCTTGTCAAACTCTCCAAGAACGTCAGCTTTCATCATACATAGCTGAGTCACGCCATTTACCATAACTGCATACTTAAGCTGAGGTAGATCCAGCCAACCACACCTTCGAGGTCTGCCAGTAGTAGCTCCGAATTCACTACCTGCAGCTCTTAGTTTTTCTCCGGTTTCTTCCAGAAGTTCAGTAGGAAATGGACCTGAACCAACCCTTGTACAATATGCCTTGAAAATCCCGAATACTTCTCCTATTTTATTAGGAGGTATTCCCAGTCCGGTACAAGCTCCTGCTGTAATTGTGTTTGATGAAGTTACAAATGGATAGGTTCCGAAATCTATATCAAGCATAGTTCCTTGAGCACCTTCTGCAAGAATCCCTCTCCCTTCTTTAAGCTCCTTATTAAGGATATGTTCGCTATCTATGAACTTAAATTTCTTAAGATATTCGACCGCTTCTAGCCACTCCGATTCTCTTTCCGATAAGTCGTACTTGTAATCTTTAAATTGCGCGAGCATATGAACGTGTTTATCCCGTAATAAAGTGTACCGTTCTAAGAAATGTGTGCTTTCAACATCGCCAATTCTCAAACCGTTACGCCCTGTTTTATCCATATAAGCAGGACCGATTCCCTTTAATGTAGAGCCGATTTTTAACTTGCCTTTGGCCATTTCAGATGCAGCATCTAAAAGTCCATGAGTGGGCATAATTAAATGAGCTTTACGAGAAATTACGAGAGAATCGAATGGACTCACTCCGCTCTCCAGCAACCCTTCGATTTCATTTTTAAAAATAATAGGATCTATCACGACACCATTTCCGACTACGTTTAATATATCATCACGAAAAATCCCACTTGGAATCGTATGAAGAACGTGTTTTTTACCATCAAAAATTATTGTGTGTCCCGCATTAGGTCCTCCTTGAAATCGTGCAATAACACCGTATTTTGGAGTCAGAACATCTACTATTTTACCTTTTCCTTCATCGCCCCATTGGAGTCCTAATAGTACATCAGCTTTCATGCTTCAGTTTTTGTTTTTCGCTTGCGCGCATAAATATTCAAAGAATGATGGAGCACTTCAATTCCGAAGTGCTCTTCTAAAGTCGCTTTTATTTGTTGAATTCTCGGGTCACAAAACTCAATTACCTCTCCCGTATCTGCAATAATCACATGGTCGTGTTGTCTTACTCTGTGACACTTTTCATACTGTGCAATTTTTTCTTCAAACTGGTGCTTCCTCACTAAGTTGCAATCAATAAGCAGCTCCATCGTGTTGTAAAGAGTTGCCCTTGAAACACGACACTCACCATTTTGCATTATCTCGTATAGAGTTTCAACATCGAAATGACCTTGTAAAGTGTAAATTTCTTCAAGTATGGCAAAGCGCTCAGGCGTTTTGCGGTGCCCGTTTTGTTCGAGGTATACCTCGAAAATATCTTTTGCTTGTATGAATATTTCGTCGCTAGACATAAGCTTATAGCAAGTCGCAAATGTAGTCTATCCCTCTTCGTCTACCCTCTCAACTGTGTGAACTCCTGAAACATTTTTCAACTTTGTCATTAAATCTTTCAAATGTGAAGTATTTGTTACAAGAGCTTTAATCGAACCCTCAAAAATACCATCTCTTGACTCCATACTAATGGATTTCATATTCACTTTTATATTATCTGAAATGATAGTAGTAAGCTGATTTACAAGCCCCACATTGTCAATCCCCGTAAACGCAATTTTCACCTCAAACTGAGCTGCCGCCATACTCGACCATTTTGCCTTCATCATCCGATATGCATACTTTGAGAGCATATTAGTCGCATTGGGGCAGTTCTTCCTATGCACCTTAATTCCACCGCTAACAGTTATAAACCCGAATACATTGTCACCTGCAATAGGGCTACAGCAATTTGCTAGCGTGTAGTCAAGCTTCTGCAGGCTTTCGCCTATTAGCAATGTATCCTCCTTCGCATTGGGAATGAATTTTTCTGTTACGACCGTCTTCTTAGATGTACCTGGTTCAGGTCCTTTCGCCCAAACAAATTTCCCCTGTCTTAACTTATAACCCTTCAACTTATCCAATTCAAACGATCCTATAGATATTCTAAAGTACATCTCTTGTGCAGAATCGAATTTGTACTTCCTAAATAGAGACTCTATGTTGCCATCGATAAGTAGAAGGCCATTTTTTTTCGCCCATTTGCTGAATATTTCCCTTCCATATACAGCTTGTGAACGCTCAGCTTCTTTGAGACTGTGACGTATTTTTTGTTTAGCGTTTGTGGTGACAACATATCCAAGCCAATCTTCTTTTGGAGTTTGCTTGCGCGAAGTAATGATCTCGATTTGGTCTCCACTCTTAAGCTCATAACTCAAAGGAACAAGTTTGTGATTCACCTTACCACCTATGCACTCAGACCCCACTCTAGAGTGTATGAGAAACGCGAAATCTAGCGTGGTAGCACCTTTAGGGAGAGTTTTCATGTCACCGTTGGGGGTAAACACGTAGATGTCCTTAGTCTTCAAGTCCATTTTGAAGTCATCTATGAATGCAAGAGCGTCGTCGTCACCGCTTTCTAAGATTTCTCTTATTTGGCCTAACCAATTGTCAATCTGAGAACCACCAGCCTTCTCATCTTTCCCTTCCTTATATTTCCAGTGAGCCGCGAAGCCCTTTTCCGCAACTTCATCCATTCTTTCACTGCGAATCTGTATTTCAACCCACTTTCCAGTTGGCGACATTACTGTTGTATGAAGCGATTCGTAACCATTTCTCTTAGGCAAGCTTATCCAATCTCTCAATCTGTCTGGGTTAGGTTGGTAAAAATCTGTTACAATGGAGTAGGCCCTCCATATTTCCATTTTTTCTTTAGCCCTCTCAGTATTTATAACTATTCTTACAGCAAACACATCGTAAACCTCTTCGAAGGATACTTTTTGTTTATCCATTTTAGACCAAATACTAAAAATAGACTTCGGTCTTCCTTTAATCTCATATTTAATCCCCGCCTCATCTAGTTCCCTTTTAATGGGAGCGCAAAAGCTTCGAATGAATCTTGCCCTTACCGCCTTAGTTTTTCTAAGTCGTGATTGTATTAAATCGTATTCTTCAGCCTCTTTATACTTTAGCGAAAGATCCTCAAGTTCACTTTTTATAGCGTGCAATCCCAATCTATGTGCAAGAGGAGCATACATGTAAAGAGTTTCACTTGCAATCTTTTGTTGCTTATCCGGACTCAAGTGCGTAAGCGTTCTCATATTATCCAACCTATCTGCGAGCTTTATCAATATTACCCTAACATCGCTACTCAAAGTCAGTAGCATTTTCCTAAAATTCTCAGCCTGTGCACTTGTACCAGGCTCGAAAACTCCACTCATCTTAGTCAGCCCATCTACTATATCACTCTCCTTTTTCCCAAACAGATTCTCAACCTCCTCCAAAGTCAATTTTGTATCTTCCACCGTATCGTGTAGAAGTGCGCACACAATAGACGTAGTATCTAACCCTAATTCTCCCGCAACCACTTTCGCTACGCTAATCGGATGGTAGATATACGGCTCGCCACTTTTCCGTCTCTGCTCAGAATGAAATTTAAGTGCGAGGTCGAAGGCCTTACGAATCTTCTTCCTATCCTCTCGACTCTTACTATTGTTTGCAGCACGCAACAATCCCCGATACCTTCTCAGGATCTCTTTACTCTCTTCTTCAGGGTTAATTTTCATTGTGCTTTTTACTTATACCAAATCTACTGAATCCTTCCTTCGTTTATCAGCCTTTCTTAAGGTAATTTCGCACTATGATTGAAGCAAACAACCCATCCCTTAGATCTTGGCTAGAAATTCCTGCAAATTCAGATTTCCCTATCCAAAATCTTCCCTTCGGAATTTTCTCTACAACCTCACTTTCTGCTAGAGTAGGAGTTGCGATAGGAGATAAAGTTCTCAATCTATCAGCGCTCTTAGCTGCTGGATTTCTCAGCACTTCAAATGAACTTCCTTTCACTGAGTCAGATTATTCTGCTTCAAATCTAAATCCTATTATTAATCACGGGAAAGCAGCAACTCGATTACTACGTGCTCGAATCAGTTCGCTTCTAAGTTCTGACTCATCGGAGTTGCGAGTCGCCACCGATTCTCATTCAGCTTGCATCATAGACCTCTCCTCAGTAATGATGCATCTACCCTTAAATGTAGGTGACTACACAGATTGCTACTCCTCAGAGGATCACGCTCGTAACGTAGGGAAGATGTTCCGTGACCCAGAAAATGCGCTTCTACCTAATTGGAAGCACATGCCGGTTGCTTATCATGGACGCGCATCTTCGATTGTCGTTAGTGACACTCCCATTACACGCCCCCATGGTCAGCTCAAGCCCTCAGAGAACGAGCCCCCAGTTTATGGGCCATCCCGCCTCCTAGATTTCGAACTCGAGATGGCGTTCATTACCCACCCGGGAAAATCTATCGGCCTGCCGATTTCAACGGAAGAGGCAGACGATTACATCTTCGGTCTAGTACTTTTCAATGACTGGTCAGCTCGAGATATCCAAAAGTGGGAGTATATCCCGCTCGGCCCCTTCCTAGGTAAAAATTTCGCTTCTAGCATTTCACCTTGGATAGTTACCCTTGACGCCCTAGAACCATTTCGCGTCTCTGGCCCAATTCAAGATCCTAAAGTTCTTCCCTACCTAGAGTATTCAGGGAACTCTCATTATGACATCGATCTTGAAGTGGAAATTGCTACGCCTAATGGAGATTCTAAAATAGTGTGCCGATCCAATTTCAAGCACATGTATTGGAATATGCGCCAACAACTTGCTCATCATACAGTCAACGGATGTAATATTCGCGGTGGAGATATGATTGCGTCAGGCACTATTTCTGGCCCTAAAGAAGGATCTTTCGGTTCTATGCTTGAAATTTCTTGGAAAGGCACTAAGCCAGTTGCTATGCCTGACGGCACCGAGCGAAGATTCATCAATGATGGCGATACAGTAACTATGCGAGGATCAAAAAAATCCACCACAGGAATCTCAATCGGTTTCGGTGAAGTTTCGGGAAAATTACTTCCAGCAAACTAACTCGCTCCTTTCGTCATCTTACTTCTACAGTCGATTTAACTTCTATTGAGTAAAGTCGACACAACCCTCTCAGTAGTATATCCATCCCATAACTTAGGCGCCTCACAAGTCTTGGGGTTTTCTACAGCATTTAAGATTGCAAGTAGATTACGTCCTACTAAGTGATTGGTACCTTTGTCTATTGTGATAGGTCTTTCAGTGTTTTCACGTATTGTAATGCACGGTATATTACAAAAAGTAGTTTCTTCCTGAATACCTCCTGAATCGGTGATCACGAACTCTGAGTTTTTAATTAGTTTTTGAAAATCAAAGTACCCTAAAGGTTCAGTAATCACTACCCCGTCTATTTCTGTTAGTTTATCCCAAAGTCCAATCGACTCAATATTTAAACGCGACCTTGGATGAATAGGAAAAACAACAATACATTTTTTCACAAGTTCCTCAAGCATGCTTAAAATAAAATTTACGCCCTCAATATTATCTACATTTGAGGGTCTATGCATAGTACATAGGCAGTATTCTTTATCGCTAATTTCTAAATCGGATAAAATGCTACTTGATTCAATATCCGAGCTGTGTTTAACTAGGGTATCTATCATGGTGTTACCCACCAAAACTTTAGGGTCATCTGAAGAAGAAATCAACCCTTCCTCGCAAAGATTATTCATTCCAGAATTCTCGGTTACAAAGTGAAAATCTGAGATTTGGTCTATAAGAATTCTATTTACTTCTTCAGGCATAGCTCTATCTCTACTGCGAAGCCCAGACTCAAGATGGGCGATTGAAACACCACATCTATGTGCGGCTAAAGCGCCAGCTAACGAAGAATTTACATCGCCTGGAACTAGCACTACATCGGGTTTAAGCTCTGAAATTAGCTGCCCTAAATCGACAATCATATTTCCAAAATGGCTTGCTGCATCTTCACCTCTAAGAGAAAGGAAATGATCAGGTTTGAGTTTAAATTGATCGAAAAATACACCAGACATTTTCCTGTCGTAATGTTGGCCAGTATGAACGATTTCAACGTTGAAATCGTCAATCGTTTTTGCCACTTCTTTAAAACGAGTAACTTTTATAAAATTAGGTCGCGTTCCTATTACGATTAACAGCTTCATGTACCTGTTATGTCAAATCTGAGATAAGTTTACTAACCGTAATTCCATCTGCCTCGGCCTTATAATTGGT
>Ga0115002_10008276_pt1 | contig 11543 bp, 5 predicted proteins | sample ArcticOcean_MG_C_8_FD_89576 | JGI IMG/M metagenome (GOLD analysis project Ga0115002, IMG submission 89576) | Marine microbial communities from western Arctic Ocean - ArcticOcean_MG_CB11_86 | ecosystem: Environmental > Aquatic > Marine > Oceanic | place: Arctic Ocean: Canada Basin | collected... | reverse complement strand
TTCACATTCGGCTGGGTAGCGTAGCGACCGAATAGTCAGACCCGCGTAGTTCTGGATCGCGCAGACATTTCCGAATAGTTATTTCCGTTGGCCCAACGGGACGACGGCCCGTGGCTCAGCGCCGATATACTCGGCCAAAGGTCGCACCAGTCGATTGTCGGACAGCTGTTCGGCCACATGAGCGGTCCATCCCGCGATACGTGCCATGACGAATATCGGTGTGAATAGATCAATTTCAAACCCCATCAAATAATAGGCTGGCCCCGCAGGGAAATCGAGGTTTGGGTAGATATTTTTTTGAGCGACCATCTCGGTTTCTAGGATCCGCGAAATCTCCACCCATTTCTGTCCGTCACGACGCTGTGCTAGTAAATCGCGGTAGCCCGACATCGTCGGCACGCGAGAATCGCCGCTGCGATACACACGGTGGCCGAAACCCATGATTTTACGTTTGGCGGCGAACGCCTCTTCGAGCCATGGTTTCGCCTTGTCCGGCTCACCGATTTCTTCCAGCAGCAACATCACCGCTTCATTGGCGCCACCGTGCAAAGAGCCTTTCAGCGCGGCAATCGCTCCACTCACCGCACCGCACAAGTCCGACAAGGTCGAAACGATCACGCGGGCCGAAAACGTAGACGCATTGAAGCCATGCTCCGCATACAACGTTAGAGCGCCATCAAAGGCCTTCACGATTTCGGATTCCGGCACGCTACCCTGGCACATGTGGAAAAAATTTGCCGAAATCGACAAATCCTCGCGCGGGGCAATGACTTCCTGGCCATGGCGCAAACGCTGGAATGCCGCGATCATCGTAGGAATCTTCGCCAGCAAACCAATTCCCTTACGCAGCGTCGACTCCGCATCATCGTTCCCCGCAAAATCGGGCTCCATGCCCAAATAGCTGACGCCCGTGCGCACAGCATCCATAGGATGCCCTGCTACTGGAAAGCGCTCGAGTATTTCATGGAGGGGAGAGCTCAACTGGCGAGCAACACGTTCTTGATGGCTAAAATCGGCAAGCTGATCGGCACTGGGCAATTCACCGTAAAGCAGCAAATAGGCGACTTCCTCAAACTCACACCCTGTGGCTAATTCGTGGACCGGGTAGCCGCGATAATACAGAGACTTTTGCTCAGGCAAGACATGGGAAACGCGCGTCGTGTCGAAAATCACTCCTTCCAAGCCCTTTTTCGCTTTGAATCGATCTGCGCTAGCCATGATTTTTTCTTTCAAAGTTTGAAATTGAACAGATCCTGGTCGATGCGAGCGTAGGCCTCATACGACAAGAGTTCGTAAAGTCGTTGGCGCGTTTGCATACCGTCGACGATCGACTGCTGAGTCCCCTCGGCTGCGAGAGTACGGAAGCCGTCTTCGATAGCGCGCATCGCCAGGCGGAGCGATGTCACGGGATAAATCACTGCGTTGTAACCTAGGTTCGACAGTTGTTCCGTCGTCAAGAGTGGAGACTTTCCAAACTCCGTCATGTTCGCCAGCAGCGGCACGTTGACGCCCTCGCGAAAGGCGGCAAATTCTTGTTCGCTGGCTAATGCCTCCGGAAAAATCATTTCGGCTCCAGCATCGACATAGCGCCGAGCACGCTCAATCGCCGCTTCGAAACCCTCAACTGCATGCGCGTCGGTACGTGCAATTACCAGAAAGTTCTCATCGGTCTTCGCATTGACGGCAGCTTTGATCTTGCGGACCATCTCGGCAGTCGGGATCAATTGCTTGTTATCCAAATGCCCGCAACGCTTGGGAAATTGCTGGTCCTCGAGATGGCAACCGCTGACCCCAGCCGCCTCCATCCTTTGCACCGAACGTGCCACGTTGGCTGGCTCACCGAAGCCGGTGTCGATATCAACGAGCGCTGGGAGGTTCGTGACGCGAGATATCGCCTCGGCGCGGACGGCAACTTCCGAGAGTGTGGTGAGCCCAATATCGGGCAAGCCCAAATCGGCCGACAACGCTGCCCCAGATACGTAAACGCCCTCGAATCCAATTTCTTCGACGAGCAGGGCAACCAGCGGTGAAAAGGCGCCTGGAAAACGTAGCAGCTGACTGCTTTGCAAAGACTTTCGCAAAGCCTGTCGTTTCTGAGCAGGCGTCTGATCCACCTTGAACATTAGAATATCCCTTCCGAGTTTCGCTGCGTGACATCGATAAGCTCGTCATCGAGTTGCAGATTCAGCTGTCCGAGCTCGCCGGCAGACACAGTCGGTAGTCGCTCGCAAAGCTCAAAGAAGCGAGTCCGCTCCTTCGGTTGTACCAAACCTGCGGTAAGCGTATCAAACTTATGTTCATAATTTGCGCGGGCAAAGGGGCGCTTTCCATTGCAGTGAGCGTGTGCTACGGCGAGTTCTTCTTCAATTATTTTACCATTTCGGTACTGAATCACCACGCGTCCGCCAAACGCCTTTTCTGATGGCTCGGTCGCATGATAGCGCTCGGTCCACTCGGGGTCTTCGACCGTCTCGATCTTGTTCCAAAGTTGCACGGTATCCGGCCGGCTCGCTCGCTCGGGCAAATAGCTATCGACGTGATGCCAACGACCGTCCTCGAGGGCAACGGCGAAGATATACATAAGGCTATGGTCGAGCGTCTCGCGGCTGGCTAGGAAATCGAATTTTTGAGGATCGCCCGAACCGGTACCGATGACATGGTGTGTGTGATGGCTGGTATGAATGTTGATCCGCTGGATATCGCCCCAGTCCTTAATCGCTTTTCGCATGCCAAATGCGAGATCGATGAACGCTTGAGCCTGGTACTCGGCAGAATGCTGTTTCGTAAAAGTCTCTAGAATCGCTCGGCGCGGCTCACCAAGCTCAGGTAATGGTACCGAGTACTCGGCCTCGGGTCCTCCCAGCATATAGGCCAGCACGCTGTCTTCGCCCTCATAGATCGGCGACGGGCTGCCTTCCCCCCGCATGGCACGATCAACGGCTTCCACGGCAAGCTTGCCGGCATGCGCCGGCGCATAGGCTTTCCAGCTAGAAATCTCTCCTTTGCGCGATTGTCGCGTCGCAAACGAAACATGCGCTGCATGTTGAATCGCCTGATAAACCGTTTCTGTCGCCAGACCGAGCATCGCTCCTAGGCCTGCCGCTTGGGCCGGACAGAGGTGCGCGACATGGTCCTTCTTATGTTTGTGCAAACAGATGCCTTTGACCAAAGCGACATGCACCTCGTAAGCCGCGACGATGCCCCGTAATAGCTGCGTCCCGGTACAGCCGCATTGCTGCGCAACCGCCAACAGCGGCGGAATATTGTCGCCCGGATGCGCATAGTCGGCCGCGAGGAACGTATCGTGCATGTCCAACTCGCGGACCGCCGTGCCATTGGCCCACGCCGCCCATTCGGCGTCGCACCTCCGGTGATTCTGGATGCCAAATAGACAAGCACCTCTTGCGCGCGGATGCGCTAAAGCTTGGGCCCGAGCATTTTGGACAGGCGTGCGGTTGATCGCTGCTATCGCAACCGAGGCATTGTCAATCAAGCGATTGGCCACCATCTCCGCAACTTCGGCTTCCACGGTGACATCATCGGTCGCCACGGCAGCCAACTTCCAGGCAAGCTGCTTATGCTTGGGAAGTGTCTCCGCCGAGCGATACACTCGAATTGGATGAAATTTCATAGGACCCAATCCGCTAAGAAAGCCGTTGATAGCATGGGACCCATGTTACGATCTCAACGCTAGCACTACTACGGGCCGACCAAACCAATATTGCGTAAAACCCGACATTGCACTAGATTTTCCAATCGATTCAAAGCCGTATTCGGTCTCCCGCATAAGCCGACGACGAAGTTTCAGAAGCGCTAGCAAGCTGCTTACCACCCAGATTCTCCGCTACCTAGATACCTCACTACCTCACTACCTCACTACCTCACTACCTCACTACCCAGATACACCACTACCCAGATACACCACTACCCAGATACACAGCGCAAGGATGCCGAAAGATGCGAATCACCGATCTCAGCCTCGCCGGTCAAGGAGCCTGGCCAGAGTTGCAACTCGAAGCACTCAAGCCCCAACTCAATGTGCTGTTCGGTCAGCCCCGCACCGGCAAAAGCACGGTGGCCCAGCTGGTAAGTCACCTCCTCTATGGCAAGCCGGCTAGCGCCTGGCGGCAGCAGTTTGGCCAAACCATCCCACTCGCAGAAGGCTCGCTGACCGTGAAGAGTTCTGGCCGCAGCTTTGTACTTCGCCGGCACCTCGGCACGGGAAGCTGCCACACTGGAAGTTGGCAAACTGAAAACTGTGATTCTGGCAACGACGCAACCGGCCGCCTGACCATCACTGCGACCGACGACGCGCCGGTCGATGGCCAAACCGTTCGAGCATTCCTCTCGGGCTTGAGCCCGGAGATGGCGATGCATCTGTTCGCCGTTGATTTTGCCGAGCCGCCTCGTATCGAATGGTTGTTCAGCGAGACGTTTGCCCGAGAATTTACCCATCGGCTGCCAGGTGAAAACACGAAAACCTCGCGCGCCGGTCGATCCGGCTGTCATGTCCACACCGATTCCGAAATCGATTTCATTGATCGCCGTCGCGTCGAAGAACTGATTCACCAGCGCGATTCCATCGCAGAGGAGTTAGAGCAGAAGGTGGGCGTTCGCCGCCGCGAAAGCGACGGTCTTGAGCGCGAACTGCGCGACATCGAAGCCACGCTGGAAGGCAAGCGAGAACAATCCAGTCGGCTTCAAGTAAAACTCCGTGGCATGGAATCCGAACTCGCTGAAATCGAAACTCGCCTGCGCTTCTTGACATTGGGCTCACGCGCCCAGCATCTGGGTAGTCGCCTCACTGGCGAGCAGCATCGGCAGCAATTAACCGAGTTGGATACGGAAATCACCGTCTGCCGCAAAACGCTGGGCGATTTGCAGTCGCGTGAAAAGGCGGTGCGTACCGATCTTGCCCAAATCAGCCCCGACGGCACTGCGGACAGCGTGACGTGTTTGGTCGACGGACGCATGACGTTGGTTGCCATGGAACAACTCCTCGACGATCTCGATGCCGAAGTCGCCCAATTGGCACGTGCCAATGAACCGGGCCGATGCATCGGCCACGAGTCCCACGCCCGGATGGTGCCCGTGACTAGCTTGCTACGCCAGCAGGTTTATACCCTTTGCGGGCAATTCACCGAGCAGCAGCGAATCGCCCACCGTCAGCAACTCACTGCAGAAATTAGGCAGTTAGAACGCCTGCAGAGCAATATGGGCGAACGACTCGAATTGCTTCTGTCGCGCCGCGAATCACTCGTGCGGCAAGCTCAAACGGCAGGTCAGGCGAACCTGTTTGCACCGCCGGCTCCTGTGGCTGGCCATTGCCTTTGCGACCATCATGGGCAGTTTGTTGAACAAACGCACTCGATGGCATTCGTACGTACAGATCTCGGCGAGTTCGAGAATGAAGCGCACGGCCAACATGCGACAATCGAGCGCTCGCGCGTGGCGTTGATCGATGAGCTCACGGCAGTCAAGCTCGACATGGATCGCCTAGAGGGTCGTTGGAAGGAACTGCAAGGAGAGCGTACGCATCTTCTGGGCGGGTCGGTGATCGAAAAACAACAAGCCGAATTAGGTCGGTTGGAGATAATTATCAAAGAGCTACTGCATTCTGCTTCGCCGGTGGGAGTGGCCGAGGCGCCGGCAACCTGGCGTGCTTCCGATGTGTTGGCTCAGCTCACCAGTGGCAACTTAGTACAGATTCGCCTTGAGCGGCAAAACCAGCGGGCGATGGTTGTCGACCGTAGCGGCCATATGTTGTCGGTGGATAGCCTGACCGCGGCGCAGCACGACCTGCTTTACATCGCGCTAACACTTGCACTGGTCAGCAGCTATGCCCAGCGAGGCACCGGCCTTCCACTTCTGCTTGACGAACCGTTTTTACGTCAAGATGCTGCCGCATCTGCGACTCTGGCGGGTGTACTGGACGAGTTCGCCCGGGCCGGCCATCAAGTGCTTGTCGTTACCGAAGATCACGGCGCGCGAAGTCGATTTAGCGGGCTGGGATCGGCTCTGTTTGATTTAGAAGAATTGCGTCGCCACCAGCCGGCCTCCTCGTCGTCAGCGTCATTCGCCGCGGCACTCACCACAAAAAAAACGGTCGAGCCGGCGGTCACCACCAGCACGCGAGTGGTGCGAGAAACCTTCGGCGCCCCGGCCGCCCCCGCACTCCGCTTAGCGGCGGTCAGCGGTCACGCTATCGCCGGCCGCCAGGCCAACGATCGCGGTGCGAGCAAACCTCTTGACTGGCAGAGCCGTCAAGCCGAAGACTTGGTTTACTTGAGCGAGTCTTCTTCTTGGGAAGATTTCCCAATACTCGGCAGTGAAACCACTGCCCTTTTTGGTCTAATCGACATTAGCTCGGTCGGAGATTTGCTATCGGCCGACCCGGCCGAGACTGCCCGCCAGCTGCATCAACCAGACATTACTGAAGAAACAGTCCGGCTCTGGCAAAGTCACATGGGATTGATGTGCTATGTTCCGGGCCTCTCGCTCAACGACGCTCAGCTACTGACAGCGGTCGGCATGGACTCTCCAGATGACCTGTCGGAGGCAGATCTCGACCAACTGTGGCGGGGAATCGAAAACTTCCTGAGTTCTGCGCGCGGCCGACAGTTTGCGTCGTCGCGAAACATCACGAATCGCGCTCCTTGGAGCCGTTCGCAACTCAGCAGCTGGCGCGACGGGGCACGCCGCAACCGCCAGCGGTGGCAAAATTCTCGTTCGAACCAGAGCACCCGCGGGCGTACTCGTTCGCAGCAGTCCCGCACACGCAGCAACGGCAAGCAATCAGATCGCGATCGCGATAGGCGGACCCAGCGCAGCACTGAACACTCACAACGCCAGAAGAACCGGGAATGGCGGTTTACGCTCAGTCGTGAAAACGACGTGAAAGCGGCCCCTTCGATCGGTCCCAAGACAGCCAGCCGCTTGGCCCAAGCGGGCATTCGCTCGGTTGCCGATCTCTTGAGTGCTAATCCTGAGTCGGTGGCCGAGGAACTAGACGTGAGCCATATTCAGGCCAAGACGGTCGCGGCCTGGCAACACCAAGCCCGTCTTGTCTGTCAGATACCCGAACTCCCCGGCTACGGCGCCCAGCTGCTGGTTGCAAACGGGTTCACGGAACCGGAGCAAGTTGCGGGAAGTTCGATCGACGAGCTCGTCGGCAAGCTCCTCGCCTTCTGCCAGACAAAAGAAGGCCAGCGGATCATACGCTCCGGCGACGCGCCCGAACGCGACAAGATCGCCGAGTGGATCGAATGCGCCGCCCACCGACGGCCCTTAGAAGCGGCCTAACGTCGCAGCCCGTTGATTGTAACACGATTCTCCGAATCGTTAGCTGTCACGCTCGCGAAGTGGCGTGTGACAAAAGGCCGACGCCCAATCACCAGCAGCGCAATAAAAAGCAAAGCCCCAGCACTCGGCTCGGGAACCGCCGCCGTCCCCGCACTCAAAAGGGGTCCCGTGAATGACCGTTGCCAAACAAGAAAGTCGGCGCCGTCTGTATCCAAATCGCTGTCGGAGTCGCCACTGCCGTTGATGCCGTAACCGCTCTGAATGACGGCAAGGTCACCAGCGTCTACATCTCCATCGCCGTTAAAGTCGGGAGGAGACGGAAAAGTCGGGGTGATGGTTTCGTAACCAATGTCTCGCAGGAAGGCCAAGTCGAGCACGGTGAGTTCCTTGCGCGAGCCTGTAGTTATGTTCGGGTCCATCGCAACTTCTTGGGGCATGCCGTCGGAAAGACGTTGGCTCATCACGCTGAGAGCGACGTGCCCGCCGTCGGAGCTTATCAAGTTGGCACTAGTGCCGGTGATGGCTTGCACTTCGGAGCCATTCCAGGTCGTGCCACTGACCAAACTATCCCAAGAATCGGCTGTGCCGAAGCCGATGGAGTGCAGAATTTCATGGACCGCTACCGAGTACAGATCATTTTTCCCCGAAGCGACCGGTGATGTATGATCCCAATGCCAATAGTTATTAAGGGCTGCTTCGGAATCGTGGGTTCCGTTATCATCGGCGTCGATATCAAATCCAAGGGCTCCATAAGATATGCCAAGATCGACAGAATAGTTATCGAGAACTCCGTCGAAATCCCAAGATCCGTTGACAGTACTAATCACTGGTCCACCACCCCGCGATAATGCTGCCTCAGACTGAGATTCAGCATCATTGGCAGCGACAAGAAATTGGTTGGGAAAACCATTCACCCCTAAACCTAAACCAGAACCTGCAGGTCCTCCGGATCCGAGTGTGCTACCCAATAAGCTTCGTGTTCCTACAAAAACAGTCACACTATCGTCAACACTGAATGGTATCTCAATCGTTGTGCTACTACCCGTACTAGGATCGTCATAGTTAAAACTCCAATCAAACGTGACTGTTGTCGAAGCATTGGTACTGACATAAATATCGGTGGTAATAGCATTGAGCGAAGTCGTAATCGCCGTACTAATGTCAGCAGCAGCCGCACTGATGGTCGCTTTGGCTTGGAAGTCGGCCGATGAGGAAAATAGCGTGCCGGTCGCAAAGTTGACATCGATCGTAATTGCCTGAGCAGGTATCGCGATACACAAGCCGAAAAGAAAGAGATACGCATTCGGCAGCCGTGGATTCCAACACATTTCTATAGTCTTCTCGTCCCGTATTCGAGCCGCATCAGGTTCCGGACTGACGCGGTAGCATAGGACACAGTCTAACGGACAACTCCTCGCTCTCCCAACTATTTTGGGGGAAAGCATCCGGAGAAAAATTAGGCCGAGAAACAGAAAAGAGGTATTTTCCAGGCGTATTCGCCGCCCGCCCACCGTCCCTCCGCTCCGCAGGTTGCTTCGGCTACGCCTCAGAAACTCGACTTTTTGGGTTGCATTTTTTTCGAGCTTTCCGGACTAAACGGATCGAAGCTTGGCAAATTCGAGACGCTACAAGAAAACTGTCCAACCGCTATTTCAAGTTGTTCGCTGAATTGTCAGGGATGACTACTTTATTGCTGCAATTGAATCTATGGACTCCTGCTATTCAAACTCCTCTTCCTCTTCTAACAGAGATTCGCTCAACACGGCCCAATCGGGATAGGTATCGTCGCGTCCGCGCACCGCGTGCCAGAGGATACGGTTGAGGGTGTCCTCGTCTGCTTCGTCTACATCGTCAAGCGGTAGTTCCGTCGAAGCCAACGCCCAATGCCGCTGCTGCGGGTCGTTGATGGATGCCACATCGGGATTCATCTGATCGAGTGGAATGATGTTGGGCACCGCCTCATAAGGCGCAGAGTCTGGCTTCTCAGTAAAACAGCTTGCCATCGCGGTTGCTGAAGCGTCGAACTGATTCATGGGCGGGAGGCCGAGTATCAATTCCATCGTGCGAATCATACTCGTTTGATTGTAGTTTGTGCTGTCGACCACTCCGCGCCGAGTGTAGGGGCTGATGACCATCGCTACCGTGCGATGCCCGTCGATGTGGTCAAAACCTGCCTGCGGATCGTCTTGAACAACAAAGACACAGGTCTCCGACCAGAACTTGCTATGGCTCATTGCTTCGACTACTTGCCCCAACGCCAGGTCGTTGTCCGCTACCGCCGCTTCGGGAGTGGGCATGCCAGGTTTCGTACCGGCCGTGTGGTCGTTGGGCAGGAGCATCACCATGAAGTTGGGCAGATTGTTGTTCTTCTCGAACTCTTTCAGTTCACGTTTGAATTGATCGGCGCGATGCAGGTCGAGCACGATACTGGGAAACCCGATTGCCGTAGGACAGAGGTGCGGTTCGATGGTCTTGATAGCTGCATGGGCTTGAATGTGAATTTCATTGCTGCCTTCTTTGTAGTCACGATAGCATTCCAGAAACGTGGGACGTACTTTCTTCGCTGGATCCTTCCAGCGAATCTCCGCTTTGACGAACTCGCCGTAGACTCGCAGCGTTTTCTTGTGGGCCAGAACATTATCCCAGAGAAATCCGCTGGGGGCGTACGCCATCGCGTCACCTCCTTCATAGGGATAGCTGCGAGGCCAGCCGCCATAAGACTTTTCGATATAGTCGGTGGCATAGGCCTCCGTGCTCCATTGGTGCCCGTCGGCGCTGAGCGTACCACTACAATAAAAGTTGTCGAGCAAGATAAACTCGTTGACAAGTTTGTGATGATTTGGAGTGACCTCGCGGCCAAAAATGCAGAGCGAAGGGTCGCCCTCGCCGCGCTCAATGTCGCCAAGCACCTGATCGTAGGTACGGTTCTCCTTGATGATATACAGCACGTGTTTGAAATGTGACGGTTCGCCGTGCCGCTGTGGGACGGGTCGCGGCTGAGCGTCCTCGCGTGGAGGTGCCATGGCGCTGACCGCTTCGGTCAGCCGGTTGTTCTCGAGAACGGTCTTGGTATGGCCTGGAAACGCCTCGGCCTGGGGAATCGGTATCAGCGATACTGTGCCGAGATAGTCGTGCGAATTGTAGCCGAAGACAGCTTCGCCCTTGACCTTGCGGTCACCCTCCCAATTCTTGTTGCGAGATCCCACGCCTTTGATATTCGCAACGTAAAGAGCATTCCGGACTTCGTCTAATGCCATACCAGCGGGATACCAACCCGTGGGCAGGCAGCCGAGAAGGCGACTGTGGGGCGGTTTGAAATCAAAGATGGCGACACAATTGTTCGTGCCGTTCGATGCGTAGAGCGTGCTTCCGTCGGAAGATATCACCACATCGTTGGGAGCACTGCCAAACAGAAGTTTTTCGTTGGGACGTGTAGAAATTGTTTCCACGACTGTATCGTTGGTCGTATCGATAACCGACACCGTGTCGCTATTGGCGTTTGCGACGACGATGAATCGACCATCTTGCGTAGCTGCCATACCTGATGCGTGGAGTCCCACTTCAATTTGCTTGATCTCCTCTCCCGACTCCAGATCGACAACCGAAACCGAGCCGTCCGACGCGATATGCCGTCGCGGATCAACTCGTATTTGCGTTCCCTTGCCGGTAGGACCTTTTGTGTCGCCCTCCTCCGGATGTCGACCTGCCCAATTGCTCACATACGCCTTTGAGCCCACTAGGACAACATCATACGGTGCGCTACCCACAGGGATCTCACGCGTCACGGAACCGTCTTCCAACTTGATTTCGGCCAGTGTGTTGTTCAAATTGAGCGCTACCCAAAGAGATTTGCCGTTAGCATCGATAGCAAGCCCGGAGGGCAGGGCGTTGTCGTCGCGGACCCCGGGCAGGCTAATCCGATCTTGTTTTTCGAGCTTGCCCTCTTCACTGACAGCAAACACCTCGAGGTAACCACGGATGCACGACATCAAGAGTTGCCGCCCATCAGGTGTGAAAACGATTCCCTTGTAGCTACCACCTTCGTGAGAAGCCTGAGATACAATCTCGCCATTCTCCACGTTGATGATGAGAGCATCATGCCTGTTGAGCACGGCAAGCCAACGGCCGTCGGGGCTCAGCGCCACATCGGTAGGACGACCCGTAAAAGCCACTTGCCGACCTAGAGGCGAGAGGACCTGGTTTGTCGGTACGACAATTCGGCCATCAACCTCGTCACCAAC
>Ga0115002_10008275_pt1 | contig 11545 bp, 13 predicted proteins | sample ArcticOcean_MG_C_8_FD_89576 | JGI IMG/M metagenome (GOLD analysis project Ga0115002, IMG submission 89576) | Marine microbial communities from western Arctic Ocean - ArcticOcean_MG_CB11_86 | ecosystem: Environmental > Aquatic > Marine > Oceanic | place: Arctic Ocean: Canada Basin | collected... | reverse complement strand
TCCTAAGTTTAAATTGAAGCAACTCTCAAACGAATTAAAACTTAAACTGAATTACTTCCCGTAATTATGAAGAGTGCTTTGAATAAGTAAGAGGTATGATTGCATCATTGTCGAGAATATCTCCAATAGTTAGTGAATTAAAATATTTTTCAGTTAAAACATTTTTTTCTCCATTGAACGTCGACCCTCCGGGCATAAAGGCACATGTCATAGCGCGACGAAAACCTGGAGTCATATTTGCACTTGCTCCATGCATAGTTAATCCAATAAGAGAAGATATTGCTGAAAGTTTTTTAACATGAATTGTGGTGCGACATCGTTCAGATAGAGTTTCTAAATCTCATGTAAAAAAAATATTAAAAGCAATTCCCAATCGCATTAAGTATTTTGACGAACAAGAATTTGATATGTATCCAATTGTACTGCGTTAATAATTTGCTTAAAATATTTATAGCGAATCATATAATTTTTTATTAGAAATTATTAATAAATATAAGTATGAGCAGAGCAATTAAATATTTCAAAAATAACAGAACATTATCTTTTGCTATAGGGTTTACTTTAGCATTTTTCTTTTACATAATATTCGTGTTAGGCCCTGTCAGTAACTGCTTCAAATTTGATGTTGGAAAAAATTCGTTAGGTCTTTCTTTTTATTATACTAAAATTATGGTTCAAGATTTTTTTGAAGCAAGGACTCTGGAACAACTTCTTTGTTATAGCCAATTTCTTCAAATTTGGGACGCAATTTTTGCTTTTTTTTATACTTTGATGTATGCATCTTGGATTAGATACTTCTTTAAAAACAACTCTCTATTTTTAATAATTCCTATTCTAGGTATGATTGCTGATTGGTCAGAGAATTACGTTGAATTATTAATGATAGAAACATATTTAAAATCAAGCTCAATCTCTGAAACATTTGTTTCATTAGGGTCAGGAATTAACTCGTTTAAATGGATATTATCAAGTCTTACTTATTTTATTATCCTCATTGGAATAATCATTACATTAAAAATATTTCTAACAAATTCAATATTTAGAAACAAAAACCATAATAAAAAATTATAATTTCATTGTTGTTTTTAAGGCTTGATCTGGTCTTTCTTGTATACGAAATTTTTCATCAAGCTATCAAATATCGTTTATTAACAAATGCCAAGTTGTTGAGGGCAAGTTAGACTTTTACTTCTACTAATTCTTTTTCCCGATCAAGGAACTTATATTCCATCTTTATTGTTTGAAACAATTCATTTACTTTATCAAACACATCTTCTGGATTAAAATCAGCACAGGAATACACATCAAGTTGCATAAGACCTGGATTAACCTCATCCCAGATATGCAATGCAATATGACTGGTTTCAATAATGGCTATCGATGTCATACCCTTATTGCCTTTTTCAGCTACGTATGTTGTGTAAGGACCTGCTAAAAGTTTCATGTCTATTTTTTTAATAAGACTTCTGATCCAATCCGAAATTTTATTTAAATCTTCTTCTTGTGGACACCAACCAATATGAGCTCGCACAATTAAATGTTTATGTTGTTGAGTCATAATAACCTCCTAAAAAGAGGTATTCGTCGCAGGGAACACCATTAACCTGGACATTCATTAACAGAGAATAACTATCTGAAGTATTTTTATTCTATATCAAATAATTAATTAAATTCAACATTCCTTTAGGTCTATATTTTTAAGATTTTTTTTAACCTATTATTTTTCTCTCATAAATTGCTATTTTTACTCATGAATTAGTTTAGTACATTTTTTATTATAATCACCATACTTTTTATGATTAAAAAATTCATTTTAATTTTTACAATAAAAAAAATTCCTAAACTTTCTTGGAGTTCTTCGAGTGAATTAAATTTAAAACCAAAAATTAAGACTTTTTTCTATCTTCTTTTGGGATTAATTTTATTTGGAATAGGAGAGACTTTATTGGTTACGGCTGGTATTGGCGTAAGTCCTTGGTTTGTTCTTCATCAAGGTTTGTCTGTGAATACTGGTTATAGTATTGGACTCTCTACATTGATTGTTGGAATAATTGTTTTATTTTTTTGGATACCTTTAAAACAAAAACCTGGTATTGGAACAATACTTAATACTATTTTAATATCTATAATTGTTGATCTGTCTTTACCTTATTTGCCATACCCTGAAGAATTTATATTACAATTATTGCAATCAATCATAGGTGTGCTGATTGTTGGTTTAGGAAGTGGTTTTTACTTGATAGCTAATCTTGGTCCTGGAGCAAGAGATGGGTTGATGATTGGAATTCAAAAAAAAACAAACATGTCTTTTTCCCTCACAAGAACATTAATAGAATTGAGTGCAATAGCGTTTGGTTGGTATTTAGGAGGAATTGTCGGTATTGGTACTGTTATATATGCATTAGCAATAGGGCCATTTGTATCGTTAGGTCTTTTTTTTGTTGGTAAATATTTTAAATAAATTATGTCTAAGTTAATAAACGTTGTTGCAGCTATAATAAAAAAAAATGATTATTATTTAATAGTTCAAAGAAATAAAAATAAATATTTAGGATTAAAATGGGAGTTTCCAGGAGGTAAAGTCAACATAAATGAAAATTTTGAAGACGCTTTAAAAAGAGAAATAAAAGAAGAATTAGATATTTTAATTAGTGTTAATCAAAAAATTGCAGTTGAAAATTATAAAGATAAACAAATAGACATTATTTTACACTATTATTTATGTGTTCAAAAATCTGGAATGATTAAACTTAATGAGCATGAGGATTTGACTTGGGTTCTAAAACAAGATTTTAATAAATATGATTTTGCTGGTAGTGATAAAAAAATATTTCCGTTATTATAAATCTTTATTTAACTCTTATTTAAATAACAGAAGAAAGTAAGTTTTTTGTATAGTCATTTTTAGGAAAATTAAAAATATCATTTGCGCTACCTTCTTCGATAATTCTCCCTCTTTTGAGAACTATAATATTATCAGAAACTGATTTAATAACCTTAATATCATGACTTATAAATATATAACTTAATTGATATTTTTTTTGTAATGAATTTAAAAGTTGAATAATTTGATTTTGAATACTTACGTCTAGGGCTGATGTCGGCTCATCTAAAATCAATAATTTTGGCTTTAAAATTAAGGCCCTTGCTATCGCTATCCTTTGTCTTTGTCCTCCTGAAAACTCATGGGGAAAACGGTCATATATATCATTGTATTCCAAGCCAACTTCATTGATAATTTCTTTTATTTGATTTTTTTTATTCTCTTCATTTATTGATTTATAATGAACATTTAATCCTTCTTTAACTATTTCTTCAATGGTCATTCTTGGACTTAATGAGCTAAAAGGATCTTGAAAAATTATTTGCATATTTTTTCTTAATTTTTTTAGATTATTATTTTTAATTAAATTAATATTTTGTTTATTAAAAATAATATTACCCTCAAAAGGTATTAATTTTAAAAGAGCTAAAACTAATGAAGTTTTGCCAGAACCAGACTCCCCAACTATACCGAGAGTTTGATTTTCATATAAATCAAAATTTACAAAGTCGACTGCTTTAACATAATCAACTGTTTTTCTTAAAATTCCTTTTTTAACTGGATACCAGACTTTTAAATTTTTAACATTTAAAATTAAATTTTTACTAGACGCCAGAGTTATTTTTTTAATATTTTTTAAACCAACGAGTTCTTTTGTATATTCATGCTGAGGAAAATTGAAAATATTTTCCTTGGTATTTTTTTCAACAATTTTACCATCCTTCATTATACAAATATAATCTGCTAAATTTTTAACTACTGCTAAGTCGTGACTAATAAAAAGTATTGCCATATCTAATTTTCGTTGTAAATTTTTTAATAGTTTTAAAATTTGCAATTGAATTGTTACATCTAATGCTGTTGTGGGTTCATCAGCAATTAATAAATCTGGATTATTAGCAATTGCTATTGCTATCATAACTCTTTGTCTTTGTCCGCCTGATAATTCATATGGGTACGATTTTAATCTATCAGAAATATTCTCCAAACCAACACTATTAAGTAATTCTTTTGTTTTATTAGATGCTTCTTGTTTGCTTATATTTGAGTGAATTAATAATATTTCAATTATTTGTTTTTCAATTGTATGAAGAGGATTTAAACTTGACATTGGTTCCTGAAAGATAGTTGTTATACTTTTCCCTCTTATTTTTTGTATCTCTTTATTTGATGAGGTAAGTAAATTATTTTTGTTATAATATATTTCTCCTGTTTGATGAAATGCTGATGGGTAAGGTAGTAATTTCAAAATACTAAGAGCTGTTACTGTTTTCCCTGAGCCTGATTCACCGACTAGAGCTACTGTCTTACCTTTAGGGATGTCAAAAGAGATAGAATGCACAACATTAGATTTTTTTTTCTGTGATTGAAAACCAACACTTAAATTTTTAATTGAAATTAAGTTTGTCATATTTAAACGAAAGTTTTTCTAGGATCTAAAGCGTCACGTAATGCCTCACCAACAAATACCAAAAGACCTAACATTAATCCAAGTGTAAAAAAGCTTGTGAGACCTAGCCAAGGTGCTTGTAGATTATTTCTTCCTTGAATAACCATTTCACCTAATGAAGCAGAACCAGGAGGAAGTCCAAAACCTAAAAAATCTAATCCAGATAACGTTGTTACTGATGCGCTTAAACTAAAAGGCAAAAACGTAATAGTTGCCACTGTTGCATTTGGAAGCAAATGTCTCCACATAATTTTTTGATTTGACACACCCAGTGCTTTTGCCGCTCTAACATAATCAAGATTTCTTGCTCTTAAAAATTCTGCTCTAACAACTCCAACAAAATTCATCCAACTAAAAAGCAATAAAATAATCAATAACCACCAAAAATTTGGTTGAACAATACTTGCTAAAATTATTAATACATAGAGCGTTGGAATAGCCGACCATATTTCCATAAATCGTTGAAAAAAAAGATCAATTTTTCCACCAAAATAACCTTGAATAGCGCCTGCGGATACACCTATAAGCATTGAAAAAAAAGTTAATGCGAAACCAAATAGTATTGAAATTCTAAATCCATATATTAATCTTGCAAGCACATCTCTTGCTAGGTCATCAGTACCTAACCAATTTTTTTTTGATGGCGCTGATGGTACGGGCATTTCTAAATCTCTAATAATTGTATTATACGTGTAAGGAATTATTGGCATAATGAACCACCCTTTGTTTGTAATTAAATTTTTTACATAAGGGTCTCTGTAATCAGCTTCTGTTTCAAAATCCCCGCCAAATATTGTTTCTGGATAATTATACAATATTGGGAAGTAATAATTTTGCTCAAATTTTATCAGTAATGGTTTATCATTTGCAATAAAATCTGCAAAAATTGAAACAATAAATAAAATGAAAAAAATCCAAAATGAATACCAACCTCTTTTGTTTGATTTAAAATTTTTAAATCTTCTTTTATTTAATGGAGATAATATCATTTTAATTATTTCTTGATTCAAAGTCTATACGAGGATCAATAATGGAATACATAACATCACCTATGATACCCATGATTAAACCAAGTAAGGAAAAAAAATATAATGTTGCAAAAATAACAGGATAATCTCTTGTTAAGGCTGCTTCATATCCGAGTAAGCCCAGACCATCTAAAGAAAAAATTACCTCTATGAATAAAGAACTAGAAAAAAGAATACCTATAAAAGCTGATGGAAATCCTGCTATCACTATAAGCATTGAATTTCTAAAAACGTGTCCATACAAAACTTTGTTTTCTGACAAACCCTTTGCTCTTGCAGTCATTACATATTGTTGATTGATTTGATCAAGAAAAGAATTTTTAGTTAAAAATGTTAATCCAGCAAAACCACTAACAATCATTGCCAAAAGAGGAAGTGTTAAATGCCAAAAATAATCTTTAATTTTTGATAAAAAATTTAAATCATCAAAATTTTCTGAGACTAATCCTCTTAAAGGAAATAAATCATAATATCTGCCTCCTGCGAAGAAAACAATTAAGATCACTGCAAATAAAAAATTTGGAATTGCATAACCTATTGTAATTATTGTGCTTGAGGTAATATCAAATTGACTACCATCATTTATAGCTTTTTTAATGCCAAGGGGTATAGATATTAGATAAACCAATAATGTTGTCCAAAGTCCAAGAGAAATTGAAACTGGCATCTTATCCAATACTAGGTCTATTACTTTTTGGTCACGAAAAAAACTTTCTCCAAAATTAAATGTTAGATAGTCTCTTAACATATTAAAAAAACGAATATGAGTTGGTTTATTCATTCCGTACATCTCTTCAATTTCTTTAATTATATCAGGATCTAATCCTTGAGAGCCTCTATACTTTGAGTCAAAATTAGAAGAATCAGATGAACTGCTTGCGTTCATGTTTTCTCCTTCCCCCCCTCCTGAAAATCTTGCTGTAGCCTCAACAGCTGTACCTGTCATTTGTGCTATCATTTGCTCTACTGGTCCACCAGGAACAATTTGTATGACTGCAAAATTGATCAACATTATTCCTAAAAGTGTTGGAATGATTAATAGTAACCTTCTAATAATATATGCAGTCATATATTATAAATTATACCATTAATTTTTAAGAAAATATTTTAAATCTAAAAATTTATTGAATAGATTTTTTTCTTTCGCTGAGACTGCTTTCTTTTTCTAAATTAATCCACCAAGTATTTGTTCCAAGAGAATATTTAGGTTTAATTTTAGGTTTATCAAATTTATCCCAATATAAAGTTCTATAAGCAGAAATATGCCACTGAGGAATAACATAATGACCCCAAAGTAAAACACGATCAAGGACTTTGGTGGTAGTAATTAAATCCTCTCTACTTTTAGCAGATATTATTTTTTCTATTAACAAATCAACAACTGTATTATTTATGCCTATAATATTTCTAGATCCATTAGTTTTTGCTGCATCTGAACCCCAAAAGTTACGTTGTTCATTGCCTGGTGACAGGGACTGGTTAAAAGTACTAACAACCATATCAAAATCAAATGAATCTAATCTATTTTGATATTGTGCACTATCAATTGTTCTAACAGTAACATCAATTCCTAGTTTTTGAAGATTATCTTTAAATGGTAAAACTATTCTTTCAAAAGCAGGCGATACAAGCAATATTTCAAATTCAAACTTTGTGTTTGATTTTTTATTTTTTAATTTTCCATCTATTAATACCCAGCCTGCATTTTTGAGAAGTTTGGAAGCTTTTTGCAATTCTTTTCGCATAAAGCCAGAACCATCAGTCAGAGGTGGAATAAATTCTTTTAAAAAAATATCTTTTGGAAGTTGATCAATATAACTATTTAAATAATTTAATTCATTTGTAGAAGGTAGACCAGAAGATGCCAATTCAGAATTTTCAAAAAAACTGTCTGTTCTTTTGTAAGCATCAAAAAATAAATTTTTATTTGTCCATTCAAAATCAAAAGCATAAGAAAGCGCTTCTCTAACTTTTCTATCTTTAAATAGTTCTCTTCGCGTATTAAAAGCAAACGCTTGCATACCTTGTGGATTTTGATGCTCTATTAACTCTTGTTTGATAATATTGTTTTTGACAGCCGGTATATCATAGCTTGTTGCCCATTCTTTTGAGGAGTTTTCTGAAAATAAATCTATGTCACCTGCTTTAAAAGCTTCTCGTTCAATTGATCTATCTTTATAATATTCATATTTTATTATGCCAAAATTTTCCGTTCCTTTTTTTATTGGTATATTTTTTCCCCAATAACTTTGATTTAATTCATACGTAATAGATCTACCAGGATCAAATTCTTTAATTTTATATGGTCCACTTCCAATAGGGGGCTCTAATGTTGTTTCCTCAAATTTTTTATCCTCCCAATAATGTTTTGGTAAAACTGGAAGTTGACCTACTATTAAAGCTAATTCTAAATTTGTATTACCCTTAAAAATAAACCTAACTTTATTTTTACCTTCTTTTACTGCTTCAATTACATCACCATAATAATATTTGTAAAAAGGATGACCCTTTTCCATTAAGGTATTAAATGTCCATATTACATCTTCAGGTGTTATTTTTTTCCCATCATGCCATACTGCTTCATCACGAATTGTGTATACAACCCAAGAACGATCATCGGGCCACTCTATGTTTTCTGCAATTAAAGCATACTCTGTAAAAGCTTCATCGCTTGAGCTTGTTGTTAAAGTTTCATATAAGTTTCCAATTCCAGCTGCGGGTGTTCCTTTTAATATAAAGGGGTTGAATGAATCATACGAGCCGGTAGAACTAAAAATAACTTTTCCTCCTTTTGGAGCATTTGGATTAACATATTCAACATGGGTAAAATTTTTATCATATTTTGGTTCTCCATGCATGGCAATTGCATGAGATGTATTAATTTCAGCCTTAAGCAAAGGAGAGATATTACAAAACAAAACAATCCAGAAACATCTTAATAAATTCATAATTTAAATATAATCAAATTAATGAAAAAAGAAAATTATATTTTAATTATTAATAATATTTATTAATTGATGGTGTAATTCTTCATTCGCCGAGACTAAAACACTCCCATTAGAATTTAAATCGATGGATTTGCCATATTTATCAGTAATTTTTCCACCAGCACCTTCAATTATTGGGATTAGCGCCATATAATCATGCGCTTTTAACGTATCTTCAATTACAATATCGATTAGCCCAGAAGCAGCCATGCCATACATATAACAATCTCCCCCAAAACGATGATACCTGCTTTGTTTTATAATTTTTTCAAAACCTTCTCGGAAATGATTATTTTCTAGATATAGTCCAGATGAACAAACATAGCTATTTTTAAGATCTTTGACTGTTGAAGTTTGAATTTTCTTTCCATTGAATAAACTTGTTCTTCCTTTAACCCCAACCCATCTTTCATTATGCATAGGACAATTTATAATTCCTATTATTGGCTCCTCATTATGTAGTAAGGCTATCAGTGTTCCAAAATCTTTATGTCCAGCAATAAAGCTTCTAGTCCCATCGATAGGATCAATTACCCACAGATATTCAGAGTCTGTATTTTTGTTATTAAATTCTTCACCAAGTATACTATGATTAGGGTATTTTGATTCTATTAACTCTCTTATTTTTAATTCAGTATCCTTATCAGCAATAGTAACTGGGCTTTCATCATCTTTATCATCAATATGAAGGGATTTACGAAAATATTTTTTTATTACTTCTGCAGATTCATCAGCCAATTGATGAGAGAATAATAAAAGCTCTTCTAAGTTAGAAGTCATTAGTAACTAATAAAGGAAAATTTATGGAAGTGGTACAGGATTATCTGATTGATCTCTTAAAAATAAAACTAAATTCACCCTATCCTCAACTTTTTTTAAACCTGCAAAACTCATCTTAGTTCCTTTTACATATTTTTTTGGTTTGTATAAAAATTCTGCAATATTTTCATAGTTCCATTCACCACCTAACTCAACAAGAGCTTTAGAATATGCAAATCCTTCTGCACTAGCTTTTGGTCTATTTATTATATTCCACAAGTTTGGACCTACTTTATTTGCCCCATCTTTTTCATAGCTGTGACATGTGCCACATTTTTTGAAAATTTTTTGCCCTTTTTCTAACGATGCTGTTACAAGAAGTGCTGATATTGGCTCAATAATCTCTTCTTTTTTAACGTTTGTTGAGTGATTAGAATCACCCTCTGGAACATCAATTTTATATGCTATTTTAGTTTTTTCACTATGACCAAGATGCTTGTCAACACCTGGATTAACTATTAAATCTCCTATATGACCAATTATAGTTACAATTAACATCGCCATTATTATTGATGCAAGAATTTTATTAACTTCAAGTCCAGACATGTGTAAGACCCATATATAGATTTTTTTATGAAATTAATAGAATTCAAATCTTTGATCGAATTTTTTTTAATGCTTAATTGTCGCATAATTTAATGAAAACGATAATCATTATTCCTTCACGTATGTCATCTACGCGTTTTCCTGACAAACCTATGGCATTAATAAATGGTATTCCTATGATTCAAAGAGTTTGGCAACAAGCAAAATTTTCTAATATTGGGCCAGTGGTTGTAGCCTGTTGTGAAAAAGAAGTTTTTGATTTAATTATTTCACTTGGAGGTGAAGCTATAATGACCCCTCCAGAATTACCTTCTGGTACAGATAGAGTGTTTGAGGTTATAAAAAAATTTCCAGAGGCAAGTTCATTTGATAGTATTATTAATTTACAAGGCGATATGCCAATAATTAATCCTAACGACATTATAAAAGTAAATCAGCCCATCATTCAAGGATTTGATATCGGAACATTGGTTACAAATATTTCTGAAGCAGAAGAAAAAAATATTAATGTTACAAAAGCAAAGATCAAATGGATAAAAAAAGAATTTTTTGGAGAAGCTTTAGATTTCTATAAGCTTTCAAAAAATATTGTTGAAAATATTTATCATCATGTTGGTATTTATAGCTTTCGATACGCAACCCTTAAGAGATTTGTAGAGCTAAAGCCTTCGTCTAATGAAATTGAACATAAATTAGAACAATGGAGGGCGCTTGATGCAAAAATGAGTATAGGAGTAAATTTTTTAGATAACGTGCCCTTGAGTGTTGATACAGAAGAAGATTTGATTAACGTTGAAAATATTATAAAGAGTTCAAAATGAGTAAAAATAATATTATCTTTTCATTTCAAGGTGTTCTGGGTGCATATAGCGAGCTAGCAGGAAAAAAATTATATCCTGACTCAACTTCTGTTCCTTCTAAGACATTTGAAGATATGTTTGAAACAGTGAGAAAAAATAATGCTAATATAGCTTTGGTTCCTATAGAAAATTCAAGCGCTGGAAGGGTTGCTGATACACAAAGATTAATTCCAGAGTCTAATTTAAAAATTATTGGCGAGTATTTTTTAGAAATTAATCATTGCTTATTAGCATTGCCTGGCGCATCATTAAATAGCATTAAAAGAATTCATAGTCATGAACAAGGAATTGCTCAATGTAGAAAGAACATTATTAAGTTTAATAAAGATATGGTTGTAGCTGCGGATACAGCAGGGGCAGCTAAAATGGTTTCAGAAAATAACAATATTGAAGATGCTGCTATCGCATCTGAGCTTGCTGCAAAAACATACAAATTAGAAATTTTGCAAAATAATTTTCAAGATTTAAAAAATAATGTCACTCGGTTTTTAGTTATGTCTAAAGAGTTAGAATTTCCTGACACTAATGAGCAAGACTTATTAACAACACTTGTGTTTAAATTGAAAAGTATCCCTGCTGCTTTGTATAAATCACTTGGGGGGTTGGCTAGCAATGGTGTGAATATGACAAAGTTAGAAAGTTATATTAACCCCCAAGGATTTGATGTTGTTCAATTTTATGCAGATATTGAAGGCCATCCAGAAAATAAAAATGTCAAATTAGCGCTAGAGGAAATGAAATTTTATTGTGAAAGAATAGATATATTGGGTGTTTATAAAATGTCAGATTTTCGTAAAAAATAATCAAATAAT
>Ga0115002_10008274_pt1 | contig 11547 bp, 12 predicted proteins | sample ArcticOcean_MG_C_8_FD_89576 | JGI IMG/M metagenome (GOLD analysis project Ga0115002, IMG submission 89576) | Marine microbial communities from western Arctic Ocean - ArcticOcean_MG_CB11_86 | ecosystem: Environmental > Aquatic > Marine > Oceanic | place: Arctic Ocean: Canada Basin | collected... | reverse complement strand
TGAGGTAAACGAGGCCAATAAAGGCCAACGGCCACTCTCGAAACTTTATTCTCTGGGCTGCCTTGACCTCCACCGTGACGACCGGCTCTGGCAAGGAGCGCGCGCCCATTGGCACAAGAACGAGTGCCGCAAGAAATACAAAGAATGGCACGCGCCAATCAATTGACGCCAGGAAGCCGCCACTGATGTTGATGGCGATAGCACTGAAGTTGACGAACGCAGTGCGTTGCCCGAGAAATTTCTGACGCTCCGGGCCATCGAAATAATCACCCATGAGGGTGACCGTGGCCGTCATCGCACCGCCTGCCGCAAACCCCAAGAAGAGCCGCGTCAGGAGAAGAACTTCGAGATCATCGACGAGACCGCCTGACGCACCGAGGATGGCGTACGCGAAAATTGCCCAAAGCAAAAACCGGCGACGACCAAACCGATCGATTACGACACCAGCTAGGGGCGCCGAGATGGCAATCCCGATCGACGGCATGACCAAAACGAGTCGGGAGAGATAGCCTGCGTTCGGATGATCAGCGAAGTGCGCCAGAAGTTCTGGAATAGCAGGAGAAATTGATGCTGCTTGAAAAGGCGCCAGAACAGCCGCGAATAAAAGTGTAGTTTTGCCGAGGGTCCCAAGCGTGAACCCCCGACCTGTCACCCGACGCTCCTGCGGGAATTGGTCAGATCGCGCCCGAATCCTTGAGCGCGGCGACGTCGTCGGCGCGGTAACCCAAGGCCTCAAGGATCTCGGCCGAGTGCTCGCCATGCTTTGGCAGATCGAAGTTCACGCGGCCCGGCTCATTTTTGAATTTTATCGGGATGCCCATGTGATCGTTGCCTTGCGGATCCTTGATGCGCATTTGGCGTTCCCAAACGTGAGGCGTGTCCCAAGCCTCTTCCAAGTCCATAACGGGCATCCAACAGATATCGCGACCTTCGAACCACACTTCCCAATCGGTGCGGCTCTTGGTGCGGAACGCCTCACGCAAGAATGCGATAGCCGGCCAATGTCCTTCACCGGCTGGGCCGGTGACGGGCTCGATAAATTCTGGACGATCCAGGCCGTTGAAGAGTTCTTCGACGAATTTGTGCTCGCCGCCACCCAAGGCAATGTAGCTGGCATCCTTGACCTGATAGATGTTCAACATCGCGTTGCCACCGTGCGTGCGTTCCTTCAGCGGTTCCGGTGCCTGCCCACCCGCAAAAACGGGGCCGAGAATATTTGGCGAAGCATTGAGTACCGATTCGAACATACTGATATCAACGTAGTCTCCTTCGCCGGTCTGCTGGCGCCGATACAGCGCCATCATGATCCCGCCAAACGCGAGATGTGACGACAACATGTCGGAGATGGCCACGCCCAGAATCGCTGGACCAGAATCACCCTCGGGATGCCGAGACAAGCCAAGTACACCGGCGGCGGCGACGGCCGCGGTGTCATGCGCGGGTCTGTCACGCCATGGACCATCCTGACCGAATGCAGACATCGAGCAGTAGACGATTCCCGGATTGACTGCACGCAGCGTGTCGTAATCGATCCCTAGGCGCTTCATGACGCCAGGTCTAAACGATTCGACGAAGACGTCGGCCTCTTTGACTAGTTTCAACAAGACCTCTTTGGCAGCAGGGTCCTTGAGATTTAGCGTCAGGCCCTTCTTGCCGCGCTGGGTGGTGCGAAACATCACGGTCCAGTCGCCTTGAACCCAAGGAAAGAACTGTTTGAAGCGTGTCGGCTCCGGCGCCTTCGGATTTTCGATCTTGATGACTTCGGCACCATGGTCCGCCATCATCAACGAGACCGCAGGTCCCGGCAAAAACAGCGAGAGGTCCAGTACTTTGAGGCCTTCGAGTTTCATGTCTCTCCCCTAACCTTCAGTGCGACACAAAGCTAAACTGCGCCCTTGTCACGAAGCGCGGCGATATCGTCATCGACGTAACCAATTTCGCGCAAGATATCGTCTGTATTCTCTCCCAGACCCGGTGCTCGGGTTGTCGACAGGCGCTTTCCATCAATCTTGATCGGGTTGGCAATGACACGAACCTGACCTTTAACCGGATGATCGAAACTGTGGATCATCTCGCGCTCCTTGACGAAGTCGTTATCCATCGCGGCGGGCAGATCGTAGACCGGGCCGATGGGCACGAAGCCCGCGAACAGGTCGACCCAGTCCTGAACATCCTTTTCTGTGAAGACCGAATCGAGAATGGCGTTCAGCGCGGCAGAATTTTTCTTACGCGCCGGGAAGTCGACGTAATCCGGATGATCGAAGAGATCCATCCGGCCCGTCTTCTCGCAAATGATCTTCCAGAACTTGGGCGTGAGGCCCATCAAGAATATCCAGCCGTCCTTGGCGGTATAAAGCTGGCTCGGTACCATCGATGGATGCGCTGAACGCGGCAAGCGCGGCGTCACATCACCTTCGTTAAGATACCAGGTTGCAGGGTAGGTCATTTGATAGAGGGCGGTGTCGAACAGCGTGCAATCGATGTCACAACCCTCGCCACTCTCCCTGGCTTTGAGAATGGCCGAAATCAGCGCTAGCACGGTGGTGGTACCGGTCATCCAATCGACGATTGACAAACCCATCCGCGTTGGCGGCCCCTCGGGTTCGCCGGTAATGGTCATGAACCCTGTTTCGGCCTGCATGAGGTAGTCGTAGCCAGGCCATGTCGCGCGAGAACCCTCCCGGCCATAAGCCGAGAGATGGGCGCAGACGAGTGCCGGGTTTGCGTCTTTTAAGTGTTCGTAGGTGATTTTCAGCTTCGCCGGCTGATCGCCACGCAGGTTATTCATCATGCCGTCCGCGCTCTTGGCCAAGCGGCGCATGATTTCCTGTCCTTCGGGTTGCTTGAGATCAAGCGTCAGGCTGCGTTTGCTCTGGTTCAACGTTTGAAAAAACTGGCTATCGTTTTCACCAAGCAAGTGCGGAGTGACGTGGCGCGACGAGTCTCCCTTAGCGTGAGGGTTTTCGATCTTGATGACGTCGGCACCCATCGCCGCGAGATGGCCGGTGCCAAAAGGCCCCGCGCCATAATGCTCGACCGTGATGACGCGCACCCCTTCGAGAGGACGGTTCATGGATAACTCCGTGACACTATAAAAAAAGTGCCCAGCGCTGGGCCGGACACTAGCGCATTAGATGGGATTCCGGGCAATCAACTGTTTGGCGATGATCATGCGCATCATCTCGTTGGTGCCCTCACCGATGGTCATTAGAGGTGCATCACGATAATAGCGCTCTATATCGAACTCCTTGGAGTAGCCGTAACCACCATGGATCCGCATGGCTTCGAGCGAGACTTCAACCGCTGTTTCAGAGGCGAAGTACTTCGCCATCCCTGCCTCCATGTCGCAGCGCTCGCCACGATCGTAGGCTTGCGCGGCACTTTCCACGAGCAATCGAGCCGCTTCGACCTTCGTCGCCATGTCGCCTAGCTTGAGCTGGATCGCTTGATGCTTGGCAATGGGCTTACCGAAGGTTTCACGTTCCTGGGCGTAGCGCGTCGAGTCCTTGAGGGCGGCATTTGCCAGGCCAACACCGCGGGCGGCAACGTTGATGCGCCCGATCTCGAGACCGCCTGCAGCCTGATAGAAACCCTGACCCTCGATACCACCTACCAAGTTGCCTGCGGGTACCTTAAAACCCTCAAACACGAGCTCGGCGGAGTCGATCGATTTGTAACCCAATTTCTCGAGGCGCTTCGAAACACTGAAGCCGTCGCCTTTTTCGACGATGAAAAAACTCATACCCTTATGCGCAGGTGTCACCTGCGTATCGGTTTTTGTGAGCAGCGCGTAGCAGGTGCCCTCTATTCCGTTAGTGATCCAGGTCTTGCTACCGTTAATGACATAGTTGTCGCCGTCTTTGTCAGCACGGGTACGAATTGCCTGAAGGTCGGTACCTGCATTCGGTTCGGTGAGGCCAAGGCCGCCACGCAACTCGCCAGTGGCGAACCGCGGCAAGAAGTGCTGTTTTTGTTCCTCGGTACCGAACCTTTGTACCAGCGTTGCCATGATCAGGTGCGAGTTGAAGATGCCGGATAGCGCCATCCACACCTCGGTAATCCGAATGACTACCTTTGCGTAAGTTGAGGCCGTCATACCGAGGCCGCCGTAGCGCTGTTCGATGATGGCGCCAAATAGCCCCATCTCTTTCATCTGCTCGACGATCTCGTAGGGGTATTCGTCGGCATGGTCGAATTTCTTGACGACCGGCCGCACGTCTCGCTCGAGCCATTTGTCGATTGTATCGAAGATCTGGCTCTCTTCTTCAACGGTGAGGCCTTCTTGGTCCATCTGTTCAGCAGCGCTCATTTTCTCTTCCTCCGTCCATCCGTATTCGATCGCGGTTTGCAGCCCTTCGGTCAGTCGTCGACCGCATGACCCCTTTTTGGGATCAGCATCGAACGCTCGAAGGAAATAACGACCACGTCATCCTGGTTTTTCCCAATGGTTTTGATGGTAACGATACCCTGATTGGGACGTGACTTCGACTCACGAACCGCGAGGACCTCTGACTCGGAGTACATCGTATCACCGACGAACAGCGGCGCCGGTAGCTTAATGTCCGACCAACCTAAGTTGGCGATGGCCTTGCCAGACGTATCGGCAACGCTTTGACCAACGGCGATGCCAACTGTCAACGGACTAGCCACGAGGCACCGACCAAACTCGCTGTCCTTAGCAAATTCTTTATCGAAATGCATGGGATGCTGGTTCATCGTCAGGAGCGTGAACCAGGTGTTGTCGGATTCGGTGATCGTCCGGCCTGGGCGATGTTCGTACACCGCGCCCACTTCGAATTCCTCTAGGTAACGACCAGCGGATTCACGGTACCTCTTTTCACCGACCTTTTTGGCAACGACGACCATCAACTTCTCCCAGAAACATTGTGTTGTTGACGAGACTCTTGACCGATCCCGGCCGCAAATGCAAGATTTGTTCGAACAAATTATGGCCTTTTTACCTGTGATAACGGAAGAAATCTGCCTGCTTGTCGAAACTCAGCACTCGCCGGGGGCATTGCTGCCATGAACGCAGGTGACATCGCCAGCCAACTTCGGGACGCAATTCAACGGCAGGTATACCCAGTTGGCGCCGGGCTGCCCACCGAGGCGGCACTCTGCGAAAGATTTGGCGCGAGTCGCTACACGGTGCGCCAAGCCCTGGGTCATCTTAGTAAGCTCGGCATGATCGAGCGCAAACAGGGTTCGGGCTCGATCGTGAGCGCCACCGAGCCGCAGGTCTCATACGCCCAGTCTATGGGCTCACTTGACGAACTGATGCAGTACGCCAAGGACACTGTGCTGACGGTGGATCGGGTTCGGTTAGAACCTGCAGGGGCTCGCACGGCGCAAACGATCGGCAGCGGCGTTGGCGAGCGTTGGCTTCATGTCAGCGGGCGGCGCCACAGTGTTGGACGTCGGACCGCTCCCATTGCATGGACAGATATCTATATCAATCCGCGCTTCCGCACCGTCGAAGATTATTTGGACGACAAAACAGTTCCGGTCTACCGGTTGATCGAAGAACTTTTTGGCGAGACCGTTGACCAGGTCGAGCAAGACATCACGGCAACGCTTGTCACGGGTCGGGTGGCAGAGAAACTGCAGCTAACCCCAAGACAACCCGGGTTGCGCGTAATCCGTCGATATCTCGGCCACGACCAAGCAGTCCTCGCTATCGCGGTGAACATCCACCCGGCCGGCCGCTTTCGCTATTCGATGGTGTTGAACAGAAGCGTCGGCCTCTAACTAAGCGGCGATGATTTGGGCAAGCTGATCCGGCCCATTATGGGCATGCCATAGCGAACCGGCGAGCTCGGAAAATCGGCACATGAGCTCGAGATCCACTGGTCGATAGCTGTAGCGCGCCTGTGAGCCCGCAATCAGCTGGCCGAACATAGTGCCTTGCCAAAACATTGGGACGTACATCGATGAGCCCATACGCGATGTCTTAAGAATTTGCTGAAAATCATCGTGTTCGTCAGTGTTCGCGAGCAAGAGCGGTTCTTTTTCGCGCACCACCCGCCCAGGATGGCCGCGCTCGATATCAATTTGCATATGAATCTGTTCGGGCGGAAACCCACTTTGGGCAACAAACACGTTGTGCGTGGCGCCAGGTGCGATCATCACGGTTGCAGCCACGGAATACTGCGTCTCACCTTCTTTGAGGCCGCCCGGCTTAAGATGCGCCGTCTTATCACCCAAGAGGTCGGCAACACACGCTGTAACAACCCGCAATGCCTCTTCGGGCCCGGGCGCAGCGATCCCGTCGGTAAGAACCTTGACGAAGGGATCCCACGCTTGCCCCGCGGTGGTAACGGTCTCGCTGTTCACGCCGCACCTGAGGGGTGTTGTTCTGCAAACGACTGTGCCATTTCTAACCGAGTGGCGACCCAAACACCTTGGCGCGCCCTGACGTGTTTCAAGAACGCTTCAAAGGCGCCAATGCGCCCCGGACGACCAATGACGCGCAAGTGCAACCCAAGCGACATGATTTTGGGCTCGCCTGCGGCGCCCTCCTGATAGAGCCAATCGAAGGTGTCCGTTGCATACTTCAACCATTGATCCGGTGTGAGCGCCGGGTCGGTCCAGAATTTCATGTCGTTGGAGTCGACCGCATAGGGCATGATAACGAACGGCTTCCCCGCCACCTCTTCCCAGAACGGCACATCGTCTGAGAAGTCATCCATGTGGTACGTGAAACCCTCTTCGGCCAAAAGGCGCCGGGTATTCTCGGTGTGGAGATAGCGAGACAGCCAGCCGTATGGCCGGGTGCCTGTCGTTTTCTTGATCGACGTCACCGCTTTACGGATGTACTCGCGCTCTTGGGCTTCATCCATGCGATGTTGGGCCTGCCAGCGCCAGCCGTGAGAACACGCCTCGTGACCACGGTCGCGAATGTAGGCGGCAATTTGTGGTGCCCGTTCCAGCGCCAGGGCGCACGTGGTCCAAGTCGCCTTAATGTCATACTTGTCGAGTAGCTTAGAAACGCGCGGGAAGCCCGCCTTGATTCCATATTGGTAATTGGACTCGTTCCCGAAGTTGCGCAACGGCCCCTTGACGAAAATGCCCAGTTCGTCGACGGGCTCCATCCCTTTGTCGCCATCGAGAATGCTACCCTCCGCACCTTCCTCGACATTGACGACGACCGACAAGGCAACCTTGGCATCGCCCGGCCATTTCATTACTTTCTCGTTCACGCGGTGTACTCCTTATTCGGCCGCTGCACGTGCCGCCGTCCAATGTTGTTGGGCAAACTGGATAGCACGCGACAAGGCGCGGCGCGCATCCTCCAGCATGTGGGTATATTGATGCCAGACATGGATCATCTCCGGCCAAACCTCCAATTGTGCCGTAACACGGTGGCGCTTTGCTTGGCCGTAAAGGGCAATGGAATCGCCCATCATCGCTTCGCTACCTCCTACTTGGATCAGCATTGGCGGCATGTTGGTCAGGTCGGCGAAGCACGGCGAAACGACTGGATCACGGAGATCGCCACCGTCACCGACATACAGTTTGGCCATGTCTAGCAGCCGTTCGCGGGTAGCCGAGGGGTCAACCCCCTCAAGCATGTCATATGTGTCGAAGGAACAGCTCAGATCTGTCCACGGCGACTGCAGTAGCAGTGACGCAGGTAGCGCCTGTTGTCGCGCTGCACGCGTCAGGCTGAGTGACAAGGCAAGCCCGCCCCCCGCGGAATCCCCGCTCACAGCAATGGCAGAAGCATCGAGGCCTTGAGCCTCCAGCCACTCAAAAGCGGCTAGCACATCCTCGAGGGCCGCCGGGTAGGGGTGCTCGGGTGCTAACCGATAGTCGACCAAATAGACCGGCACGTTGCTCTCGGCGGCAAGATAGGCACCGATAGTCCGGTGCGTCGCAGGCGAACCGAAAACGTAACCACCGCCGTGCAGATGGACGATGGCATGCTTCGCATCGGCACCGTCGGTCGCTAGACGCTCGGCGGCGACACCCCCCATGTCGACCGGCCCAAATTGAACACCATCGGCAATCGGACGTTTGGCCGTCACCTCCTCGCGCAGACGGCGAATCTCGTCGCGCGAGGCATCCCCCGGAGGGGAGGTTTTCTTGATGTATTCGCGTACGGCAAGTATCTCGCACATGGTTTCCCTAGTGCATTTCCTGGCCGCCGGACACATCGAGGTTCTGTCCGGTGATGTAATCGGCCTCAGTGGAACACAAGAACGCACAGCTAGAGGCGATGTCACTGGTGCGCCCAACACGTCCCAACGGAATTTGTTTCGCTCGGGTGGCGAGCAACTCTTCAACACTGACCCCGAGCGACTTCGCACGAAACTCGTTCTGACGAGCACCCAATCCAGTAGTGATGTGGTTGGGGCACACCGTATTCACAGTGATGTTGTGCGATCCAAACTCCAACGCTGCCGTCCGCGTGAGCCCAACCAACGCATGTTTTGAAGAGACGTAAGCGGCTAAATCTGGGAAGCCACGCTTGGCCGCCTGCGAGGCGATGGAAATGATCCGGCCACCACCGCCCTGGGCGATCATCCTTTTGGCTGCGTGCTTGATCCCGAAGAACGCGCCCCGCAAGTTTACCTCAAGTACCGCGTCCCAATCGTCTGGCGTGAGCTTGAGCGTCGAGCTCATGATGTAACCAACGCCAGCGTTGTTCACCATGACATCGAGTGAGCCGTATCGATCAATTGCCGTGTCAATTGCGCCCTGCACCTGCACCTCATCACGCACGTCGCACACGGCGGCAGCAGCCTCACCGCCCCCAGCGTTAATTTCGTCGACGATCGACTGAAGTTCTGCTGCTGTGCCGATGTGCTCGGCGCCGAAGCGTTGGCCTTTTGGCGCGCCAATATCGGTCATTACTACTTTTGCGCCCTCAGAGACGAACCGGCGCGCGATGGCTGCGCCAATTCCGCCGTGGCGGCCGGCACCGGTAACAACGGCAACCTTGCCGTTGAGGTCATACACTTAGTGCATTTCCTCGCCACCGGAGACATCGAGGTTCTGCCCCGTGACATAGGGAGCCTGGTCAGAACACAAGAACGCGGCCATCGCCGCTATATCGCTGGTCAAACCGACGCGGCCAAGTGGAATACGTGATTGCATGGCGGTCATGTAATCGTCTTCGCTCTGTCCGCCGGCAGCGCTGAAGTGTTCGTTCTGCCAAGCGCCAAGCCCGGTCGTCACGTGGTTCGGACAGATCGAGTTAACCCGAATGTTGTTTGGCCCGAACTCAAGCGCTGCGGTGCGGGTAAGCCCGACCACACCATGCTTGGACGATACATAGGCCGCCGCACCGGCAAACCCACGCTTTGCAGCCTGCGAGGCGACGTTGATGATCGTGCCACCTTCGCCTTGCGCGATCATTTGCTGCGCAGCATGTTTTACGCCGAAGAAAACTCCGCGCAAATTGACGTTGAGGACGGCGTCCCAGTCCCTTTGCTCAAGGTTCAAAATGTCGGTCATTAAATAGCCGATGCCGGCATTGTTGATCATGATGTCGAGACGCCCATAGGTATCTACTGCCTTTTTTACCGCGCCAGCGACCTGGTCTTCTTCTGTGACGTCACAAATATGGGCCGTTGCGGTGCCGCCGGCTGCGTTAATTTCATCGGCGATCGCATCCATTTCCGCTGTGGTGCCGATGTGCTCCGCCGCAAACTGGACGCCTTTCTCTTTGCCGATATCGGTGATCACTACTCTCGCGCCATCCGCGGCAAGCCGCTTTGCCATCGCCTCGCCGAGACCACGATGGCGGCCCGCACCAGTGACGAGGGCAACCTTGCCGTCAAGTGCATACATCATTCATCTCCCTGTCGATCGATCACCATGGCAGTTGCCCGCCGTTCATAGCGATGCATTGCCCAGTAATGTATTCGGCGTCGTTACAACTCAGCCACGAGACTGCTGCTGCAACATCCTCCACTTTTCCCCACCGGCCCCATGGCACTTCATCTTCCAATGCCTGGTAGGCCTCATCGCGCGAGGTGCCCTGCGCGCCAGCGATTTTGTCGAGAAGGCCACTCATCATGGGCGTCTCAACGTGGCCAGGGGTATAGCAATTCACCCGAATGCGGTGAGGCGCCATTTCGCCGGCGGCCGCTTGGCTCATCATGATGACGGCGGCTTTGGTCGCACAATAGTGCGCAAAATTGGGAACGCCTTTGCGACCGCCACCTGACGATGCATTGATGATCGCGCCGCCCTTGCCCTGAGCGATCATTTGTTGAGCGCCGGCCTTCATTCCTAAGAAGATGCCATTGATATTGACGTCCATCATGCGGCGCCAATCATCCGCAGCGGTCTCCACAATCGGCGAGAACATGATGTAGCCCGCGTTGTTAACCATGATGTCCAGGGCGCCGAACTGTTCGACAGTTTGGGAAACGCACGACGCCAGGGCGCCTTCGTCTCGGACATCGGTCTCGATGGCAACGGCATTGGCACCGAGCGCGTCCGAGAGCGAGGTTGCAGCCACCATATCGATATCGGCGATAACAACATTCGCTCCGTCGGCATGGAGACGCTCAACTATCCCACGACCGATGCCGTTAGCCCCGCCCGTTACGACGGCCGTCTTACCCCAGTGACGTTCGGTCATGAGGCTAGCCGGCGAACTTTTCGGTCACGATGAAGATTGGCTTATCGGCAAACTTCTGGAACTCTGCGGCGACTTTTGCCATGCGCGGCTCCTTACCGATATCGCCAACCAGCGAGTCGACCCCCGTGACGTCGAGGATTTCGAAATAGCGGTATGGCGGTTTGACTTTAGATCCGAAAACACCTTCCGCGCGGTATACACTGAAGTTCTTCATGGACTTCAGTCCGCCGGCGATCGGCACGTCAGTCTTCTGCGCCCATTTCTCGTACGCCGCGGCCTTTACGCCGCGCCGCAGGTTGAACAACACTATAATGGTGCGGGCCTTACTTGGCGTCGCTTTACGCCGTGCCGCCTTTGCCACAGGACGACGGACCGCTTTTCTCTTAGCCTTCGGCACGGCCTTGCGCGCTGATTTGGCATTCGGCTTGCGGGTCGATTTACGGGCTGCAGTCTTTGCCGCTTTCGACTTCAACGCTGTTTTTTTCTTGGCCGCCATAGTTTCCTCCCCTGGGCGCGAAGCGCCTATGCTTATTTGTTTTCTGGGCAGTGATTTAAGTGCCTTACCCAAAATCATAGATGAGCGAAGCGGCTAGGCTACCATGACAGGCTTACCCAGAATGAGATCGCTGGCCTTCTCACCAATCATGATGGAAGGCGCATTCGTGTTGCCGCCGACTAGCGTCGGCATGACCGATGCGTCAGCCACTCGCAATCCCTCTACCCCCCGTACCCGCAACTGGGGATCAACGACCGCAAGATCATCTATACCCATTTTGCAGGTCCCCACCGGGTGATAGATCGTTTCGGCAGTACCTCGTATCCAGGCATCGAGCTCATCGTCGGTAGTGACTTCCGGTCCTGGTGTTTTTTCGTCGCCACGCAAGGGATCAAAGTCCGTTTGGGAAAACACTTTGCGCAAGATTTTCACCCCGTCGCGAATCGTACGGATATCG
>Ga0115002_10008273_pt1 | contig 11548 bp, 8 predicted proteins | sample ArcticOcean_MG_C_8_FD_89576 | JGI IMG/M metagenome (GOLD analysis project Ga0115002, IMG submission 89576) | Marine microbial communities from western Arctic Ocean - ArcticOcean_MG_CB11_86 | ecosystem: Environmental > Aquatic > Marine > Oceanic | place: Arctic Ocean: Canada Basin | collected... | reverse complement strand
GTTATCTCTTGTCACCTGAGTCCCCTTCGTCTAGTGGCCCAGGACATCGGCCTCTCACGCCGAAAACAGGGGTTCGACTCCCCTAGGGGACGCCACAGCGCGGGCGGTGTGTGCCCGGCGGGCCGGAAGGCATCACAGATCACCGGCCCACTTCGCTGGGGTCTCGGTGATCAGTCAGCGCCGCTTGATCCATGACGCCAGGGTGCTGCACCAGCATTATTGGGATCAAGGCGTCGGCACCCCTGCCCTAGTCAGGAGGTCCACGAGCTGCGCGTTGAGGCGCTCGTCAGGCAATTCACGCAGTTCGCTTAATGGGTCGCCCCCGACGCTTATGGACTGTTCGGGCCGACCGTGGCCGCGATCCAGAATCGCGTTCGCGGCGGCCACACGCGCAGACGCCGGGGCCATTCGTCGACAAATTAGCAACGCTCCCTGCTCTTTTTGCCACAATTTGAACGGTTTACGATTATCCTGACTTGCAGAGGACACCAAAATAGCCTTAAATTCCGTTGTTAGTGCGCCGAACCCCTTGAACAGGGCGGATTAGTGCACTCCAGTGTTAGTCAAATCCCGCCGGTGGACTAGGCGAATAGGAGAGATCACGATGAAGAAGATTTTGAGTTTGGCCACATCATTCGCTTTCGCGGCATCACTGGCTTTCGCGGCATTAACTCTCCCGTTCTTTGCCGGACAAGCAAGCGCTCAGGCAGAGAACGCTGGCCCGGGAGCCTTTTGGTGTGGCTTTGACGAAAACTGGCAGCCCTTGGAAGCAGACTGCCAGGGGGAAGAAGTAGTTATCGAATGTTTCGAGGGGTGTGACGTTGAAATCACCGTTCCCGTTACGACAACGATAGAATACGAAATCTTGATGACGTATATAATTACTGATGGAGTGGTGGAACTTAAAGAATTTGTTGAATTTGATGATTGTTGTCCCGTCACCGGGGTCGACGTTGGCCCCCATGAGGCATACAGAGATGTCCAAACAGGCGAACTGATAGATTACCAAGATCAGATCTATGCAACGTACCCTGTGGCATTTGGAGGTCCTGCTGGCGCGGAGGGAGCAAGGCTGATTGAGCAAGCTGAGGCAGATGCAGAAGACGCGGCTGTCGCGGCTGCCGCAAATGCTCTCTTGCTGCAGCAAGCCGAAGAAGAAAAAGCATGCCGCGGCGTTCCGTTGGCGCTAAAGCATCTGCTCTGCGCAGCAAAAATATAGATTAAAGAAATGTCTGGGGCTGGTCGCCAATTGGCGGCTGGCCCCTAGTTTTGTTTGGCGTATAAAATCCGGTAGCTCTGGGCTAGTTGTTGAGCAGTGCTGAGGGCTTCGGGGGTCATTCGGCTGGCCGCGATATCTCGATTTGCAGCCGCAGCATCGTTACCTTGGTCCGCCGCCACACTAAACCAAGCGTAGGCCTCGGTATTATTTTGGGGAACCCCAATCCCGGCCCCATATGAAGTCCCCAGGTTGTTTTGCGCCTCAGAAAAACCTTGCTCTGCCGCAAGGCGGTACCAAATTGCCGCCAGGGTAGGATCGGGATCTTCACCGAACATGGCGACGCAATCCCTGGGGATCACCGACGCGCAGGTAACGGTGGTGTCGTTCATATAAAGAAATCCCAAACTGAATTGGGCTAATGCATCGCCCTGGCGAGCAGCAAGAACGTACCATTGGGCGGCGGATATTGGGTCGCGGGCAAGCCCCAAGCCCTCCTGATACAGTTTTCCGAGATTGTACTGGGCGCTGGAATACCCTTGATCGGCGGAAAGTCGGTACAACAGCGCCGCACCTTGGTAATCCCTGGGTATCCCGTTGCCTTCCTCCAGCATAAATCCAAGATTGAATTGGGCGACTGGGTCCCCCTGGTTGGCGAGAGAATTCCATAGAGTAATCGCCGTGTAAAAATCTCCGGCCGCAAAAGCATCTGCAGCCAGTTGGCCAGAGTTTGGACCTCGGTCAAAGAAGTCAAGAATTCCGGAACAGCCCGGCAAGAAAAAAAGACTGACCGCAAAGGCGATCGGTAAAACTTTCATATTTCTGACCCTCCTGCGATCCTCCATCAATATACGATGTGGAACCAAAAAGGGATATTGGGAACTCGTAGCCAGCGGAATAAGCCAAGTCGTCAAAATTCTGATCGTTCTGGCCAGACCCCTTGAGGTGGTCCACCTCTGTGAGAGGGTTTGACGTGGGTTTACGGTCCGCGGCTTGGGCTGGATCGTGGGGTAAATCTGGGCAGCAGACAGAGGCAAGATGGTGACTGGCGCCGGAGGTCTGTAGCCAAGTGAGGTGTGTGGATGGTGTTGTACTAATGTCGCCAAAAACAGATGAGCGTCTTTGCCTCCTTCAGGGTGTAGAGGATTTCGTATTAAGCAGCTCATCCCGGAGCTTGCCGTTGAATGGTTCGTTGTAGCCGTTCTCCCAGGGACTGCCGGGCTCAATGAACAGCGTCTTCATCTCTATCCGTCCAGTCAGTCCCTGGCAACGCGGCCCGGTCACTGTGAGGGCAAGGCCGCTTCCCCTGAGTTTGAAGATTGGTGGGCGCGCACGGACTTGAACCATGGACCCGCTGATTAAGAGCCTCACCTCCGCAAGATTTATGGGTTTCGTCTGATTGCGCTTAAGCGCAATCAGACTTCTATAATTTAAAAAGGAAACAGGACGACCTCTACGTGCCAGATCGCTGGAACTCTCTTGATAGTGCGATCTAGTACGATCTAGTGCGACTTAGGAATTACAACGGACTTCGCCCAGTCCGTCATTTTTCGGGCGGTGTTCGAATACGTCCATGGAGGGGGCTATTTGTCCGTAAACGTCTTGGATTGGCTGCGCGCGAAAAAGCTGTTTTAGAAGGTTATCCCGATGCGGGCCCCGCCGAAGCCAGAGGTCTTGGCATTGGTCCGGTGCCCCGGGTCTTTGGCGACGCCCAAGACCGTGGTGAGAGTTGCTCCCCATCCGAAACTCCGGCCATAGGAAATTCCCAGGTCGAGTTCTCTGCCCGTTGGCACAGCATTCACCGTTCGGGTTTCAGTGTTGAAGCCATCGGCGCCGTTTCGGGACACGGGCGTTGTCAGATCGACCTGGGCGCGGTCCACCCGCAAAGGCTGGCCCAGGGTCAGGGAAAGCCTGTCGCCATCCGTCCACACATCGCGCCCGGTCAAGCCAAGGGCAAAGGCTGAGGCGCGGATTCCCCGCCAGCCCGACATAATTCCTCCGACGATTTCCGGTTCGGCCATGGCCTGGGTGTAGGCGCCAAAGGCTTTAATCCTCTGGGAAATGGGTCGCGACGCGGAAACCGTGATGAATTGACTTTGGCCCCCGCGGATTTCACCGAACACTCCAGATGACGTGGTCTGGAACATGGATGCATCTTCGCTGACTGTGCCAAGGCCCAATGCAATGCGCCCTTTGCCACCCGGGCCGGGCCGCGAAATCCAGGCTTGTCCCAGGGTGCCTTGCTGACCACGTGGGCCAGATCCACTGCGGTGAATTCCCATGTACAGATCAAATTCCGGGGACACGTGCATTGTTGCGGAAATCCCGCCTCCTGCACCCAACAGTGAAAGTTGTGGGGCAGCCAGGCGGGACGCGCCCGCCGGCAAAGTTGCCGCCGCTTTGTCTCCCACCGTCGGCTGGGCGCCGTAATAGAGGCCAATCCCCAATCGCCCAAGACTGCTGGCCATGGAAATGGATTGGAACCGGTCAGGGCTTTCCTCCAGGTCGGGCTGGGAAGGGCCCCGGCGCGGGGCAGGCGCGCTCAAGCGCATGGATAAATCAGTGTCCCCAGCGGCGGTGTCCATTGTTTTGGATTGGTCGCCGCGGACAAAGCCTGCCAACATTCCTGATTGGGCCGAGGGTGAGGCCAAAACCCCGCCGCGCAAATCCAGGGGGAAGGCTCGGCTCCACGAATCCAGTCCGACGACACCGGTTAGCGCGACCTCGGCGGTCAAGGCATTGCCAAACGCCGGACCCAATTCATACCGGGAATCAATGACGCCGGGATTGGTGCCATCCGGCAATGGAACGGTGATCCAACCCAGGGGAGACAAGGCAGCAGAAATATTAAGCAGTCCACGGCCATAGACCACGTCGGTCCCTGCAGCCCCCAAATCCGTGGCAGTCGACAGCAACAGGGATACGATCTGGGCTGCGGTTAGCAGAGGAAAGCGCTGCTTCAAAAGGGCTGCGGCCCCGGCCACATAGGGTGCCGAATAGGACGTTCCGCTGACGGTAACATAGGAGCCGTTGTTATGCGTGGTGTAGATGTCCTCCCCCGGAGCCACCATGTAGTTGGCTTGGGCCGTTCCCGCCAACTCACTGAAGGATGTGATGGTATTGCTGGAATCCGTCGCCCCGACGGCAATAATTTGACCATTATAGGTTGGGTCCTTGGCATACAGCGCCGGGTACTTTGGGTTGGCGGTGCCTGAATTCCCGGCGGCGAGGACGATGATGGCGCCGGCGTTGACTGCACGCAGCAGGGCGTCGGTGAACACGGATGATTGAGGAACCGTACCGGCTATGCTCATATTGATGACGCCTGCACTCTGTGCAACCGCATAGTCCAGGGCATCGGCTAAATCAGGATCAACGAAAGCGACACAGGCGGGCGTATAGACTGGGAAACACTGGGCGTCGGCCCGAATAGCCAGCACCGTCGCGCCATAGGCGATCCCGTGCATTCCCAGGTCATTCTTTTCTGCGGCGATTACCCCCGCAACTTGGGTCCCGTGTCCGGCCACATCGTTCACTGCGGCATAGCTGTTGGTCACAATATCGATGCTGGCGGCCGAAATATTCTGGTCCAAGTCCAAATGGTCCAAGTCGATGCCGGTGTCGATGACAGCCACAGTCTGGCCAGTGCCATTTCTTCCGGCGTTGTAGGTGGCCAGCACATTGATCTTGCCCAAGCCATAGGTCGTGCGGAATTCTGCGGTATTGAAGATGTCAACGACGCCGCCGCCGCCGCCGCCGCCGCCGCCGCCGCCGCCGCAGGCCGAAAGCAGCACGGCACAAAGAACCATCAGCACGGGCGCCGCAACTAAGCGGAGGCGTTGCAGGGTTGTGGCTGGGGTCATCGCCATCGTCCTAACTCCCTCATATTCCTGATAATATCTAGACCAAGTTTCGCGTGGAGGGAACCAGACACGGTGCCCATGATGTTCGCCCCGCCTGCGGCAATCCCCCTTGCCGCGAGCGCGGGAATGCGAGGAAAAGCCTGGAAATGGCCAAGCATTTGCAACGCCAAGCGGCTTAGGGCCAACGGTCTTCAGGGTTCAAGGTGGATACGATTTCCGAAGGCACCGTTTCCGAGTCAGCGAGCAGATTAAAGCCCACAGCATTAGGGAGACAATTTGCACCAATCAGACAATCCCTTGATTAGGAATCAGCCAGAAACCCCATAATTCGTTGGGCATCGCCAATTTCTGCTACAACCGCCAACCTCCACGGAGGGACGTGTTATCATAATCAATGACTTAGAAACTGGCACTCGTTTCCCCTAGGGGTGCCAAAATTACAAATGATTCCAATCCCTTAACACTGGACAAAAGTTTCTAAATTTGTCATGCTAAATTGGGTTATAGTTGTCATTCTCAGACACCCAGTTGGTAGCCCGGCGACATTCAGTCGTCCGTTGTTCCGTTTGGTTCAAATGAGCTTTAAAAACGATTTTCTTCACAGGGAGAATACCAATGAAATTTAGAAATGGATTAATCGCCGGCGTTGCTGCTGCTGGCGTCGCAACCTTTGGCTTTGGGGCGATTGCTGCCCCGACGACGCCAGAGCGGCTGAGAAATGCAGCAGCCGAACCGCACAATTGGCTGATGACAAATCAGACCTATGGCGGTGCGCGCTATTCTAGGCTTTCAGCGATCAACAAAACCAACGTCGCCGGCCTCCATATCGTCTATATGGCGGCAATCGGCGGCGCCGCCACCACGACCAATGCGCGGTCAGGGTCAACCGGCTCTGAAATGGCCGTGCCGCTTGCGGAAGACGGTTACCTTTACGTCACCGACGCCCACAACAAAATCATGAAGTTTGATGTCCGTGGAGGCAATCGGGCAATTCCGTTGTGGAGGCACGACCCGCAAGTTGAGAATCCCTCAAGAACGCGCGGAATCGCGCTGCTGAACAACATGGTTATCCAGGCCACCAACGACGCGCGCATTATCGCCGTCGACAAGGAGTCGGGAGAGGTCATTTGGGAGGTGAGTGGTGCCGAAGAAGTGAATCCGGGACTTGGCACCGACCCCAACAACAGATTGTTCCGCGGCTATCCGCTGACGTTGGAAACTGCCGGCGGTCAGCTCATGGTCGGGCTCGGTGCCGGTGGCGCTGGCGTTGGCTGGCTTGGCGGATTTGATGCCACTACCGGTGAAAATTTGTGGCGGTCCTACACCATTCCGCTGCCAGGTGATCCCAATTTTGGAACATGGCCTGGCGATACGTGGAAAACCGGGCGCGTGATGCCCTGGGGCAACCAAACCTACGACGTGGATACAAACACGATCTTTGTTGGCACAGGTGAGCCTTCGCCGGTTTACGATCCTGAATTCCGCCCAGGCGACAACCTTTATTCCGCCAGCACCCTTGCCATCGACGCCGACTCTGGGGAACTTAAATGGTTCTTCCAAGAAACCCCGAACGATGGCTGGGATTATGATTCCTCCGGAACACGGATGATTATTCCGTTCACCGATGCAGACGGCGTTGTTCACCGTGCGGTGCATAGTTGGTCCCGCAACGGGTTCTTCTATTCGCTGGACCTGAATACCGGTGAATTCCTCCAGGCCGTTGCCGAATACGACAACATCAACTGGACCAAGGGCATCGACTCGAAAACCGGCAAACCGATGGAATATGTCGCGGGTGCCGGCCACCAAATCTACAACGTCGCTGGCCCGACGCGGGGCCGCTCGGCGGACGATGCGCCGCTGGTGTGCAACACCTGGGGCGGATCACCGACCTATTGGCCGCCGTCTTATGATCCCAACACCGGGATTACCTATCAGACGGGAACCCAGGGTTGCACGTACCAGACCATCACCCGGATTACCGAAGAAGCCTTTAATCCGTTGGGTGGAGAACGGCTTGGCGGCGGGACCTCGCAAATCCAAGTCGAGACCGCAGCCAGCCTGATCGCCATCGACATCCAGGGTGGCAAGGTCGTCAACCGGTACGTCCGCCACCAGGGAATTCCAAACAATCGGCAAGCCGAAGTCGGCACTCTTTTGACTGCTGGCGGTTTGGTCTTCACCGGCTGGGCTGACGGAACCTTTGCTGCCTACGATAAGGATTCTCTGGCCGAGCTTTGGAGCATCAATATCGGCACCGACATGAAGGCGGCTCCGATGTCGTTCTCGATCGGCGGCAAGCAGTTTATTGCGCACATTGCTGGGGGCGACAACTTCAGCAGGGGCAGAGGAATTCAGGAATTCATCATGCCCAGTGCAAACTTGGTTGTGTACGGACTCTAACGTTTAGGAAAATTGCGATGCGTATAAAGGGGGGAGCCCACCGTGGCTCCCCCCTTTTTTTCAGCCGTCCTGACCTGTTCCGGACGCTGTTGGTTGCCGGCGTTTTCCTGCTGGCGGGTCTTGATGCTGGTATTGCTGCCGCCCAATCGCGGACCAGAATTTGGAGCATCGAAGTGGGAACCCCTGTGGCTGCGCTGCCTGGGAAAGAATTCGTTGATCGGGCTTGCGGGACCAATGGCGGCCCACCGGCGCTGCCTCTAACCAGTTTCGAAGACTTCGCCCAATGCCCGATTGAGAGCTCCACCGGCCTACGTGAGGTGTGGTTTATCTACGATGACGAATGGGAATACATTGCCCGGGCCCAACGGGACGAAACGCAAATCCCGAGGTATTCAGCGAACAGTTTTTACCGCCAGCCAATCATCACTTCACTGATGATTGATGAGGCAGGGCTGGTTCAGGGGTACCGCATCATCACCGACCCACGGGCGCCAGCGGACGTTCGGATCGAGGCTTACATGGTCGCCGCGGCTTTCAAAAACGCCTTGTTCGGCCAGGCAACATGGTCGTGCATAGACCAGTCCCCCGATGACCGTGAGCGGCCAGTGATTGACGTTTTCGTCAAGCAGTCTTGCGTCGGCGTGGACGATGGGCTTTTCCTTCTGGTAGAAACCCGCCACCTGTTCAAGCCGGGCCAGGACGCTCGCGTCAATCCCCGCTATTTCGGGGAAGACGCGGGACCGTTCGAGAGTTCAACGCGCCTGGATGTCTACAGCGCCGAGGCGGTCAGGGGTGCACCGTGCTGTCCGGCATCCGCGCTCCCGTAAAGATGACATTGTAAAGGTTTGTGCCGGCAAAATTTGCGCTCTCGAGATTGGCGCGGCTGAGATCGACGTCCGCAAGATCCGCCGATTCAAAACTGGAACTCACTAGGATCGCACCACTGAGATTGGCGCCGCGCATGTCAGCTTGCAGGAAGTACACCCGGTCCGCGATGACATTTCTCATGTCTGCCCGGAACAGCGTGGCGAACCGCAGGTCGGCAAGGGTAAGTGTCGCTGAGGCCATGCGGACATCGGTCATTCTAGCGCCACCCAAATCCGCGCCCGAAAGGTTGGCGCCCTCAAGGTTGGATCGGATAAACCGCACATCGCCCATCAGCGCTTGCTCCAGATTAGCGCCAGTAAGATTGGCACCGGATGCATCTGCGGCAAATAGCATGGCATTGGAAAGGTCCGCGTTTTGCAGATTGGCGAGCTTGAGATCGGCCCTGTTGAGATTCGCAAAAATCAGACTTGCGCCTGACAGATTGGCTCCCCGTAAAATTGTCTTATGCAGGGTGGCGTCCGCAAGATTGGCCCCCGACAAATTGGCACCGGCAAGGTCACGCCGCTTTAGGTTGACGTCGTGGAGGTCACAGCCGGGGCAGTCGTTGGTTTCCCCGGCAAGAAACGCAGCCTCGCGGTCCTGGGCCTGGGCGACCCCCGCAATCCCCACGCCCAGAATCCCAATCAGAAAAAGGGAATACCATTTCATGGAATTTCGCCCTTTCAAAAACGCAATTCATAGTACGCCGCTGGGAGGTGCCGTGACTAGAGTGCCACAGTTCGGACTCAACGCGGCAAACCTGTTTTCTACAATAAGGTGTGTGTAGCTAATGAGGATGGAGTGAACTTGCTCGCGCAAGCTGTCCTTTCCGGGTGGGGCATCGCCGCGGGGGTTTCCTTCCTAGTGGCCGCAGCTTTCTTTGGCCTAAAAGGCAAGGCCGGCGCCGCAGTTGCCGCGTCTGGATTTGGTCTTGCCGCGGCGCTCATGATTATTGCGATCATCACCGCCGGCGGAGCCCCACCGAGCACCCAATCAGCATTGGTCCAGCAAACTCCCGGTGCGCCGGGTGAGGATCCGGGCCCAGGTCTTGCCTTGATTGACGCCGCCCGACAAATGCTGAACCGCGGCGAAAACGCGGCGGCCACCCAGGCCCTTAATCAGGCTCTCGATCTGTTCGGTGAGGATAATAATTTGGCCGGCAAGGGCCGCGCCCTTCTTGAGTTGGGACGCGTGGATCACTACGCCGGCCAGGCGGCAGCAGCCCGGGATCACTACGCCCGTGCTTTGGCGGTGTATCAAGAAGCCGAAAGCCTGGAAGGCCAGGCCAGGGCCTTTGTGGCGATGGGCGATTTAGAAAAGGATACGTTTCAGTGGGATGCTGCCACCGAGTTTTTTCGCCAAGCTCGGGGCCTGTGGGCATTGGTCCCCGATCCAAAATCCGACCCGCACGTCCTTCTAAAGTTGGAGTCCGTGGCTTCGACGCCGCAAGGCCTTGATGCTGCCTTGGCGGTGCTGGACCAGGCCTCCCTGATCTTTGAAAATCTCGGTGACGATGATGGCCTAGGCGACGTTTCCATGCTGCGCGGCGACCTTTGCGGCGTCCTCGGCGACGTCCTAGGCGCGGCGGCAAACTACGCGCGGGCAGCGTTCCTGTACCAAGAGGCGGAAAACCAGCAGCGCGAAGCCACCGCCAGAGTGCGCGGCGCCGGGTTTCATGTCATGCTGGGCCATAACGCTGAGGCCCAGGAATTGCTTGATCGCGCAGATTCGAATTTCTCTGCAGTTTCGGACGAGGTGGGGTTGACGCTGGTTTTGGCTTCTCGCGGCGACCTGGCGCGGCTAGTCGGCGACCTACCCTCTGCGGCTTCTTTTTACGCCGCAGCAGCCAGCGGATTTGAAGCCATCGGGCACACTGGGGAGGCCGCCTCGCTGCTGAAGCTGGGCCAGGTCGAGGCGTTCGTCGGCAACGTCGACGCTGCGCGAGCCGCCCTGGAGGCCGCCGGGATTCTATACGGCGACGAGCCAGGCGGATTATCTGCGGCCCATCTCGCTCTTGGCCGCCTCGCAGCGACAGTTGGTGATCCCAACTCTGGGCTAGAATACGCGAGGTCGGCGGCGGATATTGCGGGCCAAGCCGGTGACGCCCTAGGAGAAGGCCGCGCCCTGGTTCTATTCGCGGATCTGGCCGTGATCGCAGGGGACGTTGGCGCGGCGCGGAAAGCTTACGACGATGCCGAGGTTCTGTTTGCCGCCGCCAATGTGCCCATGGGCGCGGTGCTTGTGGTGATGGGACGTGGCGATTTGGCGGGAGACACCGGTGAAACCGCTTCCGTATACCGCCAAGCAGCAGAGACCCTGGCGTTAATCGAGGAGCCGGTGGCTGAGGCTAACCGATTTATAGGTTTGCCCCCCGTAAGCCGCATCGACTTGGTGTCCAAGCTGGGGGCAAATCAGGATGTGGGCGGAGATGAGCCCGACCCGGCGGCTATTGCCCAGTTCGCTGCCGCCCGCGAGGAAAACCTAGCGGTACATCCAGATCACAACGTGGAGGGCCGCAGTTTTTTGACGGAGATCGATGCGCGGACTTCCCGGGTGCTCGCTACCGGCAACTGATCAGAAGGCCAGGCATGCCCGGGCGTTCTCATTTCCGCCAAAGAACAATGCGCAGTTCTGGCGGGTGACGCGCCGAACGCCCACGACATGGTCCATCAAGAACGTTGCCAGCACCTCTAACTCTGCAGCGGTGAAGCCGCCGCCGCCATTCGTCTCTGGGGGAACTTCGCCCACCGGAATTCCATAACATTCGATTTCGGTGTAGGCGCCGGTCAAGTTGAAGGGCATCGCGGTTCCCGGCCGACCGCAGGAAAGGGTTTCCAGAATTAGGTCACGATCCAGGCGTGACGACCGTAAATCCGGGCCGGGTTCCTCCGCCCCATCGTCGCCGCCCTGGGCCAAATTGCCATGGCAACCTGCGCAACCTCCGCGGCCAAATAGCTCTCCTCCATCTTGGGCCAAACTAGGCGTCGCCATTGCCACAACCGCCAATCCGACAAAGGCCATGAGGAACCAAATGGTGCCGATACGGCGAAAGAACGGATGCGCAGAAAATGCGTCGATATTCGCGGCGTCAGGTCGTTGCACGGGATCCTCGCATTTGTAGGTCTTTGGCTGCAGCAAAGACTAGCATCGGTAGCATAACAGGCCCAACTAGAATCCGGGCGGAGTCAGAAACGGCTGG
>Ga0115002_10008270_pt1 | contig 11550 bp, 9 predicted proteins | sample ArcticOcean_MG_C_8_FD_89576 | JGI IMG/M metagenome (GOLD analysis project Ga0115002, IMG submission 89576) | Marine microbial communities from western Arctic Ocean - ArcticOcean_MG_CB11_86 | ecosystem: Environmental > Aquatic > Marine > Oceanic | place: Arctic Ocean: Canada Basin | collected... | reverse complement strand
TTACATCATTTACAACTATTCCCGGAATTTTCAAATTTGAAGCAAAGTTACTTATACCACTCCGGGCAAACTGCGGTACAATTCCATAAACTTTAGATACAGGACGAACTATAACTTTATCTAAACCCCTATTAACTTTATGAACCACTCTATTAATGGGCTCTACTGGGTCATCGATCTGAGTCTTAATAGGCGCTGTAGAACAGCACGCCAAAACCAATAATAGACAAATTCTAAGGATAAGGTGTGGTTTTCGTCCTAGTTTCATATTCTAAACTCTATTGTGTTAAAATGGAATCGGTCTTTTAAGATTCTTACAGTCTAATCAAAAAGAATTTAAACCTCCATATGTAATCATCACAATTTATTAATTTATAAATCAAAAAAATAAGACTTTTTATTAACCTCTGAAGTATTTTACTTCTATTTGTTTTATATTATAATCTGAATGAATTTAGACTTAAAATTAATATTTGGAGATATACATGACCGGAAACATTGAAAATAAATTAACTAAGTTAGGTGTTGAACTACCAAATGCACCAGCTCCTGCAGCAAATTATGTTCCCTATGTAAGAGTAGGGGACCTCGTTTACATCTCCGGCCAAATCTCTGCAAATTCAACAGGTTTGATAATAGGAAAGCTAGGAGCCAACATGAGTGTTGAAGAAGGGGCGAACGCAGCAAAAATATGCGCCATAAGCCTTCTGTCTCAAGTTAAAGCCGCATGTGAAGGAAACCTCGAAAGATTGTTGAAAGTCATAAAATTAACTGGTTTTATTAATTCAACAGCAGATTTTACTGAGCAACCTAAAGTAATTAATGGTGCTTCTGATTTCTTTGTGAACCTTCTGGGAGAGAAGGGTCGTCACTCTCGCTCTGCAGTCAGCGCAGTCTCGCTACCTTTTGGTGTAGCTGTTGAAATTGAGGGTATATTTCAGATTGAAATCTAACCACAAATAATCTCTACAGAAATTTTCGTAAATTATATAGATTAAGCTAATTCTTATAGAGAGTTATATTTATAAAAACTAATGAGCGTAGACCTCACTGAAATCAGCGTACTATTAAGAATTCAGGACATCAGCGCGTCTGATTGGGACGCCTGCGCATGCCCTGAGGCTGAAACAGGTCGGGCAAAAGATATTTTCTCAACCCACAGATTTCTACTTGCTCTTGAAAAATCAAATTCGATAGGAAAAGGAACCGGTTGGATACCCCAATACTTGGTAGCGAGATCTATGGGGAAAGTAATTGGTGTCGCACCCCTTTACTTGAAACAACATTCACAAGGGGAGTATATCTTCGATCATAGCTGGGCTCACGCCTTTGAGAAAGCGGGAGGAAGTTACTATCCAAAGTTACAAATCTCAATTCCTTTCACTCCCGCCAGTGGTAGACGATTATTGACCCACCCTGACTGGGATTTATTAGCGCAAAAAGCATTACTTAGCGCGGCTACTGAATTAGCCGAAAACAACAATCTCTCCTCATTGCACGTTACATTTTGTACAGACGGTGAGGCAAATTTAGGTGCCGAAATGGGGTTGTTAACAAGGAAAAGTCAACAGTTTCACTGGTTGAACAACTCCTACCAATCCTTTGAGGATTTCTTGGACTCCCTTTCTTCTAGGAAAAGAAAAAACATCAGAAAAGAAAGAAAGAAAGCTCATGAATTTGGTGGAACAATTAAAAGATTAACCGGTGCCGAAATAAAGGAAGAACATTGGGATGCCTTTTGGACTTTCTATCAAGACACCGGAATTAGAAAATGGGGGACGCCCTATCTGACACGAGAGTTTTTTAGAGAAATTCACAAATATATGAATGTCGATATTTTGCTAATTCTTGCAGAAGTTAATGGGGTTTACATTGCTGGAGCACTTAACTTTATTGGCAGGGAAACTCTCTACGGAAGGTATTGGGGCTGTATAGAAGAGCATCCCTGCCTACACTTCGAAATCTGCTATTATCAAGCTATCGAGTATGCGATATCAGAAGGACTAAAAAACGTCGAAGCTGGGGCTCAGGGTGGACATAAATTAGCAAGAGGGTATCTACCTGTAACTATCAATTCTCTCCACTGGATAAATAATATCAACTTCAGAAACGCAGTAGCTGATTACTTAGAAATAGAGAAATCAGCCATCAACCATGAAAACGAAGTGTTATCAGAATTCGCGCCTTATAAAAAATCTTAGCGTTTTATTTCTCTTTTGAGGAATCAGCCAGATATCTAATAAATAGAATATTTAAACTACTTTCTCATTGCATCCAAAAGTTCTTCTCCAGACGAAGTCTGACACTGAGATCGGGACTCCTCTTCATTAAATAAAGCAACCTGATTATTTTCAACCAACATTGAATAGCGCTTAGATCTCCCAATAAACCCTACATCAGGAGCATCGAAATCCATTCCAATAGAACGCGTGAATTCACTCAATGGGTCACCCAACATACTCAATCCAGCTGATGACGCACCAGTTGCCTCACCCCAAGCTCTCATAACATGCGGGTCATTTACAGAAATACATATTATTGAATCCACACCAATAAGATCAAACTGTGGTTTAGTCCTTATGAAACTGGGAACATGTTGTGTATGACAGGTCGAGGTAAACGCCCCTGGCAAACCAAAAATTATTACTCTTTTATCTCTTGTAAGAACACCAAGATTTACACTCTCAATTCCTGTCTCCCCAAACCACTTTAATTCAGAGTCCGGGAGTTGATCCCCTATCGAAATTACCATTTTACTTCCTTCTTGAAAATTTTTAAGCGATACATACTATGTTAGTATAGAACTCACCAGCCGATGGAAGCAAAATGAAAAGAATTATTGTAATAGGTGCGGGTCAATCCGCAGCTTCCCTATGTTCTAAATTACGCTCGGAGGGTTATGATGAAGAAATACTTCTTTTTGGCGAAGAAAGATTCTTACCCTATCAACGGCCTCCATTGTCAAAAAAATACTTAATGGGAGCCCAAAGCCTTGAAAGGCTGTATATAAGACCGGAGAGATATTACACTGATAATAAAATTGATACAAAACTGGGTTTTGCAGTCTCAAACATAAATCCCAAAGAGAAGAAAATCTATATTAATAATACTTATTTTTCATATGACGAACTAGTTTTAACTACAGGTTCAAGCCCGCGTAAACTCTCTAGGACAGCAAGCAACGATTTGGAGAACATATTTTATGTTAGATCAATAACTGATATAGATTCTATGAGACCTAGTATGATAGCTGAAAAAAAAGTTCTTATTGTCGGTGGTGGGTATATTGGACTTGAAGCTGCCTCAGTATGCCAGAAATTGGGTTTAAGTGTGACGTTAGTTGAAATGAATGACAGAATTTTAAACCGAGTTTCGTCGGCTCAAACATCTGATTATTTTCGAGATTTACATGTACAACATGGGGTCAAAATCAAAGAAGGGGTTTCATTAAACCACCTAAGTGGTGAAAAAAAAGTTTCCAGGGCTACATTCTCAGACAGTACCGAAATTGATATTGATTTCGTTATTGTTGGCATTGGAATATTACCCAATGACTCACTAGCACGGGAAGCCGGGTTAGATATAGATAACGGGATAAAAACTAATGCACTTTGTCAAACCTCAAATAAACACATATGGGCAGCAGGTGATTGTGCATCATTTCCTTTGAACGAAAGCCGAACGCGCCTTGAAAGTGTACAAAATTCTATTGATCAAGCAGAGCTTGTGGCAAGAAATATTTTAGGTGCGGAAGAAATTTACAAACCCCTTCCGTGGTTTTGGTCAGATCAATACGACATAAAGTTACAAATAGCGGGCTTGAATACGGGATACGACCAAGTTGTAAAAAGAGTGCACGAAAACACTAACACCTTATCTCACTGGTACTATAAAAATCAAAAACTCTTATCCGTTGACGCTATGAATGACCCGCGGAGCTATATGATTGCAAAACGCCTAATTGATTCATCTAAGACAGTGGATCCGAAGGTCGTCGAGGACCCATCTCAAGATTTAAAGAGATTTTTGGAAAATTGAGAATTATCGCGGGAATTTTTAAAGGGATATCGCTCAATATAGTGAGCAATGTTGGCTTAGAGTCTGACCTACGACCTACTACAGATAGGGTAAGAGAAAATATATTTAATATTCTTTCTGGTGGAAGGTTCGATGACCCACTCACCAACGCTAGAGTTTTAGACTTATTTTCTGGAACAGGGGCTCTGGGCATTGAGGCACTATCTCGCGGGGCCTCTAATATTACCTTTGTTGAGAAGAACCCAAAGGCATGTAAGCTTATTCAAAAAAACATCGATTTAACAGGTGTTGGAACCCAGGTTAGGATAATAAATACAAATGCATTAGCATTAAAAATTAATTCAAACTCACCATTTAATTTAATTTTTCTTGATCCACCCTATGGAAAAGGGTGGGGTTCTGAGGCTTTAAAAAATGCTTATAATACGGGTTGGATTGGAAAAAATGCTTTAGTTGTATGGGAAGAGAACTCAATTCAAATCGCACCTGACGGCTTTCTATTAGTCCACAATAAATCCTACGGAAATTCAAAAGTAACATTTTTGCGAGCTCTTTAATTTATGAGTACTTCCAAAAAAATACTTTCAGATGTCTTTGGGTTTAACTCATTTAAAGAGGGTCAACAAGAAATTATCAATTCCATCATTTCCGGAAAAGATACTTTTGCAGTGATGCCAACTGGATCCGGAAAATCTCTTTGCTACCAAATTCCAGCATTAGCGGGCAATGGTTTAACTATTGTTATATCACCGCTCATCGCCTTGATGGAGTCTCAAGTTAAGTATTTGAAACAAAAAAAAATCCATGCGGTAACACTAAATTCTCGCAACACAGAGCAAGACACCCTGGATATGATTAACTATATAAATGACGGCAGCCTAAAACTTATTTATATGGCTCCCGAACAATTATCAAAAATAACGACCAGCAGAATTCTTAGAAATACGGACCCCTCTCTAATAGTAGTTGATGAAGCCCACTGCGTTAGTGAGTGGGGACACGACTTTAGGCCGGCCTACCTCAAAATTGGACAGTTCAGAGAAACTCTAAACATACCCTTAGCTGCGTTTACGGCTACGGCTGATACCAAGACAAAATCGGAAATAATAGTTCAACTATTTGGTGGGAGTGATCCAGAAACATTTTTCTTTAATCATGATAGACCTAATATCAACCTAGAATTTAAATACAAAAATGCACCTAGAGAACAAATTTTAAGGTTTGCAAAAGAAAATGAGGCAAAAACTGGGATAATATACTGTTCAACTCGTGCAAAAACAGAGACCCTGGCTCGTGTCCTTAATCAATCTAACCGCCCAGCTTTTGCCTACCATGCGGGCATGCCATCAGATATGCGCCGTGATGTGGAATCCATCTTTCAAAGTGAAAAAATAATAATTGTTGTTGCAACCGTAGCATTTGGAATGGGGATAGATAGACCCGACGTTAGATGGGTTGCACATGCAGATTTACCATCGTCCATCGAAAGTTACTACCAAGAAATTGGGAGGGCAGGACGCGACGGTCAACCTGCACAAGCACTTAGTCTTTATAGTAACGAAGATATCGCCTTCAGAAGGCAACAAATTGATGAAGGTACAGGTTCGTCCATTAATAGATTGGCAGGCCACACCAGATTAAACAGTCTTATTGGACTTGCAGATTCTCTTCGTTGTCGTCGAGAGAGTTTACTTAAGTACTTTGGTGAAGAACAATCAAACTGTGGAAACTGTGATTTATGCTCAGAACCAAAAAAAACCTTTGATGCTTCTGAACATATTAAACAGGCCCTTAACACAATCATAAGTGCTGATTGTACACTTGGAATTGACACAATTATTGAAGTTTTGCTTAAAAGAAATGGCAATAATTTAGAAGAGAATAATTCTACAATTTTTAAAAATTCAAAGACTAATTTTAAATTAAATAAAAATCAGTGGGAAAATATTTTACGGCAAATGATGGGACAAAATCTAATACGCCCAGATCATAAACGACAATGTGGCATTTCTCCAACTGAAGCTGCTACTTCATTTTTAATAAAGCCGACTACAATATTATTTCAAATGAGTGGGTGTCAAAAAATAATATCAAAACCCAAAATTAGAACTTTAATAAATGAACTGGATCTTGTTTTGCTTTCAGCATTAAAAGCAAAACGACGGACTATTGCAGAATTTGAAAATATTCCTAATTATTTAATTTTTCGAGATAAAACTCTAATAGAGTTTGCTACTAAAAGACCAAAATCATTAGACGAATTTTCAATGATACATGGTGTTGGTCCAAAAAAAATAAATCAGTTTGGAAATATTTTTCTTGAAGTAATTAATGAGAAAAAACCGGAAAGATTGCATCCTGCCCGTCAAAAAATAGCTGGGAAAAAAGCAGCTTCCATTTATGATCAACTTGTTGCAACCCAATCTGAATTAGCTCGTGATACAGATGGCTATGGAAAACCCCTCAGCTGTTCAAATTCTCAAATCGCTAGACTTTCTATTTTAAAAAACCCCAAAAAAACTATAGTTGATCAAATATTAGGGCAAAAAAGATCAGAACGTTTTGGTAAAGCCTTTTTTAAGGTATTAAATGAACTCTAGGGGTAGACGCCACCTATTCTAACATTTATTTAAAAAAATAGAGGTAGAAAATTATGTTAACTGTTATTTCTCCAGCAAAAAAACTTGATCTAAATCCTACGCATATTCTCTCACGAACTACTCCCGTATTTCTTACAGAAGCTAACAATCTTGCAAAAAATATTCGGCAACTCAGTCTTAACGAACATAAAAATTTGATGTCGATATCTGAAAAGTTAGCAGATTTAAATAAGAAACGATTTTCTGAATTCAAAAGTGATCCAAAAGTAGGAGAGTCTTTTCCTGCGATTTTTTCATTTGCTGGGGATACTTACATTGGATTAGAAGCTAAATCACTTGAAACTGACACGCTTCAATATGCTCAGAATTATTTACGTATTTTATCAGGTCTTTACGGTATTCTACGGCCCTTTGATGCTATTCAACCCTATCGCTTGGAAATGGGTAGCAAATTACAAAACAATAAGGGTAGGTCACTATATAAATACTGGGGTAACATGTTAAGCTTAGAGTTAAATTCGCATGCTAAGAAAGTTAAAGCCGAAACCTTAATTAACTGCGCAAGTAAAGAGTACTTTGGAGCAATAGATCTCAGCACACTCAAATTGAAGGTAGTAACCCCGACTTTCCTCGAGAAAAGGCCTGATGGTGAAAAAATCATAAGTTTTTTTGCAAAAAGAGCGCGCGGAGCAATGGCCAGATTTATTATAGAGAATAGACTTACAGATCCAAATTCTTTGAAAGATTTTAACATTGGTGGTTATAAATTTATAAAAAAGCGCTCAAATGAATCAGAACTAATTTTTATTCGTTAAGCCTCTCTTATAGTTTTGGATTTATCCAAAATCTCCATGACAAAACCACCCACCATTTTTAATCCCACCATACGCGTAGTAAAGCCATAACCTTTCACCTGTTTTCACATTAACTCGCCAATAATCTCTAACACCTGTCCTCCAACCTGAAGCATCCAACCACCATTCTGGTGAAATACGTTCTGGTCCCACACTAGAACTTGTATCAAACAAACGGTTACGCCATTTGAATTTTTTTGGAGGGAAATTTTGATCTTCAACCAATATAATTTCATCATTAAACAACGTCGTTGGTCGTAATAGATTGTGATCCTGCCATTCCATTTCCGGTTCCGACCAGAGAGCACTAAGAGTAAGGAAAGACTTTTCTGGAATATGACTTTCTGCAGAATGCCAGCGAGTTATCTTATCTGTGTTGATTTTAAGGGCTATCCGACTCAACAAGTCATCAAGTAAAAGATCTGCTTCAAGTGTTTTTGTTTCCAAATTATTTTCTTTAGGAATTTTTTCATATTGATATTCAAAAATAGGTTCGAACAGCTTTACTTCTAATCTAACTAAATCAATTCCAAAATCAGCTTTGATCTCCTCAACTTTCATATTTAAAAGATACATGATTCGTTTTACATCAAAACTTGGTTGCGCCAACTCAACGTAAACACTTTCAGTAATCCCATCTATTTTAAAGACCTGTAATTGAACTATTCTGGCTCCTACCGCATTCTTTTTTAGTTTTTGACATAAAGAAGAAACAAGACATTGGAGGGCTAGAACTAAATCAGCTTTAAGGCCAATAGGTTCTGGTAACGTTAATCTAACAGAAAAGTGCTTACGGGCTCCTTTAGGAGAAATCGGTTCACTTTCTAAACCTAATATCTGATCTAAACGTCTTAATACATCTTTCCCAAAACGCCGAACTAATACTGCTCGAGGTATCTCAAATAAATCCTTAACGTACTTTAAGCCTAACTTTCTTAAGTCAATTACCTTATTCGAAGGAATTCTTAATGCCGCCAAAGGCAAACAAGCTACTGCCCCTCGAGCTTTTCCTGGTAAAGCAATAAAAGATTTCATGACATCAGTGTTTTCTTCCATATCAGTAGAAAAAAAATTTACTAAGGAATAACCTTTCTTAACTGCACGTGATCTGGTCGCCCTTGCCTCTTGGTCAATTACATCACTGGTATAAGCTATTGCAGGATTTTCCCCTATAAAATGTGATAAGGCCCAAGCAGCTCCAGCTGTATCTGCAATACTGATTTGCACAGTAAGGGAAAACTTCAAACAATCGTTCTTCAATGTCTGGATTAAGAGTTCTTCACCACCGAAAAGATGCGCGCAACCGGTCAAGTCTATTAATAATCCATCTGGTAATTCTGTTTTAATCCAAGGAGAAAATTTTTCTGCCCACCGCATAAGCATATCTAAAAACTGTGAATCTAATTCTAAATTAATAAAACGTATCAAAACATTTGGACACTTTGCTAAAGCATCATTTATAGACTGTTCTAAATATAGCCCCTCGAGCTCTGCTGCTCGATTTAAACTATAGATAATATCAGAATTTTTTTTATTTCCTTTTATAATAACTGGAGTACCAAAAGGGATTTTTTCTCGGCGAATGATACGTTCAACCGCCAACCTTTTAAACCAAACAGATAATATACGACGACCAGATGACATTTCTTACTTTGTTCTCGTTTTGTTCTATTCAAGAATAAACGTATAAAACCATGAGTCGAGTCATTTCATTTAAACATCACAAAAGAAACTTAGCTAGAAACTCTAGATTGACGCTTACGTTCGTGCGGATCAAGCAACTTCTTACGAAGACGTATTGAGCTAGGAGTTACCTCTACAAGCTCATCATTATCAATATAAGCAATTGCCTGCTCCAACGACATTTTTATTGGAGTAGTCAACCTAACAGCCTCATCCGTACCAGATGCCCGCACATTAGTTAACTGCTTTCCTTTCAGGGGATTCACCTCTAAGTCGTTCTCCCGGCTATGCTCACCTATTATCATTCCCTGATAAACTAGTTCCTGTGCGCCAATGAAAAATTTTCCACGATCCTCAAGCTTCCAAAGAGCATACGAAACAGCGACACCATTTCCCATAGAAATTAAAACCCCGGATCTACGCCCTGGGATTTCTCCCTTATAAGGCTCCCAATCATTAAAGACCCTATTTAGAACTCCAGTTCCGCGAGTGTCAGTTAGAAACTCTCCTTGGTACCCGATCAAACCCCTAGATGGAACATGGGCAATTATTCTTGTCTTACCTACTCCAGACTGGCGCATCTCTACTAATTCACCCTTTCGAGTCCCTGTAATTTTTTCAATTACAGCTCCGGAGTATTCATCATCTACATCAATCGTAACCTCTTCCACTGGCTCTAATCTTTTTCCAGAAACCTCTCTAAATAGCACTTGGGGTCGGGATACACTTAATTCAAATCCCTCTCTTCTCATGTTTTCTATCAAAACACCCATCTGCAACTCACCACGCCCAGAAACTTCAAAAGCTTCGCCTCCAAGAGCGTCACTAACCTGAATTGCAACGTTAGATTCCGCCTCTTTCATAAGGCGCTCTCGTATTACTCGAGATTGCACCTTTTTACCTTCTCTTCCAGCTAGAGGGCTATCATTAATTCCAAAAGTAACTGAAATCGTAGGCGGATCTATAGCTTGAGAGGCTATAGGGGTATTGATCTCTAAAGCGCACAAAGTATCAGCAACAGTCGCCTTAGACATTCCTGCTAATGATACTATATCTCCAGCCTCAGCTAAATCTATTGCAACCTGGTTTAAGCCTCTAAATGCCATAATTTTTGTAATTCTGAATTGCTCAAGTTTAGTGCCACCCCTTGATAGAGATTTTATGGTCTCACCAACCTTTAGATTTCCACTTTCAACACGGCCAGTTAATACACGCCCTATAAAAGGATCATTACCCAGGGTAGTCACTAACATACGAAACGGGTCGCTTCGGTTTACCACCTGAACAGGAGTCGGCACATGTAAAAGGACTAAATCGAGCAAAGCACTCAGGTCCTTTCTTGCTCCATCGAGTTCCATATCAGCCCAACCAGATCGACCAGATGCGTACATTGTTGGAAAATCCAATTGAGAATCATCAGCACCCAGGCTTGCAAATAAATCAAAACATTCATCAAGCGCCCGATGAGGTTCAGCATCACCCTTATCTACCTTATTTAATACCACGATAGGTCTCAGGCCCAAAGCTAAGGCTTTTGATGTCACAAATTTGGTTTGGGGCATGGGCCCTTCAGCAGCGTCTACTAACAAAACAACTCCATCAACCATGCTTAAAATACGCTCGACCTCACCACCGAAGTCAGCATGCCCCGGAGTATCCACGATATTAACCCTAATTCTTTTCCAAACGATTGAGGTGGCCTTCGCAAGAATCGTTATCCCCCGCTCTCGTTCCAAATCATTGCTATCCAAAGCCCTTTCGGTAACAGTTTGATTTTTTCGAAAAGACCCAGATTGCTTCAACAACTCATCTACTAAAGTCGTTTTTCCATGATCAACATGAGCGATAATCGCTATATTGCGAATGTCCATTTTTATTACCTTTTCATGAAGTGTCGAAGGCGAACTAACTGAACCACAGGGTAAATGCCAGTTAATATTTTCAACTGCGTCAATAGCGACTAACATCCACTTATGGATTAATGAAAACTTCTTGGCAAAAAAAAGATTCTGAGCCATCCAGTTTTAAATTAATTACCGCATAACCAATGCGACTTACTCATCATATATTTGTTAGAATCCTTTCAAGGAAACTTACATAGCATTAAGAAAAAAGCGTACTTTTTCAATCCTCTGAACTACCTTTGTAAATATTGTTTCGCACCTGAAGAGCCGAAGCTGTACTTACTAATCTCGTATTTTTACTTAATTCCAAGAATTTCCTATCCCATCCAAGACCTAGATACTCGAATAGTCCTTGAGATTCTTCCTCAACATTCTCTACAAATCTTTCGTAATTGAGTTTGTATATATACCCAGGGTATTTATTATTTTCTTTTTTTATATCTTTTACTAGAAACATACCTCCTTGTTTTA
>Ga0115002_10008268_pt1 | contig 11551 bp, 14 predicted proteins | sample ArcticOcean_MG_C_8_FD_89576 | JGI IMG/M metagenome (GOLD analysis project Ga0115002, IMG submission 89576) | Marine microbial communities from western Arctic Ocean - ArcticOcean_MG_CB11_86 | ecosystem: Environmental > Aquatic > Marine > Oceanic | place: Arctic Ocean: Canada Basin | collected... | reverse complement strand
TCGTCCAGAGGCCTAGGACGCGGCCCTTTCAAGGCTGAAACCCGGGTTCGAATCCCGGTGGGGACGCCATCCCTTCCGACAAACCCATCGCGTTCAGTGGGGGATAATCGTAGTGACTTTACTGAAAGTGTTGCTTGGCTGTGTTGTGGTGCTGCTGGTTGGTGTTGCCGGGGTAAGCGTTAGCGGCACCGCCGGACTATTCGGAGTCGAGCTACTGGGCCGCATTGCCTGAGCTGGACGATGCAGCCGATTTAACCCCGGCCGGTGTGCCCGATGGGCCGGTTCAGGGTGAAGCCCCTGTGGATGTCTTCTTTATCCACCCGACCGGCTTCGTCACAGGTTCCAGCTGGACATCCACGATGAATCCGGACAGTGCGGCGGAGGAGAACACCAGCTGGATGCTGGCCCACCAGGCCAGTGCGTTCAACGGTTGCTGCAATCTGTATGCCCCGCGCTACCGTGAAGCGTCGATCTTCGCGAATTTGTCCGAGCCTGAAGTGAAGACAGCAGTGCTCGGTTTCGCGTATCAAGATGTCGCTGCGACGTTTGCCCACTACTATAGAGAAATACAATGGCGGCAGGCCATTCATTGTTGCCAGTCACAGTCAAGGCACGCGCCATGGTTTGCGTTTGTTGCGCGAACAGATTGCCGGCACGCCGCTCGCGGAGCGGCTGGTCGCAGCCTACCTCATCGGTAGTAAGGAGGAGCCCGTAACCCTGCCCTATCTCGAGTCGCTGCCTGGCATTGGTGCCTGCCTGGCACCAACCGACACGGGTTGCGTGTTGGCGTGGGACACATACGGAGATGGTGGTAGCGTCGGCGAACGCCACGAGGTGCTGGCGCTGTGCACTAATCCGTTGAGTTGGCGTGCGGATAGCGATATGGCGGCGGCGGAACTCAACCGTGGTGCGCTGGTAGCCGCGTGGCCATACAACGCCGACTTCTCAAATGATGCGGCACCCGGCCAGGTGACAGATGAGCTGCCTGCGCCGCTCGTTGGCCATACCTGGGCGCAATGTCGCAACAACGTACTGTATGTGGCTGACCAATCAGAGACGGTGTTTGCCAAAAAGAGCCGGTTCTCGGATGAAAAGAGCTACCACCTGCTGGATTACTCGATGTTCTATATGAACATTCGAACCAATGCCATCGATCGCACCACCGCATGGTTGGCGGTGCACTGACGACGATCACGCGTCGCCGTTAACCCCAGGCGGCACAACCGCGGGAGGTGTCTCTTACGTAGCTGCGCGCATTGCATGGGTCGGCAAGTACTGCCAAGCCAACCCCCTCGATGAGACGACGGAGAACCTGCTGCCCTTGGTGGACCTGCCCACGGAGGAGACCCTGCCAGTCTTGGAGGTATCCCAACAGCGTGGGGTGCACGGTTGCCGGGTCGTGTGGCCTCCGCAGATGGATAGCCACCAGGCGTGCCGCGAGATCCTCGCGCTCACGTTCATGTGCCGTCAGATCGGCATAGCCCTGGGGGCTATCGTTGCTATACGTCACTACGAACGGCGAGCTTAACCACGCGTGGCCGGAGTCAGGCCCGACCGTGCTGTGATCGTCAGTCTCAACTCGTGTTGCGTCGGGTAGTATGTTGGCATCCAACGCCGCCGCTTCTCTGGATGGCGACCGGATGTTCGAGGCTCTGGAGAGTTCCTACCAGCGTGTTGTCTGACCGAGCAAACAGGAGGCGGCCATGATCAATTTCAAGTCACTGTGTTACGGGCTCTTGCTATTGTCGATCACGGGCTTTGTCCGCGCGGAATCTCAGGACAAGCCGGTGACCAGCAGCATGGTGAGAAGCAGCATTCGATTGAAAGTTCTGCCAGACAAAGTCGCGGAGTTCGAGGCACTGGTGGCGCAGTTGGTGCGTGACGTTCATGCCAATGTACCCGGTGTGAAGATCTATGAAGTACGGCGCGTCAAGGACGAACCGCTGACCTACGTCTATTTCCTATCTTTCGAGAACCAAGCAGCCTCTGACCGCTACTCCTCTGCCGACTGGCACACCAAAGTGTCTCCCACGATCGTGGCGTTGCTGGATGGGGCTCCGGTCTTCGAGGACCTGGAGAGCTTCTACTAGGGGTCGGTCACTCGCCCTGCGAGCCCGTCACCTTGAAGCGTTGGATGCGGTTGCCCCCCTGGTGCTCGCCGACGTAGACGTTGCCCTTCGAGTCGCTAGCGAGGGCATGGAGGTAGCCGGCGAACTCGCCCGCGTAGTAGCCCCGGTTCCCGAAGGAGCCCACCGTCTCCAGCGTGTCGCGCCGCAGAATCAGGATCCTGCGGTTCTGCCCGTCGGAGGCGTAGACGAACCGTTGCTCCGGATCCGCCGAGAAGGCCACGTCGGAGATGGCCGCCCCTGGCACGATGGCCTCGGCGATGAAGGTGCCGTCCTTCTGAAAAACCTGGAAGCGATTGTTCGGGCGGTCGCACACGTACAGCAACCCGTCGTGGCTCTCCTTGATGCAGTGAACCCCGCGGAACTGCTGCGCGGGCGGGCCGCCGGGCTCAGTTGCCGGGAGGGGCCCGTCCATTGGTTCGTTGCCGTAGGCGCCCCACATCCGCTTGAATTCCATCGTGTCGCCGTCGATGACGATCACGCGGCGGTTGTCGTAGCCGTCGGCAACGAATACCTCGTTCGTCTCGGGATCCACCACCACCCCGACCGGCTGGCCGAAGTTGTCGGTGTCGGCGTTCCCCTTGCTAGCGCCGAACTCGCCCTTCTGCATCAGGAAGGTGCCGTCACTGGTGAACTTCGCGAGGTTGGTAAAGGCGCCCTCGTAGAACGCGCCCGGGGTGTGTGTGCCGGTCCAGACGGTGCCCTGGTGGTCGATGTAGAGGCCGTGCGCCCCGCCGCGCTCTCGTACCCACTGGAACCCCCCGAGCGGCAGATCTGGATCCTCCGGATCGCCCCAGCTCTGGACGACACCGCCCTCCGTGTCGAACTCGACGACGGCCGGCATCGGCCGGCAGCACTCCGCGTTCCCGCCCGCCGCCGCATGGTCTCCCGGGCTGTTGTAGTGCGGCCAGTGCATGACCCACACGTGGTCCTGCGCGTCCACGAAGATCGCCATCACGGCGCCCAGGATCCCCTGGTTCGGCAAGGGGCGCTTCGGCCAACTGTCGTCGTACTCCAGCACCGGAATACCCTCGGCCGATGGCGCGGCCGCCGCCGTGGGGTCGTTGATCTCTGCTTCGGGCTGCCCGCCGCAAGCCCCCAGAGCCACGATCGCGACTGCCAGAACACCCGGGGTGACGCGGTGCATCGTCATCTGCCGACCTCCCTCGTTTAACGTCGTTTCCGCATTTTCCGTATATTGGCCCCGACGGTCGCCAGTCCACCGCCCCGGCCGTCCGCGACGGCATCCGACTACCGAGGCTTTTTCAGCAGTTTGTCGAGACCAGCAAATGGCTGGTGGGTAGACCTCGGAGCATCTGTCTCTGAGGGTTCGCCATAAGCGGTGGCAACGTCGTTTCGCGCATGCTCATTCTCGTGACAGTAGTGACACAGCAACTCCCAGTTGCTTCCGTCTGGAGGGTTGTTGTCGTGATCGTGATCCTTGTGATGCACAGTGAGTTCGCGAAGCCGTCGCCCATCGAAATCGCGTCCGCACCGCCCGCAGACAGCCGGAAAGAGCTTCAACGCGCGGGCGCGGTAGCCGTGGTCGCGCCGGTTGGATTCTCCGCGAGCCTTCGCAATGAGATCGTGGAGGTCGTCGTTGCCTGGTGTGGTGGCCACCATCTAGGGTGAAGTCTACAGAATTCCCGGCACGACCGCGATGGCCTCGGATACGCGTTCCGAGGACACAGTTGAACTGCTCATCTCCTCGCCATCTCTCGGCCTACCTCTCGACCGGTCCGCCGTCTCGCGCAGCAGCACGGCCGGATCAGTTCCCGTCTCCGGCAACGAAACGCTCGCAATCCGGTCTCCAGAAGATGCAGTAAAGTTGACAGTCGCAAACACGGCAGGCGCTGAAGGCAGTGGCCTGTTCATCAAAGGATGTCAACCCGCTCGCGCACTGGTCCATCAACCAGGAGGACAACTCAATGAGGCCTTCCCCGCGTCTTTTATTCGCCATGGCTGTCACGCTCGCGGTGCCGCCAATCGGGACGTACGCTCACTTCCAGTTACTGGAGCCGGCCTCATGGGTCACCGAGGACGCGCTCGGCGATCCCCAGAAGCTCGGACCCTGTGGCGGCGACCCGAAGGGTGCGAATGAGAAACTCCTGACAGGCGCCGTCACGAAGGCCACCGGCGGTTCCATGCTCCACCTGAAAATCCAGGAGACGATCTTCCACTCGGGCCACTACCGGGTCGCGCTCGCGGTGAACTCACGGAACGAGCTGCCGCCGGATCCGATCACGTTCGAGAAGTACACCGACCGGGGCGTCTATTCAGTCTGGGGAGCCATTCAAAGCCCACCGCAACTCCCGGTCATCGCTGACGGCCTGTTTCGACACTACCCAGGACCTGGCGAGGCACCCTCCTCGCGGCCGAAGACACCGATGGCTCCCTGGGAAACTGATATCCAGCTCCCGAACATCAGCTGCGAGAGATGCACGCTGCAAGTGATTCAGTTCATGGCGGATCACGGGTACAACCAGCCGGGCGGCTATTCCTATCACCACTGCTCCGACCTGCAGATCACCGCCGATCCGTCGAAGCCGATGGACCAGGGCTGGCCGGCGGCGACCGCGAGCAACTAGCGACAGCGCACACTGTCTCAGGGACGTGAATCGTGGGTCGAGAAACGACTCACGATTCACGCGCTACCGACTTCCAGTCCCTCCTTCAGCCTGACGCCCGTCAGACCATGCGCCGCCATCATGACGGCCAACCATCAGCGACGTCGACGACCACCCGCCCGACGCGGCCCCGTTCGGCCTGGCGCTCGAGAGCGGCAGCCAGGTCGGCGATCCTGTGGCGCGAATCGATCGGCGCATCGAGCCCATCGCTCAGCCAGCCGCCGACCAATTTAAGGTCCGCTCGTCTGGAGTCCACCTGGACGAAGCGGCACCACTTGGAAGCAAACAGTGCGCGGGCCCTTCCGGTGACAAGAGCGGCGTTCGGCAGCGTCGTGACGTAGGTGCCGCCGGCCCGAAGGACCTTCGCGCACCGGCCGAACAAGTGCCCGGCCGGGGTGTCGAACACCACGTCTTAGGCCCCTTCGGCCGCGAGCGGATTAGGTCGCCTGGACTCGGCCGGCGCGGAGCGGTACGGCTACATTGACGCGCGCATCACTCGTCGTCCGCACCCGCGGGAGATCCGCCGGGCGACGACGGGCTCAGTTCGGTTTCTTGAACGCAACCAGCAGTCCGTCCCGGATGGGCACCAGGGTAGACGTCCATTGCGGGCTGGCCGTGACGAGCCGAGTGAGTTCCCTGACGCCCTCGGTCGCCTCAGAGACTTCGGCGGGATCGAAGACCCGTCCGCTCCACAGCATGTTGTCGACGATGAGCACACCACCTGGCTTGAGCTTGGCCTCGATGACCGGCAGCGAAGCCGGATACGCCTCTTTGTGGATATCGTTGAAGATCAGGTCGAATGGGCCCTCGGTCTCCCCTAGCGCCTCGATCGCCTCACGCACGTGATACTGCACGATGCCCTCGAACCCCAGCGCAGTCAGATGACCCTTGGCCTTGCGCGAAAGGTCCTGGTCCCAGACGACGTGGTGCACGACGCCGCCGCCGTTGTCCTGGACCGCCCGGGCGAAGAACGCGGTCGAGTACCCGAAGCCCGAACCGAGCTCGAACACGCTGCGCGCGCCGGTCATTCGCGCAAGCAGGTAGCAGAGGTGCCCGCACGCGGGCCCGATGATCGGGAACTGCCGCGTGCCCGCGTCGGCTTCCATCGCTTGAAGTTCGGCCGGGCGCTCGGGTACCAGTCCGTCGAGGTAGGCGCGCAATGCGGCAGGCAGCAGTTCCATCAGAAGAAAGGCCTCGTGAAGAGCGGTACTACTGCGACGGCGCCGGAGGCTCGAACATCGACACCCTTCCCTCGCTCACCACCACGTGGTGCTTGATACGCCAGCCGTCGGGTGTCTTCACCACTAGGCTCTCGTACCGGCCGGTGCCGCGGCCCCAGACCATGCCAGGTTTGCCATGGTCTTGCGTCATGGTGGTGTAGAACGCCGAGAGGATCGCGCCCTCCGGGTGCGGCTCGACGTGGAACGTCGACGTCCAGTGACGGAGTTCCCGCTTCGGGTCCAGCGTGAGCGGATCGAGCGCGTATGCCCTGATCTGCGCGTGCCCCTCGAGGTGCGTCGGCGGGTTGTCGAGCACCGCGTCCGGGAGGAACGTGTTCGTCCACATGTCCGCGTTGTCCTTCCTAGCGAAGTCGTACCCCGTGTGGTTCGTGTACAGCAGCCGCTGGATCTCGATGTAGTCCTCGGTGGAAATAGCGGCAGAAGTCTTCGGCTGTTGTGCGTACGTCCACCCGGCAGTGGCGCTGACGGCGGCGGCCACCACCGTCACCAGAACAGTTATCATTCGAGGCATCGTCGTGTTCCTCCAGGCCGCCGAACCGTTCTCGATTAGGGCGCGGACGCGGGCGGCGTGTACATCGACACAGGGCCTTCCGCGATCACGACGTGGTGCTTGATACGCCACCCATCCGCCGTCTTCACCACGACACTCTCGTAACGGCCGGTGCTCATCCCGAACACCATGCCCGGTCGTCCTTGCGACTGCGTCATCGTGACGTAAAACGCCGAAAGAATCGCGCCCTCCGGGTGTGGCTCCACGTGGAACGTGGACGTCCAGTGACGCAGTGCGCGTTTCGGGTCCAGCGTGAGGGGAGCGAGCGCGTATGCCCTGATCTGTGCGTGCCCCTCCAGATGCGTCGGCGGATTATCGAGGACCGCGTCCGGAAGGAACGTGTCCATCCACATGTCCGCGTTGTCCTTCCTAGCGAAGTCGTACCCCGTGTGATTCGTGTACAGCAGCCGCTGGATCTCGGCGTAGTCGGCCGTCGAGATCCGCGCAGGGGCCTTCTGCTGCTGGGCAAGTCCCCGCCCGGCGGTTGCAACAACGGCGACGGCAGCGACGGTCGCGACTGTGACAATCGCTGCCAGCGTGGTCCTGATGTGACGCATCCCACTCACTCCTCTCGGCCCAACCACCCGTTGCGCGGGGAGCCAGGCCGGGAGTGTAGCGCGTCCGAAGAGGTTTGGCACCAGGGAGTGGGTCGCTACGCTAGCAGCCCATGACCAGAACCTGGCTCGGATTCACCAGAGACGGCTTTCGCTCGTCACGATGACCCTTGTCGTGCGGCGCACCTCACTGCCGTCCGAGCGCGAGAGGCCCGACACGTTCAAGCCGCCGCCGGGCACGAAGTTGTATCCGAACGCACCCAGGGTGCCGCCGCCGAGGCCAGTCAAGACACCCGTGCCGCCGGTGCCGGTATTTGCGAAACTACCGTTCAGGCTGAACTCATCAAGAGCAATCGGTACGGCGGACGCGCTGGACGGCAGGCATACGGCTCCCAGCGAAAGCACCGCCACGGACGTCGCCTTGGCGATCGCATGATTAAAAGTCATCGACAGCTTCTCCTGGTCGGTAGCCGCGCACTCGTCGTCGTCCGATGCACCCTCATCGGAAGCGTCTGAAGTGCCCCTTTCGCATACCAGAATCGGCCCATCTCGAACCTTCTTGAATCGTCCGCCGGCACGGGAGGCTGGCGAAGGTGCTGCGTAACACACTGCACAACGATCGTCTACACACGACAGGAACCGGTTAGAATCCTGTTCGTGGATCGCACGTTCCTGATCATTGGTGCCGTCGCGGCGTTCATCGGCGTGGGAGTCGGGGCCTTCGGTGCCCACGCACTGCGTGGGCGGCTCTCGCCGGAGATGCTTGCGGTGTTCGAAACAGGCGTGCGCTACCAGATGTACCACGCGCTCGCTATACTGGTCGCCGCGATTGCCGTCTCCCACATCGACGGGCGGCTGGTGCGCATAGCCGGCTGGCTCTTCACCTCCGGCATCGTGCTCTTCTCTGGCAGCCTCTACGCCCTAGCGCTCTCGGGCATCTCCATGCTCGGCGCCGTCACGCCGCTCGGAGGCCTGGCGTTTCTCGCCGGCTGGGCCTGCCTGATCATCGCCGCGATCGGCCACCCTCCAGATGTGTGATTCTGACTGGGATTCGTCGGTAGTACGAAACGTAGTTCTACGCCTGAAGAAAGGGACGCGAACATGAAGACGATGACGATCGGCGTGCTGGTTGCCGCCTTGACTACTCTGGCCAGCGCGCAGTCTGGTGGCAATGCCGGTACAGCGAAAGGGGCAGACGATGGGTTGGCGGCTGCACGCGAGGTGCTCGCCGCGCAGAAGCAGTTCTACCAGGCGTACAGAACGTGCAACGAGCAGGACATGGCACCGCTCGTGACCGATGACCTGATGTATCTCTTCTCGGTCGGCTTCATGCACAAGGGCAAGACCGAGTTCCTGAAGTCGTTGGAGCCAGCGGGCTGCGGATGGGACGTGCTTCAGGTCGACGTCGACGTCAACGACGTCCGCATCTATGGCGACACGGCCATCCTCTTCGGCAACTTCCGCTACAAGGGGAAGAACGCCGAGCCCATCGACGCGAATCTCATGGCCATGCAGGTGTTCGTGAAGCGAGACGGCAAATGGCTGTTCGCGGCCAACTCGACGACCGAGGCGATCCCGCTGGGAGCCAGCAAGAAGCTCAAGTCTCAATAGCCGGCGATCGCCCACACGGGGACAAAGCGATCGGCTCCACTGAGTCCCTCATCCTGACGGCGTCTCCTCGAAGGATCGAATCCCACGCGCCGTAAGGCGGCGGCACCGCCACACCTGGTCGATGGATCTCGAAACTCCAATTACTCGGATCGAGTAGGCGGCGCTTCGAAACACACTGCCCATCGTCGATTTGAGTCAGGTCGGCGCCTGTCAGTTGCACCGTATGAGGGGGTGGTCGGACGTGCCGGTGACGTCCAGGCTGAGGTCGACGCCAGCCATGAGCTGTGCGCTGGTGATCGTCGCCGCGTGCCCGTGATTGGCGGATACGATCCCGACGCTGTTCGACGAGGAAGGTTTCGAGCAACGACGACGCGTACACACACGGTAACGTTCAACTAGGGTCGGGCGGCGCTACCGCGCCCGAGCGTCCTGGCAGATCAAGCAGAACGGAGCCTCGGGACGCGCCTTGAGCCGCGGGTAGCCGATGGGCTCGTTGCAGGAGCGACAGGAGCCATAGTCACCTTTCCGATGCGCGTCGAGCGAGGCCTCAACCTGACGCAGTCTCGTCTCCAACGTCGAGCGGCTTGCCTTGGTCATCTCCTGCTGCTGAATGGCGTCCATTCTGGAGAGTCTCCCGATGGGCGTATTCAAGTCGACAGGCTTCGAGCCTTCCTTCGTGAGCTGGAGACTGTCTTCCAGGCGCAGGCGATCGGCTGCAAGAGCACGGTGTAACTCTTCTAGTTGCTTCGGCGTGAGCTCCAAGTCCGTCATAAGCCGACGCTACAAGCCAGGGTCTGCGCTGTCAAACACTGCAGCGGCCCAGCGCGTGACGACGCCAACGAAGCAGCCCGCCTGCGCCAAGGCCTAGCGCGACGAGCCCGAAAGTCTCCGGTTCCGGCACCGGGACGTTCGGCAGGTCAACGGCGATGCTGTCCAGGCTGAACCCGTTGCCTGCGACGTGCGTGATATCGATCGACAACCCTGCCGCGATGAGGGTGCCGAGCAGCGGACTCACGTACAGCCCTCCGAGAACTTCCGTCTTGTTCGTGCTGTTATCGAGCACGCCGGCAACGGTGAGATCGAAGAAGTCCGACCCGCCGATCAACGAGGCGCCGAGCGACGCGAACGTGACGTCCTGGTCGAAGATGACGGACAGTGACTCGGCGAGGCCTGAGCCACTGTCAATCTGATCGGTCGCATCCCCTGCCGCCGGAGCATTGATGCCGAAGGCGCCGACATTCTGATTGAACACGCCGCCATTGTGGAGGACGATCGCACTGAGCCCGCCAATGGTGACCATGGCTCCCGAACCCTGGCCATCGAGTTGCTGGCCGGCCGAACCCACGCCTCCTCGCAAGTCGAACACGATCGGCCCTGCCGACGCCGACGCGGCGAGCAGCAGCAACGCGCACGTCAATTTCAACTGGGCCATAACGTCTCTGTCCTCAGTTTCACCCCACGATGCTCCTGGCACCCCGGTCGCTCTGGGCGCAGCGGTCCGAGGGCACCCGGCAGGCCTGCAAAGAGCATCCCTCCGTCTCCCAGGAGCAAGCGGTACGCCAATCCAGCCAGGCATGAGCGTGCCGCCGTAACGCTGACGCCGGATGGCAGTTCGAGCACCTCGGCCTCGACGGTGTACGGAAAAGCGACCGACGAGGATTCGCCGTTTCTCGAATAGTCCACCCAGAGGCTCCCGTCCCCAGGTAGACTCCTGACCCATGGGTCTTGCCGCCATTTCGTTGAGCGCGCTCGTCGTCGCGCTGGCCGTCAGTTGTATCTCCGAGGTCAATATCGGCGTTCTCGCCATCGTGTTCGCTTGGATCGTAGGTGTGTACTTCGGCGGGATGACGGTCGGTCAGGTCATCGCCGGCTTTCCGACGTCCCTGTTCCTGACGCTGGTCGCGCTGACACTGCTCTTCTCCCAGGCGCAGGTCAACGGGACGCTCGATCGCTTCGCGCGGCGGGCGGTGCGCCTGTGCCGGGGTAACGCCGGCCTGATTCCGATCATGTTCTTCGCCCTCACGGGGCTCCTCAGTTCCATCGGTCCCGGGAACATCGCGTCGACCGCGCTCATGGCGCCGCTCGGGATGGCGGTGGCAGGCCGCTACCGCATCTCGCCGTTTCTGATGGCCATCATGATTGCCAACGGTGCGAGCGCCGGGTCGCTCTCACCGATCGCGCCGACCGGCGTCATCGTGAATGGGATCGTCGTGGAAATGGGGATCCTGAATGCTCAGTGGGCGATCTACCTGAACAACTTGATGATCCACACGATCGTCGCGTTCGCCGGCTATTTCGCCTTTGGCGGCCTCGAACTCTTCCGGCGAGCCGGCGCGACCTCCGCCAGCTCGGGCGTGCCGGTTGACACGCGCGTGGCTGACGGTGGGTCGGCGGCTGGCCTCAGTCCCGACAATCTTGAAGCTCAGGCTGAGGATGCGGCGTTTGCGCCGCGACATTGGCTCACGCTGACGGTGATCGCGACACTCGTCATCAGCACGATCGTCTTTCAGGTGAACGTCGGAATGGCCGCGTTCACGGGCGCTCTGATCCTCACGTTTACTCGGGCCGCAGACGATGGCGAGGCCGTCAAGCAGATGCCGTGGAAAGTGATCCTCATGGTCACCGGCGTGACCGTTCTCGTTGCCCTGCTCCAGCAGACCGGCGGCCTCGATCTGTTTTCGAGCTTCCTGGCTCGCATCGCCACGCCCGCCAGTTCGACATTCGTCACCGCGTTCTTCAGTGGCCTCATCTCCATCTACAGCAGTACGACCGGCGTCGTGCTCCCGGCCCTCCTTCCGACTGTTCCGGGACTGGTTGAGCAGATGGGCGGCGGCGACCTCAT
>Ga0115002_10008267_pt1 | contig 11552 bp, 12 predicted proteins | sample ArcticOcean_MG_C_8_FD_89576 | JGI IMG/M metagenome (GOLD analysis project Ga0115002, IMG submission 89576) | Marine microbial communities from western Arctic Ocean - ArcticOcean_MG_CB11_86 | ecosystem: Environmental > Aquatic > Marine > Oceanic | place: Arctic Ocean: Canada Basin | collected... | reverse complement strand
CGTGCATAGGGGTGGATTCCTGTGTCTGTCGCAGGTCGTCCAGTCAGCGGCAACTAGGCCCCAATCCCCCCGTGGCATCCAGCCACACCCAGCTATCTAGCGTTGTTCTGCGCGTCCTGGGTTGCCTGTTTGAGTGGGGCAGGTAAGAATCAGGGCATGACACGCTACCGCGTCCGCGCCGTTCTGCTGCTGTTCCTGCTGCTAAACCTGACTGCCTGTAGTACTTGGCAATCCGTAGGTCATGTAAGCCTGAGTCAGTTCATTGAAGCAGAGCAACCTGAGCGTGTACGTGTGTACATGCGGGGTGGGAGTCAGGTGGAACTAGAGAGCCCATCGGTAGAAGGCGATACACTGGTGGCCCCGAATGTCTCAATGCCCTTGGCAGACATTATCGGCTTGGAGGTTAGGGAGTTCAGCGTGGGCCGCACAATGATATTGTTGGGTGGTGTTGCGGCTGGGGTGTTGGTGGCAGCCGTGGCTGTCGTTGTGGACAATCTGCACATTTGCGATGGTTCCATATGTTGAATCTGGCCGGCCTCGAAGACGCCAACTAGGCCCCAGTCCCCCCCGTGGCATCCGCCACACCTAGCTATCAAGCAGTGTTTTGCTCGGAGTCGTTTCGCCGCTGAGTGGATCAGTCGCCTATGGGTTGTTTCTGACTTTGGCGAGAACTGATTATCATCTCGGCTCGGATGACCTCCATCGCAATTTGTCGTCAGCGGGTGTCGGCCTACGACTGATGACGGGGGGGATAGGGCAGCGATTGGCCTAACCCGAGGTGCCGGTGTTTTCGTTGAGGATGACGTTAATGAAACCGATCCTGATTTTGCGAGCAGCGCGAATTGGGAGGTAATAGTCGTATTGGGCGTGGAGGCGCAATTTCCGGTAAGAGCCTCTTGGGGTGTGACGATCTTCGCTAAAGAACAAGTGGGTGGATGGGGGAGAAGCGTGTGGTATAGCTTGTTGACTTCTGATGATGAGTACGGCCTCAGCTATCGATTTTTACTTTGTACAGGGGGCCTACTTACAGTAGGCAGCCCGCCTCTTCTCTCAGCTGCCCAGCGCCTCCTCTCTCTTACCTTTTAAAGCCATACAAAAAACACTTCCTTCTTGTCTGGCAGCATCTCCTAGTACACATTGTGGGTGCGAGTTGTCACTTTGTGGTGGGTGATATTGTGGGTCGTATTCTTGGGGAAGCATGGCCGAGATGAACGAAGCTAAGGTGTCTAATCTGAGGTGGTGCGAGGCTAAGCGTGCCGCGTCAGGAGGGGTCCCACTGTTCCGGCAGCATGACGATGCGGAAGTCGGAGGACTGCGCATGCGCATCCATCCTCCGAAGGCTGGGGCTGGCCGATTGACGAGTACGGCTTCAGCCATGTATTTCTAATTGTGGCGGTGGTCTACTTTAGATAGGCATCCTGTATCTTCTATTGGCTCCCCCGAGTTTCCTCGCCTCTACCTTTTAAAACCTTACCAAACAAGCGATGTCCTGCTTGTATCGCAGTGTCTATGGGAGCGCATCGCGGGTGCGAGTTGTCGCTTTTTGATGGGTGATATTGTGGGTCGTATTCGAGGGGGGGTGTGGAGGTACGAGCGAAACCAAGAGATCCAAGCTGAGGTGAGCGAGACTAGGCGTGCCGCGCCATGGGGGGGGGCACTGTGCCAGCAGGACAACGATGTGGAAGTCGTATGACTACACGTCCGCATCGATTTATACTTGTGGCGGGGGTATACTTTCGATAGGCAGCTTGTCCACTCTCTTGGCTCCCCCGAGCCTCCTCGCTCTTATCTTTTAAAACACTAGTTAAATAAACACATCCTTGCTTGTCTGGCAGTATCTCTGAGTATATATTGCGGGTGCGGATTATCACTTTTTAGTGGGTGATATTGTGGGTCGTATTCTGGGGGAGGCATGGCGGAGATGAACGAAGCGAAGATATCTAAGCTGAAGTGGAACGAGGCCAAGCGTACCGCGTCAGGAAGGGTCCCACTGTTTCAGCAGCACAACGATGTAGAAGTCGGAGGACTACACCTCCGCATCTATCCTCCGAAGGCTGGGACTGGCCGATCCGGTAAGGTCTTTTACGTCAAGTTTGGATCCGCCGTGAACCGGCGTAGCTACCGGATCGGCGCGTGGGGCGAGTGGACGCTTGCGGACGCCAGGGCAGAGGCTAGGAGGATCCGTAGGGACTTCTTCGATTCTGGCGTCAATCCTATCAAGGCCAAGAAAAAACGGATTCACGATGCCAGGGGCCGCCTCACCGTCGAGGAGCTTGCGGGGGCGTATCTCAGGGATAAGGATCCTGTGTGGTCCGGTTCCTATACGCGCAATAATAGGCTCCACGCGAAACGCCTCGTGGCTGCTTGTGGAAGTCAGTACGCGGAGGCGCTAACCAAGGACGACGTGGCACCTATCTTCCTGCGGATCAAGCAGGGCGCTCCCTCGCAAGCTCACCTGTTCCTGGGCTTCGGGAAGGGATTGTTCGACTGGGCCGTGGACTGGAAGCGTGTGCCGGAGATGCCCAACCCCTTCGTCCTAGGGCGGGGGAATTTATCCGCCAATAGTCAGTACAAGACCGAACGGCGAGCCCGGAGGCGGCACCTTGAATACAAGAAGGGCGAGGCCACACAACTCTTCGAGCTGCTAGCAGATTATGACAGCCGTGGCCGGTCTGGCTCCCGGAACTACCTGGCCATCGTCAAGCTCTATTTGCTGACTGGCTGGCGGTGGACGGAACTCCGGGAAGCCCGTTACGAGGACATCAACCACGATCAGAGAACCATTCGTAATGTGGACCCGAAGGGTGGCGAGCCTAACGCCTACACCACTCCTCTCACGGCGATGGGATACGAGCTTCTGGAGAGCCTTGGGAAAGGGCACATCCGGTTTCGGACAGGTCCTATTTTCCCGGGCCCGGGTCGCGACGAAGGGGGGAATCTCAAGCCCCTCACGAGGTGGCAGGCCTGGCAGAAGGTGATCTCCAAGGACGAAAGAATGCCGGTCTGTCCGAAGGAGGGTTCGGTAAGAGTTCACGACCTTCGACGGAGTGCCGTCATCTACTTGCAAGCGATGTTCTTCACGGTTGAGGAGAGGGCGATTTTCAAGGGGTCCAAGCCTTCTGGTCTTACCGAAGGGACCTACAGCCAAGCCGATAGGGTGGACATTCGTCGGCGTTGTTGTGAGGCAATTGAGGCTCGTATCCGTGACATCGAAAACGGTAACGAGGCGAGCATGTTCGATCAGAAGGGGGGGGTCCGGTTGAAGACGTACACCATGCAATGGAAGACGCCAAAGAAATTTCGCCCGGATAGTCGCGTGGGCAGCAGAGCGCCACGCCACCACCACATGAGGAGTGAGGACCGCGATCGGAGCCGATCTGGCATCGCCCGCCGCCCAGATCTTAGCGGAAGCGGCACGGCGCCTGGCGAAGCCGGAAGCCCGCCCCAAGGGCCGTAGTGACCGATTCGGAAGCGAGGTCATCCGATCCTGCGCGACAGCTTCTGAGATCAGGGCGAACGTGGCGTTAACGTGTTGTCCCTGCGGGCTACCGAACTCGAGGAGAAGACTCCCGACTTCGATGTCAGAGAGTAGCTGGCGCATACTTTAAGGAGCGGAGAGGAATGCTCCTGAGAGCCAATTTCTACGAGCTTCCCGGCGACGTACTCTTTAAGGAAAGTTAGATGTACGGTCCTTATGAGGATTTGCGGACCAGAATCGTGTGGTACAGAGACAGTACGAAGCGCAACCTGACGCCAGAGCAGGAAAAGTTCCTGAGCGAGGAGGGCTGGGTGGAAGGATTCCTAATACGACTCACTAACGTGATTCACTGGTTTTGCTTCCTTATGGCATCGCGGACCGTAGTCATGGTGCTTCAATCGACTACTCCACAATCCTGGAGCGGGTGGTTTTACCCTGTATTCTTCGTCTTGCTTTTCCTTCTGGGTGGTTGGGCGCTCAAGTATGTACTGACGGAGAGAAAAGGATTCTTCCCTTGGATGACGAAATAATCCACACCACTATCACTAGTCGGTTCTGGTCTTAACCAGAACGTTCCTGCGCACGCACGTTGGCGTTCTCGCTGTGTTCGGGTGGGTGCCCTGAACCCACCCCCATCTTGGAAGCGATAAGCTCGCGAGCGACAAGCGCGCAGAAAGCCAAGCTAGGAATCTACTGAGGGGCAACTCTAGATGACGACTTGGATTCGGGGATTCATCCGATGGAGGCTCAAGTTGCAACGGAAGGTTTTGGGTGACCGTTTTGTTGAACTCAAATTATCTTTTTGCGGAAAAATATTTGGTCAGAGATTTGTCGATTGGATTAAGGAGGTCGAAGGCAGGTGATCTGTGCCGACCCGTACGAGTCTCCCCCCATGGGGGGGCCGAAGGGGAGGGGGCTTCGGCTGCGATTTGACAGTACTTCCTATCGGTACCTTATGCCGGCAGCCACGTTTTCCTGGGCTGTATGGGTGATATGGTGGGTCATATCGATATAGACGACCTGAAAAAATAGTGATAAAAACAATTAGTATATAATGTCTTATGTATGTATGTCCCACCTGCTTTTGATAGGCATCCCCCAGCCGCTCTGCCGGGCACCACTCCCATGCACCTCTGCCGACACTGTTTTGTGCGTCTGCTTCGGGCATGTCAGAATGAAGGCATGATACGATACTGTCCCCGCGTCGTCCTGCTGCTCTTCCTAGTGCTATCACCTGCTGCACTTGGCAATCCGTAAATACTCCAAGCCCGGCTCAGTTCATTGAGACGGAGCAACCTGACCGCGTACGCGTGCTCATGCGAAGGGGGACCGAGTGGGAACTAGAGAGCCCCCTCGGTCGAGAGCGATAAACTTGTGGCTCCGGGTGTTGCAGTGCCCGTGCCAGACATTCTCCGGTTGGATGTCTGGGCGTTCAAGAAGGGCCGCGCTGCGCTAGCGGCGCTCGGTGGTTTCTATCGCTGGAAGTCGATATCTCGAATGACGTAAGGACTGCTGATTTCTCACTAAACCTGACCCGACCAAATCAGTTCAGGGACACCCATCCACGCCTAGCTGTCCAGCAGTGGTATGCTCGTCGGATGAGGTGCCATGTATGAGTTGGGGATTGACCATCAGGCACGGGAAGGGTGTCAGTCGAAGTGCTGTCGGTTGCTTTCGATGAACTCCGTCCACTCCGCCGGCACCTCGGTGTCGGGGAAGATGGCCGTCACAGGGCATTCAGGCTCGCACGCACCGCAGTCGATGCATTCGTCGGGATGGATGAAGTACTGGTCTGCATCTTCATATATGCAATCGACGGGGCAGACTGAGACGCAGCTGGCGTCCTTTTCGCCTATGCACGGCTCGGCGATGATGTAGGTCATCCAACGTCTCCGTCGCGAGAAATAAAAAAGCCCAGGCTCTGGCGTCGGAGGCTGGGCTCTTCGAGGTCGATGTACGGAAGTGTTACGTACGAACCTCTCGTGACCAGCATCCAGTAAAGAGGTGCCTACAGCGAAAGCTGCGGAAGGAAATCCCGACGCATTTTATCATTGTGACGGGGAGGCTAGCCGAGGGTGGGCTGGTCGTCAACTCCTCGCCGCTGCTGCGCAGCGTCAAACGATTTGCGCTCAGCAACCAGGCCGAGCACACCCGTGAACAGGCTCGGGCAGGGCCGAGGGCAGGGGACGACCAGCTGGCGCCCTGTCTCATCGTGTCGCCCTTTCACCATGGTGACGGTGTCCTCCACTCCCCAGAGGCGCGAGCGTAGGCACGGGAGCCCGTCACATACGCGGCTGGTCCCTGCCTGAATCCCCCTGGTCTCGACCTGGGCCAGCGCAGAGTAGATGCCGGACTGTCCTCTCGTCGCCTCCCTGAAGCTCACGCCCGAAAGCTCGCCCAGCTCTCCCAAGTGCCAGTGGACGAGAGCGGAACCGTATACCTCGACCAATGCTTCGACCACATCCCTGATGTGAGCTGCGCGAAGTCGCCAACCTCGCGGGAGGTCGGCAGCCGTACGGAGGGGACGTTGTCCTCCATCATCGCTGCAGCGAGTGAAGTTGCCCAAGGCGTTTGCGGTAGCGATCTCGGTGAGGTGCTCGGGGTCGACTTCCTCATCGTCGACGTGACGCAATTCGTAGACTGTGCGATCCTCTACACGAATCATCACCTGCATCAGCTCGGCCGTGGTAGAGTGCGCCAGTCTATCCTCGAGGAAGGGCTCGAGGCGGGTCAGCACCGGTAGGGCCGAGCCGCCTCGCGAAGGTTTGAGGGGCAGCTCGGCGCGGAGTAATATTGCCTCGGCCAGGTCTACGAGTGCCGGGTGGGTGCCCACCGGTTCGGTGTAGACGATGCGGCGTTCACCATGGAGCGAGCCCAAGGCGTCCCGGTCGAGCTCGTGAGGTACCGTCGTCCCACCGTGCCACCCGGCCGCGACCAAGAATGGCACCAGCAAGATCACCGGTTCCCTAGCATCCTTGACCACGCTCTCGAGCAGGGGCTCTTGATCGATGAATGCGGGCGCGACTCGGGCGAACTGCTTTCCCCGGCTGATGCTGGCGCACACGTCCAGCACCGCGTCTCCGGAGGCCGGATCACGTTGCGTGCCGTGGCCGAGCACGACCAGGAGGGATTCCGACGTGTCCGCCCCGGGGGGAACTCCCTCTCGCGCTCGTGCAGCCACGATGTCCGCGAGGCCTGCTTCGGCCCCGAGCGGCGGGAGCAGGCGAATCCATCGTTCTCCTATCCGGTTGTCACCATAGCGGAGCCCGAGCTCACGGGGGACCACCGTGTTGCTGAAATACCCTTCGGAAAGGAATATCGGGAGTACCGCGACCGTACCGCATCGGGTGATCTCCAAGGCCTGATGGAGAAAGGGCTCTTCCTTCCAGAATGCCGACCGTACCTCCGGGAATCCCCGGTCCCGGAGGCTCTCCGCGAGGGCTAGAACCGGTTCTGCGGAGGCAGCGGAACGGGCTGATCCGTGGGCCACTAGGATCACCCCCGGCCGCTGCTCGACTCCGCCCTTCGGGCGGGGGTCTGAGATCTGGCTCCCGGTCAGGGTGCTCATCGCGGTACAGCTCCCGTGAAGGGGCTCTGGGGAGCCCATTGACCACGCAGTCGGATCGGGTTACTGGTTGAGGCCATTGGTGTTTACCGGCTATGCGCTGCTGCTGCGGACGTCGAGCCTCGAATGATTCTAGCGACAATTATAGCCCCGGTTCGTGAGGCCTGTTTTTGTTGTGGCCTTTCATCGTTCCCGGGGGAGGGGTGTGGGTCGGGTGGCTGAACCGACCGGCCATTCTGAGGGCGCCGCGCCCTGACCCCCGCGGGTCAGGGCTTTTTCGTGTCGGTGTCTTCCGGTCAGGGGTCAGGATGGGAACAGCATATTTGGTAGGTGCGGGTCCCGGTGACCCGAAACTGATCACGAGGAGGGGCGCAGAGTTGCTGCGTCGAGCCGACGTGGTACTACATGACGCCCTAGTGGATTACGGTCTACTCGAGTTGGCCAACCCATCCGCTGAGATGATCGACGTGGGACGGCGTGCGGGCGAGGCGAGGCTGTTCAACCAAGGTCGCATCAACCGCTTGCTGATCGATCTGACCCGCCGGCATGCCATCGTGGTGAGGCTGAAGGGTGGTGATCCGCTGGTTTTTGGGCGGGGCGGGGAGGAGGCGCTCGCGCTTGCGCTTGCCGGTGTCCCCTTCGAGATCGTGCCAGGAGTGACCGCGGGAGTGGGGGCGCTCGCCTGCGCGGGGATCCCGCTGACCCACAGGGGCCTCTCCACCAGTGTCGTATTCGTTACCGCGCACGACCGTGAGGATCCGGAGTCGGAGCAGGAGTGGCGCCACCTGGCCGGGATGGGTGGGACGGTCGTCATATATATGGGGGGTGGGCGGATCCGAGAGGTAACCGAACGACTGATTCGTCTTGGCCGGAGCCCGGACGCTCTCGCGGCGGTCGTGGAATCGGGCACGCTTCCCCATCAGCGGGTGGTGGAGGCGAAGTTGGGAGAACTTGCCGAGCGGGCCGGTGTGATGACAGGGCCAGCGCTGATCGTAATCGGCGAAGTGACTCGCCTCCGCGAGCATCTGGAATGGTTCGAGCGCGGCCCGCTCACGGGGCGCTCGGTATTGGTGGCCCGCGCCCGTTCGCAACGCTCCCGGGTCGCCCACTCGCTCCGCGAACTCGGTGCATCCATGATCCAGTATCCTACCATCCGGCAGCTTCCCGGACCGGATGCCAGTTCGGTACCGGCAGCGGTGCGAGGCCTCGATGGGAGCGGTGTGATCGTCTTCACGGGGGCGGCCGCAGTGAGTGGGTTCCTCCGCGCGCTGGCGCGCGGGGGGCTGGACGCCCGAGCACTGGTCGGTTTGAGCCTGGCTGCGGTTGGCAGGGAGACCATCGCAGCGCTCCGGCGCGCTAGACTGCAGTGCGACCTACCTATTCGGAGCTACCTTCCGATCCAAGTCGCAGCGGCGCTCAGGCGAGGCAAGGGGTACCTGGATGATCAGCCAGTTCTTCTCATTAGGGACGGCGGTGCGCGGTCGGCTTTGGGAGACGGACTTGAGGGTGCTGGGACCCGCGTGACGCAGCTCCAGGTGGCGACCCGCACCGTCGACGCACGTGGGCGCAAGAACGCCGAGCGCATGATGGCGGCGGGTCAACTCGACGCTATCGTGCTGCCTTCGTCCTCGGCGGCCGAGGCCCTGATAGAGGGCGGGCTGGTGGTGCCGCCGGGGGTACTGGTAGTCGCAATGGGTCCGAGCACGGCAGCTACGGCCGAGCGCCTAGGCCTGCCTGCAGCAGTTGTACCAGACACGTCCGGAGTGGACGCGTTGGTGGAGGCGCTGGTAGCGCGCCTGACCATTCCGAGCGCAATCGATCATTCGATTGGCGCCTCGCTCACTTCCGCTTCTTTGGACTGAGGAAATAAATGCCGGCCAAGACGGGACCGCAGACTCCCACTGTGCAGCAGATGCGGGTCCTCGAAGGATTTGCCTCGGTCCCCGAGGATCTGCACCTCGAGCACGGAGGTGGGGTCGTAGACGGCCGCATCGCCTATCGGCTCACAGGCGTCCCGGGCGCCCCGGTGGTATGTGTGCTGGGTGGTATCTCCGCCGATCGTATCGTGGCCCAGGAGCGGGATGCTGGGCGGGGCTGGTGGGAGTGGATGGTGGGAATCGGCAATCCCATCGACACCCGTGTCCACCAGGTTCTGTCGATCGATTATCTGTTCGGTCCGGGCGAGTCGAGCGGGTCGGTGGTGAAGGGGGCCCGTGCGACCGAGGCCTCCGATTCGGTCGCTGTTCCGCTGGTCACGCCGCTTGATCAGGCGCGCACGCTGGCTGCGGTGACGGATGCGCTCGAGCTCGATCCCCTGTGCGGCTTGATTGGCGCTTCGTACGGAGGTGCTGTCGCGCTAGCGTTTGCGGCTACGTATCCACAGAAGGTGCTCCGCGCGTGCGTGATCGGCGCGGCGGACCGGAGTCATCCCCTCGCCACGGCCTTGAGGGTCGTGCAGAGGCGTATCGTACAGCGTGCGGTGGCGGTCGGGGATGAAGTGGGTGGCGTTGCGCTCGCTCGCATTCTGGCGATGTCCACCTACCGCTCTGACGTCGAGTTTGAGCAGCGTTTCTCAGGCCCTCCGTCTATCACCGGGGAGGATGTGCGCTTTCCGGTGGAGGACTACCTCGACCATCACGGAAAGTCCTTTGCGAGCCGGTTCACCGCAGAACAGTTCCTTTGCCTTAGTCAGTCGTCCGATCTGCACGTGGTCGATGCCGAGCACATTCCGATTCCGGTCACGCTGGTGTCTACAGATCCAGATTTCCTCGCACCGCGCTGGCAGCTGGAGGATTTGGCCCGACGAATGGGGGGCCTGCATCAACTCGTGCGGGTGAGTTCACTCCACGGGCACGATGCCTTCCTCACGGACGAAGAGCGTTTTTCCGCAATCATCAGGGACTTCATCGCCGCCTGCAGCGCTGTTGCTGGGCAGGTATCATGACCTCGATGCGGAGTGATAGCAGCGCCGGCCCTGCTCCCATCGTGGTCCTCAAATTCGGTGGGACGTCGGTAGCCGACCCGACTGCAATCCGCCGAGTGGCGGAGATCGTACGCACTTCCGTAGAGAGCGAGTGCCGGCCGGTGTTGGTCACTTCTGCCATGAGCAAGGTGACCGACGCGTTGTTCGACGTGGTGCGGCGGGCAGTCACCGGCGATGTCAACGGTGCGCAGGACGTTCTCGGTGGGCTGCTGGAGCGTCATCGCACCGCCTCTGCTGAGCTGCTTGATGAACTGGCTCTGCGCGAATTCGATGCGCTTCTGGAGGAGGTTTCACGGAACCTGACAGAGCTGCTGAGTGTGGTCAGCCGCCATCCGGGCACCCACCTTGCTCTGCAGGACGAGATCGTCGGCCAAGGCGAGTATCTCGCGTCGCACCTGCTTGCAGCTGCGCTCCGGGTGGAGGGACTCCCCTGCATCTGGGAAGACGCTCGCCGGGTGATCCGCACGGATGACCAGCACACGCGTGCGATACCGCTTCAGGAAGAGATCGTGATCGCCGCGCAGGAGCTACTGATGCCGAGGATTGAGGAGGGGCAGATCCCGGTGCTGGGTGGGTTCGTCGGCTCGACTCTTCAGGGGGCCACCACAACGCTCGGACGCGGGGGCTCTGACTTCAGCGGAGCGCTCATCGGTGCAGCGCTCCGGGCGCGGGAGATCCAGATTTGGACGGACGTGAGCGGGTTTCTCACCGCAGATCCGCACGTGGTTTCGCAGGTCTACACCATCCCGCAACTGTCCTACACAGAAGCTGCAGAGCTCGCGTACTTCGGAGCCAGGGTGCTGCATCCGCGAACGATCCTGCCTGCCGTCGCGACGGGCATACCGTTGCGCATCTGCAACTCGCGCGAGCCAGGTGCTGCCGGAACCATCATCGACGGCCGTCGCCTTGTATCTGTGCAGGGCATCAAGGCGATCGCGCACAAGCGCGGGATCACCGTGGTCCAGGTGACCGCGGCCCGCATGCTCGGTGCTCATGGCTTCCTACGGGACCTGTTCGAGGTGTTCGATCGGCACCGCACATCAGTAGACATCGTGGCCACGTCGGAAGTGAGCGTGTCGCTCACGGTGGACGACGGGAGTGCCCTGCATGCGATCGAGGCTGACCTAGGGGCCCTTGGCCAAGTCCAGATACGGGATGGGTGCGCAATCGTGTGCGCCGTCGGCGAGGGTCTGCGCAATACCGCTGGCATTGCAGGTCGCATCTTCGGTGCCCTGTCGGAAACCCGTGTCGCACTCATTTCGCAGGGTGCTTCCAGCACGAACCTGACGTTCGTCGTGTCGGAGAAGGACGTCGAAAACGTGGTCAAAAGTCTTCACGAAAGCTTCTTCGGAGCGCTGGCTCAGCCCGCAGTCGAGGACCCTTCCGAACACTGATCCGCGCCCGTCGCTTGAGATCAGTTTCCGCGCGGCTTCGCCTTGACCCCTTGCGACGGCGCGCTCGAGCCTTCTGAGGACGGTTCCTCCTGTCGGCCGTCGGGCCCTCCCACAGACGAGCCGGTAGGGGCG
>Ga0115002_10008266_pt1 | contig 11552 bp, 4 predicted proteins | sample ArcticOcean_MG_C_8_FD_89576 | JGI IMG/M metagenome (GOLD analysis project Ga0115002, IMG submission 89576) | Marine microbial communities from western Arctic Ocean - ArcticOcean_MG_CB11_86 | ecosystem: Environmental > Aquatic > Marine > Oceanic | place: Arctic Ocean: Canada Basin | collected... | reverse complement strand
GAAAGTGAGCAGGACCCCAATGCCTCCTTGCTTGGTCCGGGACGATACGGCGTTACCATCACTGAGGATCGGAGAATAGGATCCTTCCTCGGCAAAGTTGAGCTCGTAATCACCTCTCCTACTCACGGCCATTGCAAAGACGAAAATTTTCTCTCCAATATCTATCCTTCTTTCCGTCCAACGATAATTCCCACTGCGCCGATAATAGTCTTGTCCCAGGCTGGGGCTTTTTCTTGCTTCTTTTATTAGTGAATCGAGTGAGACGAGCACGTCTCCTGTGCTGTCTTTGATTCTGAAGAATCCTACGTGTCGAGTTCCTGACTCTACCGTTGACCAGCTCTCGTTTCCGTCCGAGTCCTCTGAGCGTTTTTCCTTTTCATAGTAGCAGTAGAAACATTTTGTGCCGCTGTATTTTCCACTGACAAAGATTGAGCTTCTTTTGTTGTTACTGAACGTTGAATCGTCGCGCCGTCTATTCTCCGGCCCAATGATTCTAGATTTGGATTTCTCGCTATTGGCCTTGACTGTATTACTCGAACTGACTGCTTTGCCTCGTATGCTGACCTCACCATCAATGAGTGAAAGGACATCCGTCTGCGGTATCCTTTCAAGCTGCCGCATGTCACGAACTTTTTGATATCCTTTTTTCTGCGTATAACAACCGCCGATGAAGAGAGGAATGATCAGCCAGAGCCATCGAGCCTTTATTGGACTCTTTTCAAATTCACCTGATTTCTTCTTCATCCTCTTTATAAACAGTTAGCTTATTCCAAAGCCATTGTGAAGAATGAAAATTATTAAACAAAAGGGTTCTCGCACAATAATAAGAATGAAGGTAAGTTTTTTTATGCCTTTAAAATCCCTTACCATAGTTAGTTTTTTTATTTTAAGTGCATCTGGTCTCTTGTGTGGTGCTGAACCGAGCTCTGAGAATGAAGAGAGGATCAGAGCCTATTTCGAAAGATTTCCTCGGTCAGATGCCAATAATGACGGGGTCCTAACATATAGTGAACTTATGACTCATCTGAAGGAGATGAGGAAGGCAAGGAGTCAAAACAAGGGCGAGGATAAGGACGATGAATTTAAGAAAGAATTGGATGTCCGTTACTCTGATAAGCATAAGCGCAATGTGTTGGATTATTATCCGGCCAAGGCTTCTAGTGACCCTGCACCAGTTTATGTATGGTTTCATGGCGGAGGTTTTAGTGGAGGTGACAAGAAGAGTGTCAGGAACAATGGAGGCAAAATGATCAGGACCTATATTGAAAACGGATACGCTGTGGTGAGTTGTAATTACCCTTTCATTGATCGCAAGAATGATGTTCTAAGAAATGGCATGCTCAATGAGTACGTTGAGAATAATTACATCTCCAAAGATGAGCCTGAGCATAAGAGTTCGAGGAACGAATACCTTAAAATCATGCGTCATTGCGGGCGTGCCATTCAGTTCATTCGCTCCAATGCTAAGGAATGGAACATTGATCCTGGAAAGATCTGTGTTGGAGGCGCTTCTGCCGGAGCTCTCATCAGTCAGTGGCTTGCCTATAGTGATGATCTTGCGGTAGCAGATTCCAAAGATCCTGTTTCCAAGCTCAGTTCTAAGGCTCAAGTTGCCATTGGGCACGTTCAACCGTTAGGGACCGATTCATTGGTCATGAAGTACATGGATGAGGGGGAGGCTCCATTATTCATTTATTCTAATGCTCCCAAGAAAGACAAGATTCATCATCCGATCAATGCTCTGATGATTCGGGACCGAGCCAATGAACTTAAGATCCCCTGCGTTGCGGTTGGAGGAGGGAGGAATGAATTGCCTGTTCCCAAGGAGGGAGATTCATGGTTGAGCATGCAGATAGAATTTTGCCGCAACCATTTAAAAATAAGTCCTCCTAAAGTTGATTAAATTTCCCGCAATTCACTAGGGCCAAATATCCTATTTATGATGCCATTAACTGTCCGTTTATTTTATTCACTAGTTATTTTTTTTCCTCTTTCGATCGCGTCATTAGCTGCGGATGAGCACCAAGAAATTAACCTTTGGCCATCCAGTGCTGTTCCTGATGAGCCGGAAGGAATTGAGAAAAGAAAGAAGCCAACTACGGTCGATAAGGTTGGGAAGATGAGAATCGCGTACGTCGATACCCCTTCCATTACCGTTTACAAGGCTCCGAAGAACAAGTCTAATGGTGCAGCTGTAATTATTTTCCCGGGCGGAGGATATAATATTCTGGCATGGACTCATGAAGGGACTGAGATTGCAGAATGGTTTAATTCTTTAGGCGTTTCCGCTTTCATACTTAAGTACCGTGTCCCTCGACGTGATCCGGAAAAACCGCACGCATTACCGCTCCAGGATGCTCAAAGAGCCATCCGAATCGTGCGTTCAAAGTCTAAATCCTGGGGCATTGATCCGAACAGGATAGGTGTTCTCGGATTCTCCGCAGGAGGTCATCTTGCAGTCATGAGCGGGACCCATTATGAGGATAAAACCTATGATAGGATCGATGACGCTGATGACTTAAGTTCTCGGCCTGATTTTCTGATACCGATTTATCCTGCATATCTGGGTGACAGAAAGAACAAGGACCAGTTATCGGACCTTGTTGATATAAACAAGAGTACTCCTCCAACCTTCATTGCGATTACTCATGACGATTCGGACCGGGCCTATTATTCAGCGCTCCTCTATGCTGCTCTCAAGAAGAGTGGAGTCATTGGTGAATTGCACATCTATTCCAAGGGCGGGCACGGATATGGTATGAGGAAGTCAAATAATCCGGTACATACCTGGCCTGACCGTTGTGCGGACTGGCTCGGATCAATGGGAATCCTAGGGCCCGGGCAAAAGTGAGTTCCTACTGAGCTGCTTCGATTAGAGCTTCGGGCGTCATTGAAAGTTCAGTCATGACAGTTTCTCCAGGCGCACTGATGCCGAAACGGTCAATGCCAATGACTTTGCCTTTATCTCCAACATATTTCCACCACAGTCCACTGACACCGGCCTCGATGGCGATTCTTTTTGTGCAGGAACTTGGGAGAATTTCTTCGCGATATTCTTGAGGCTCTCTGTCAAAGCGTTCGAAGCATGGCATCGATACGACTCGGACCCCATCACCTATTTTTTCAGCGGCTAACATGGCATGTTGAACCTCACTACCACTGGCCAGCAGTATCGCGGTTAAATCTTTTTCTTCTTTCTTTGCGATGTAGCCTCCTCTGAGCGTTCCGGACCGGCGCTCTTCAGAGCTAATTTTATCCATGTTAGGGATTCCCTGTCTCGTCAGCATTAAGGCAGTGGGTCCGTCACTTCGTTGTAGAGCGCCGACGAAGGCAGCTGCCGTTTCTTCGGTATCTGCAGGTCGAATCACATCGAGTCCAGGGATGACCCTGAGTCCGGACACAGTTTCGACAGGTTGATGAGTTGGTCCATCTTCGCCGACCCCAACAGAATCATGGGTGAAGATATAAATGGTTGGGAGATGAGCCAGTGCTGCGAGCCTGATGGATGGTCTCATATAATCAGCAAAAACGGCAAAAGTGGCTCCGCTCGCACGGAAAATGCCATCATAGGCAATTCCGTTCATGATTGAGCCCATTCCGTGCTCTCTTATTCCAAACCATATATTGCGACCTTCAGGGCTATCATTTTGTGGTTCAAAGTCTGTCGCTGACTTGATGTAATTTTTAGTTGATCCATAAAGGTCAGCACTTCCCGAGACCAGCATGGGCATGGCCTCAGCTATCGGCTGAAGGACTTCTCCTCCCGCTGCCCTGGTGGCAAGTTTGGTTCCAGCATCAAAGGCCGGAACCAGATCCATCAGATTTTCGGGAACCTTACCCTCGATCCCATCAGAAAGTAATTGAGCCTTTTCGGGGTTTGCTGAGCTCCATTCATCAAATTTTATTTTCCATTCATCGTATTTTTCAGCAAGCCCTTTGGCATGTTCAGTGAAGTAGGAACTGACATTTTCTGACACATGGAAAGTTCCTTCAGGTAATCCGAGGCCTGACCTCGCTGATTCTGCGAATTTTGCACCGCCCTCTCCGTGACCTGCGGCCGTCCCTGCTACTTCAGGGATGCCTCTTCCAATTTCTGTTTTGCAGATGATTAATTTGGGCTTTCCATTGTCATCCGATTTGGCTTTTGTTATTGCCTCATTAATCGCGTCCAAATCATGACCATCAATCGTGTTTGTGTCCCAACCCATCGCCTCGAACCGAGCACCAGTGTCCTCGGTCTGGGTTTTAACGGCCATCGCATCTAGCGTCACGTCATTGGAATCATAAATCAGTATGAGATTGTCTAGATTGAAGTGACCTGCAAATGCTGCAGCTTCAGCCGAGACCCCTTCTTGGAGACAACCGTCACCGGCAAGAGCAAAAACATGATGGTCAATAATTGTGTGATTTTCTGTATTGAATCGTGCCGCGGCCATCTTACCTGACACTGCATAACCGACCGCGTTCCCGATCCCTTGTCCGAGGGGACCAGTTGTGGCTTCGACTCCGGGAGTTTCGCCAAATTCTGGGTGTCCCGGAGTCTTGCTACCGAGTTGGCGGAAATTTATGACCTCTTCCAGAGGGAGATCATACCCCGACAAGTGCAGCCAGCTGTAAAGAAACATAGAACCGTGTCCGGCAGAAAGGATGAATCTGTCCCTGTTAATCCATTTTGGATCAGCGGGATTATATTGAAGTGATTGCCCATATAATACAGCTCCAATCTCTGCAGCACCGAGAGGCAGACCCAGATGACCGGATGAGCATTTATGAATAGCGTCAATGGCTAATCCACGGGCATTATTTGCAGCTTCGGCTAAAATTTCTTTCATTTTCACGGGTGGATAATTTATGGCGCAGTTTGAATCGTGCAAGAGACAAGAATTTTATAGCTAAAGCCTTGTCGATTAAGGGGCGATATGAGAGAATAGTAGTTAAAATAGTTACTATGAAAGCACTTACCGCTGCAATTTTTATCTTACTAGTCTCTTCCGTGTGCATCTTTGCTCAGGATTCAATTGGCTTCAGCTTTAATAGTGATCGTGATAATACCGCCATGGACGAAACAACGATAGCTGGTGTCGTGCCATCTTCTGGTTGGGTAAGTACTGATGGAGGCGCCGATGCTCAGGGCGGCGCGAACGGCTCCATAAGTAATAATGGGGTCAATGTGGAGTGGAGTTGCAATGGAACTTGGAACACCAACAACGGAGCGAGTAGCGGGGACAATCAACTCATGAACGGTTACATTGATGCGGTCGGTGATGGAGGATATTCTGACGTAGATATCAGTAATATTGATACTTTCACTTTTGGTGAAAATTACGATATCTACGTTTATTTCGGTAGTGACGGGAACGGTAGGACAGGCAAAGTTTCACTGCAGGACGGAGAAATATATTCCTATAATACCTTCTCCCAGCATGCTGGAGGATTCCCGACCAACTATATAAGGACTGAGGATACTGGCGATGGAAACCCCCAAGCCAATTATGCAGTTTTTGAAGGACTCAGTGGTGACACTCAATCCATTCAGATCATCCGCGGAAGCAGCAATTCAGGTATTCATGGTATACAGATTGTATCGTCACAAGTTTTTGATGAGGATGAGGATGGATTACCTGATAGCTGGGAGATTAATAATGATTTGGACCCGGAGGATAATGGAGAGGGAGATTCTAACAATGGTGCTGAGGGAGATCCCGACCAGGACGGAGTGACTAATATTGATGAATTTGAAAATGGAACGGACCCTCAAGATGTCGATACTGACAATGATGACCTTAACGATAACGTTGAGACCAATACGGGCGTTTTTGTGAGTGCCACCAATACAGGGACGGATCCAAACCTGGAAGATTCCGACGCAGATGGATTACTTGACGGCGCAGAAGTGGAAAACGGAACGAGTCCACTTAATGAGGATACTGACGGTGATAATTTTTCCGACGCAGACGAGGTTGAGGCGGGCACTGATCCCTTAGATGGAGATAGCTACCCTGACGTTCCTGACATTGAACCTCCGCTCGCTTATTGGACTTTTGATGATCAGGGAGCAAATGAGACTGCTGACCTGAGAGGTGATTATAATGGAATTGTTTACGGGGAACCAGAATATGTGACTGGACATTCCGGGTCTGCCAGTGATTTTGCGATTCAATTCGATGGCATTGACGATTATGTTTCCAGTGAGTCTCCACTACTAAATGAGAAGACTGAATTTACGATGTCAGGTTGGGTCAATTTCAGTGAATCCCAGGGCAACCGTACAGGTTTATTTGGACAAAACGATTTGGTCGAATTTGGCATGAGTAATGCAAGCCAGATGCAACTGTGGACTGTCACTGGCGGTGCAGTTAATATAATTTTTGGACCAGACAGTAATGGTTGGAGACATATCGCAGTGAAGGGAACTGCTGAAGGACAATTAGTTTATATTGATGGAGAATTATCAGGTTCTGGAGGATCTCCAGTCCCTCTTCCAACTTCCGCATTCAATTTTAACATTGGTGGAGGTGGTGTTTATGACGGCTCTGGAAACTGGTTTAACGGCTCCATTGATGATGTTGCTGTTTGGGACATTGCTTTGACTGATGAAGCTATCGCCAATCTTGCCAGCGGCTTGCTTTCTCCTGGAGGTCCACGAGAGGATACTGATGAGGACGGACTCCCTGACGAGTGGGAGGAAAACAATGATCTTGATCCTGAGGATAACGGAGACGTCGATCCTAACAATGGTCCCGAAGGTGATCCGGATCAGGACGGTCTTACTAATTTGGAAGAATTTACTGCCAGGACAAGTCCACAGGATGCTGATACCGACAATGATGGTCTAGATGATAGTGCGGAAACGAACACTGGGATATTTGTTAGTGTGACTGATACTGGATCAGATCCCAATAAGGAGGACACTGACGGTGACACTTTAAATGATGGATCTGAGGTTGAGCCGAACCCTTACGTCACGGATCCCAATAATGCTGACACCGATGGTGACAAACTTACCGATGCTGAAGAGCTTCAAAATGAGGAGAATAAGACTGATCCGACCAAGGAGGACACTGATGGTGGAGGCACATCAGATTCTGTTGAAATTGCACTTGGTCTTGATCCATTGGATCCCGCAGATGATGAGTCAGGAGCTGGTGGCGGAACCAAGATTGGGATTAATTTCAACAGTGACCGTGGAACAGATGCTGAGTTGGAGGCTGACGAGATTGCCGGCTTACCTGAAGTGGCCCAGTTGAACTGGAATAACAGTGCTGGTGGTGTTGGTGCACAGGGCGGGGCCAGTGGTTCTCAGGCTGATATTATTAGTCCTGTCTCTGGTGTTTTGGCCGATGATAGTGGGGGTGACTCTGGAGTCACTGTGGACTGGGCATCTAACGGAACTTGGAACACGACGAACGGTTTTGATAGCCCGGATGCTAAACTCATTAATGGTTACATTGATAATATTGGTGGAGGAGGCTTTGCCACAGTTGACTTCAATGGTATCTCATTTTCTTCCTATGACGTTTATGTTTACTTTGGAAGTGATGGGAATGGCAGGACCGGTGAGGTCGAGAGCACGACCGCTGGACAAACCTTCTCTTATAACACTGATTCGAACAAGGGTGCATTTGACCCAGAATTTGATTACGTTCTTACTGAGGACGAGGACGGCACGAACCCACCGTCAAATTATTGTATCTTCAGAGATCAAAGCTCTTCAGATTTTTCTGTGCAGATTAATCGTGGTTCCAGCAACTCTGGAATTCATGCAATACAAATCGTTCGTCTCGGACCCGGAACTCCTTTCGAGATGACAGAGATCTTGTACAACGCTCAGAGCGATGAATTTACTCTGACTTGGAATTCCAAACCAAATCAAACCTACGCATTATTTGTTTCGGAGGACCTCAAGAGCTGGGACTTTGACCTTGATGACAGCATCATCTCAGAGGGCGATACCACAACTTATGGGCCCTTTGAAAATCCAATGCCTGAGGCGAGGGAGCTATTTTTCCGTGTCCAGGAAACTGACGACGAGTAGAATTAAGGTTTCGAGGTAAAGGCTCGAAATCTTCAGAACAGCCCTTCTCTTTGCAATGAGTGAAGGGCTGTTCTGTTTTTTAGTCTCTCGCAATTCATCATTTTAGGTGTAACTTATTGGTGTGCAGGATCCCCCAAAGCCTACTGCAGATTGAATGTTTCCATAGGACCGGGGAAGAATGCCTAAAGACTCCCCAATGAAAATTAAGCAACTTTTCCTAATCTTATTTCTCTTTATTGTTCCTCCCTTACCGGCCATTGCCGATTCGATAGGTTTCAGTTTTAATAGTGATCGTGATAATACTGCCATGGACGAAACGACAGTGGCTGGTATTGTTCCATCTTCTGGCTGGGTCAGTATTGATGGAGGCGCCGATGCTCAGGGTGGCGCGAATGGTTCCATAAGTAATAGCGGAGTCAAAGTTGATTGGAGCTCGAACGGAACTTGGAACACGAACAACGGTGTAAGTAATGGGGATAATCAACTCATGAACGGATACATTGATGCGATCGGAAGCGGAGGATCTGCTCAGATTATTATAAATGATATCAATAATGCCTTCACAGGTTCCTATGATATTTACGTTTATTTCGGGAGTGATGGAAATGACCGGACAGGAAAAATAGAGCTTGAGGGTGGCCAGACCTATTCGTTTCAAACATTTTCTCAGCAAGGAGGTAATTTTCCGGCGCAATATGAAAGGACAACGGACACCGGGAACGGAAACCCACGTTCCAACTACGCACTCTTTGAAGGTTTGACCGGAGATTCCCAGACACTGAACCTGATTAGGGGAAGTTCAAATTCTGGCTTTCATGGCATTCAAATTATTGGGATCGAAGATCCTGGCCTCGCTTCAGTTGAGTTACAATCAGCAACACTGGTCCGTTCTGATTCGGCAAGGATTAGAGGACGAGTCACTAGCATTGGTAATGATGAGCCGGCAATTACTTTTTATTACGGTTCATCGGATGCCGGAGCTAATGCTCAGGATTGGGAAAAGAGTATTGCTTTGCCTGGAAAATACAGCGATGCCTTTTTGGCCCAGATCAATGACCTGGATCCTGGGACCGAATATTTCTTTCGTGCTCTTGCATCCAATTCGGCCGGCCCGTCCTGGTCTAATGATTCATTGTCCTTTAAAACGACAATGGCTCCTCCTGCAATTATTAATCTTTCAGCGTCTGAGGTCGGTGCTACATCCGCTACCCTAGGGAGTCAAGTCACGGTCACGGGAGGAGAGGATCCGGAAGTGATAATTTATTATGGTCGTTCAGACGGTGGAACAGTTCCAGCTGGATGGGAACTATCCAAAAATTTTGGTTCCCAGGCAGACATGGCAAAATTTTCTGTTTCTGATCTTTTGCAAAATACGCAATATTTTTTCAGAGCATTTTCACAGAATTCCGGAGGGTCGAGCTGGGCAGAGTCTACAGTTTCCTTCCTTACGACTAAGATTTTGCCACCAGCAGTATCTAATAGAACGGCGAGTAATGTTTCTGGGACCTCTGCTAACCTTCGTGGAACAGTCACAGATTCGGGAGGAAATGATCCTACAATTACATTTTATTTTGGACCCACTGACGGTGAGTCAGATCCTTCCTCTTGGACCCGTTCCGTTGAGATCGGTACCAGGGACGGAGACTTTTCATTCTTTGTGAGTGGTCTAGAACCACTGACAAAATATTATTACCGTGCCTTTGCTAGTAACGCTATCGGTGCAGTATGGTCTACTAAAACTGAACAATTTGAGACCACCGATTCGAACGCCTCGGAAATCGTAATTAACGAAATTCATTATGATGTTCCGGACAAGACGGTCCGTGCGGAGTTCATTGAATTATACAATCCTTCAGATTCTGCTATTGACTTATCAGGTTGGCGACTCTCTTCAGCCGTGAATTATACTTTTCCTATTGGTACGAGTGTTCAGGCCGGAGGTTTTCTTGTAGTTGCTGAAGATCCACAAACAATACTTGCTGAGTGGGGTGTGAATTCTCTTGGCCCATGGAAAGGCAGCCTATCCAATGGAGGGGAAAATGTTCGTATACGTAATTTAACTGATAAAATAGTGGATGAGGTGGACTATAAAGCGGGTTTTCCATGGCCAGTAGTTGGTTCGAGTCCGGGCTATTCCATTGAGTTAATTAATCCTAGCCTGGAGAATGATCTTGGAGGCAATTGGCGTTCTTCTGTGGGAACTGCTGGAGGTGATGGATCAACTCTCATTACTGGTGAGTCGAGTTGGAAATTATTCAAAGGGGTCACTGAGCCTTCTGCTACGAACGGTGCCTGGCGTCAGATCAATTTTGATGATTCTGACTGGGCAGAAGGTGAAGCTTCTATTGGGTTCGGGGAAGGATTTTTGAATACTAACCTTGCTGATATGAGAGGAAATTATTCGACCGTTTATTTTCGTAAGTCATTCAATATTGAGAATCCTTCTCAAATAGGATCGCTTCTATTGAGTGCTCAGATAGATGACGGTTTTAATGCATGGATTAATGGTAAGCATGTCGCTTCTACTAATGTTGCTGGACCAGAACTGGACCATGACGCGACAGCGAACAGCTCAGGTGAAAATAAAAGCTTTGAAGATTATCCGGTAGCAAATTTCGGAGGCTTACTCGTTGAGGGAAAGAATGTCTTATCTGTACAACTGCTGAATGGTTCATTGAACGGAAGCTCTGATGCTTTCTTTGACGCGATCCTTCAAGTGAATACTTCGGCAGGTGAAGGTCCCAGTCCTGGATTCCCGAATACAGTATTTTCTGTTAACTCGGCCCCTCAGGTCCGGAAGCTAGAACACTTTCCCAAGCAACCCGCTGAAGGTGACCTTGTCACTATAACGGCTCGCATCACTGATGCCGATACAGTCAGTTCCGCTACTCTCCAATATCAGATCGTTGAACCCGGAAACTATATCCGTTTATCAGACTCGCTTTATGATTCGAAATGGATCGATGTTCCCATGAATGATTCAGGTAATGCGGGTGATGAATTTGCAGAAGATAATGTTTGGTCAGTCCAGGTCCCAGGAACCGTTCAGAAAAACAGGAGATTGATTCGGTACCGGATCAGGGTCTCGGACGCATTGGATAATACTTTGACTGTTCCATATTCTGATGATCCTCAGCCTAACTTTGCTTATTATTGCTATAATGGTGTTCCTGACTGGAAGGGGGCCCTGAGGCCAGGCTCTACGCCGGTCATTACCTATTCGTCGGAAACCTTAACTAAGGTTCCAGTCTATCATATGATTGTTAAAGAATCTGATGTGCTGAGTTGCATGTATAATGATTCATCAGGTTCTGCTAGGTCCTATAAGTATTACGCTACGGTAGTATATGATGGTGAAGTTTATGATCACATTAAGTTCAGACTCAAGGGCAAAGGATCTACCAGAGTCACCGGTAAGAATAAGATTAAGTGGAACTTCAATCGGGGTCATAGATTTCAAGCACGTGATAATTATGGGAAAAAATATGACCGCAAATGGGATAAATTTGCTTTGCAG
>Ga0115002_10008265_pt1 | contig 11552 bp, 7 predicted proteins | sample ArcticOcean_MG_C_8_FD_89576 | JGI IMG/M metagenome (GOLD analysis project Ga0115002, IMG submission 89576) | Marine microbial communities from western Arctic Ocean - ArcticOcean_MG_CB11_86 | ecosystem: Environmental > Aquatic > Marine > Oceanic | place: Arctic Ocean: Canada Basin | collected... | reverse complement strand
TTCAGTAACCATAGAGAAGATTTTCTACGGATTATATTTCATATGGGCTTAATGATAATATTGGGCCTTCTATTAGGTGCTATCCAGCTATTTCCATTGTTAGAAGCCGCTTCTAATAATTTTCGTGTGGATACAGCAAGCCTGACAGAAGTACGCGAATGGGGCTACCCTGTCAGGAGAATAATAACACTATTAATACCAAATTTCTTTGGTAATCCTACTCACCATGCCTATTTTGACTGGTTCACTCAAGATTGGACGCCAGTTAGCATCAATGCTCTAGGAGAGAAAATCTCCACCATCGACTGGGGTATCAAGAATTATGTTGAGGGCGGAATGTACGTGGGTATACTACCCCTTTTATTAGCAATAGTAGCATTTGCTAAATACTTTTATAAAAGAAACTTTCGGTCAAACAAACACTCAGATATTGGTTTCTTTTTTGTACTATCTATACTAAGTTTAGCTTTTGTATTTGGCACACCACTTTACGCATTGATTTATTACCTGCCAGGCTTGGGTCAGCTACATTCACCTTTTCGTTGGGTTTGGCCTTTGAGTATATGTTTAGCGACATTAGCGGCCTATGGCACCAACGAACTAATACGACCCAACCACTCTGACAATAAAGTCACCTATCTCTTGTTAGCACGAATTTCTATGTGGATTGGATCTATAGTTACACTTAGTGTATTTCTGGCTTACATGTTTTTTAACTCGTTCGAACCAATGCTCGAACAAGCTTTATGGAGTCTGGCACAAGCTAACAAGTCCTTCGCGAACGCACGTATGTTTTTCTCCTACCAATCCCGTTGGGTATTACAATTTGGAATAATATTGAGTCTTAGTGGAATTATTTTATGGAAAACCATTACATCAAAACGTAGAATGTGGAAGTACAGTCTGTGGTCAATTATTGTAATTGATCTATTTTTAGCAGGCCAAGGATTTAACTCTAGCAGCAATCCTAAAATACTCGATTACCAACCGCCAATAATAGAATTTTTGCACGAGGATGAAAGTCACTGGCGCTTTACCACCTATAATCCAAGTGGGAGTAAGACCCTTAACGCTAATGCGGGTTGGTTATTCGACGTAGAAGATGTGCGCGGCTATGACTCTATAATACCTGCCCAGTATGTTGATTATATGCAACTGATTGAACCGCAGAATGCACTGCAATATAATCGTATCTCCCCAATCACCACCTGGCAGGGACTACACTCTCCATTACTTGATTTGTTGAATGTCAAGTATGTCATTAGTGAGCAAAAGATAAATAGTCCGGAGAGGTTTGAATTGGTATATGAAGGGGAATCACTAGTCTATCAAAATAAACAGGTCATGCCACGGGCCTATACACTACCAACTAATTGCATCACTACAACCGATGATGTGCAATCTGCTCTACAAGAAAATAACCCGCACCATGTCATAGTTTTAGATACACAGGACGTTTCTAATTCCAACTCACTAACCACAGCGGCAGCATGTCAGATAAAGCCTGCGCAAATAACTTCGTCACAACTAAATGAAGTACATATTGAGGCGCATCTATACCAGCCTGGATATCTGGTGTTGGCAGATTCATACTCCGATGGATGGCAAGTCTTTGTACACAGTGATGTAAACAAGGTAGAGACTAGGGCCGAATTAATAAGAGCCAATGGCAATTTCCGAGGATTATACCTAGATCAGGGTAAGCACTACGTGCGTTTCAATTATAGTCCGCTCTCCTTTAGATTAGGCGGTGTTATATCAACAATATCTATTGCTACTTTGTTGCTATTTGGAACTATCTGGCTATGGCAAGTATTTTATACACACAAGAAGACATCATCAGATGCGAGTACCGTAGCCAAAAACAGTCTAGCACCTATGGGATTCAACCTACTAAACCGAAGCATCGATTTCATTTTTGCGATGTTCTATCTACGAATGCTAGGACCTGCCGAATCTGGCAATTACGCAACTGCCATAGTAATTATTGGATGGTTTGAAATATGGACTAATTTTGGTCTCAACACTTGGTTAACTCGTGAAGCTTCAAGAAATCTCAACTCCATAAACCAATACCTATCAAACAGTACCATCTTCCGGCTAGTGCTAGGATTGTTGACCATGCCACTATTTCTTGGAGCTATAGTTCTATACCAACGAAATACCGGTTTGCTAGGTAGCGACACTGTGTTGGCAATTATCCTCCTTGCTATAGGTATGCTATTTTCTTCGATATCAACGGGTTTGACATCCGTATTCTATGCTTATGAAAAAGCTGAGTACCCTGCAGTTGTTAGTAGTTTCAGTACTATTTTGAAAGTAGCCCTAGGATTGATTGCACTAATTCTAGGCTATGGTTTTGTTGGCCTTGCTGGGGTAAGCATAGTGGTAAATGTGATCACCCTGCTTACCCTATTCGTGTTAGTAAGAAAATTATTCTTTAAACCCCATCCCGATTTCAACATAAAACTACAACGACGTATGTCTACGGACTCCTTGCCTTTAATGCTTAACCATCTACTAGCAACTCTGTTTTTCAAGATAGACATACCTATGATCCGCACTATGCGTGGTCAAACTGAAGTCGGACGTTATAGTACTTCCTACAAGTTCATTGAAGCTTTCAATATAATTCCTGCATTTTTCACCTTTGCTCTATTTCCATTGATGAGCCGACAAGCCGAGAATGACCAAGAAGCATTAACTAGAACCTACTATTTAGCTATCAAATTGCTTTTTGCTGTAGCATTACCATTGGCATTGACAACTAGCTTTCTCGCTACACCCTTAGTACGTCTTCTGGGTGGAGAAGATTTTCTTCCACAAGGGGCAATAGCACTACAATTGATGATATGGTCTATCCCATTTGGGTGGATCAATAGTGTGACCAACTATCTTTTAGTTGCTATTAATCAAGTGCGTACAATAACACGTTCATTTGTAATTGCCACTGTTCTCAACATTGTAGTAAATACAATCTTCATTCCAATTTTTGGATTCCGAGCAGCAGCTATATCAACTATTTTGTCAGAAATAATACTAGGTGCTCTATTTCAATGGACTCTGTATCGTAAATTAAATCGTACGCCATGGGTACAATTGTTCGGAAAAATAGTTGCTTCCGCAGCTTTGATGGGTGTAATAACATGGATAGGATTACAGTGGAACCTATTATTGGGATTAATTGTCGGTATATGTGCTTATCTCGCCACTATGATTTACATTGGGGTTTTTAATTCTCGGGAGATAAGTATAATCGTGGATTTGATGCCACAATCAATAAAGCATCGTATTAGTAGCGCTAGGCAAAACAACAGCAAAGACAGTTCTCTTAGTTGACCTGAGGGGTTAGAGTTATGATTATAAATATTGAAAATATTGCCAACTATATCGACCAAACAATCACCATCCAAGGCTGGGTATATGCTAAGACTGGTAAGGGCAAACTACACTTTATTCAATTACGGGATGGTTCTGGAATTGCGCAATGTGTAGTTTTCCAGAAGGAAGTCACTAAGGAAATCTTTGAAGCAACAAAAGAGCTAACTCAAGAATCATCTGTTTTGTTAACAGGCACAGTTAGAAAAGATGAACGAGCACCAGGGGTTCCAGGTGGATACGAAATAGGAGTAACAGATTTGCAAGTACTCCAATTAGTCAATGAATACCCCATCACACCTAAAGAACATGGGGTTGAATTCTTGTTAGATCGGAGACATTTGTGGATTCGTTCCTCACGTCAATGGGCTATTCTAAGGATTAGAGCATGCATTATGCGTGCAATCAGAGAGTGGTTAGACGAAAATGGTTTTCTAGAGATTACAACACCTATCATCACACCAGCTGCAGTTGAAGGTACATCGACTCTTTTTGAGATTGAGTACTTCGATAAAACCGCATATTTGTGCCAAACTGGTCAACTATACAACGAGGCCAACATTGCTGCTTTCGGTAAGGTATATGCCTTTGGCCCTACTTTTCGAGCCGAAAAATCCAAAACTCGCAGACACCTGACTGAGTTTTGGATGGTTGAACCTGAAATCGCATATTGTGATTTAGTTCAGTTGTTAGAAATAGAGGAAGAGTTTGTAAGTCATATTGCCCAGTCTTGTCTTCACAAATGCAGTGCTGAACTAGCTCTTCTAGGTAGAGATGTAAGTATGCTCAACAATATAAAACCACCTTTTCCACGTATTACTTATGATAACGCAATTGAAAGATTAATTGATCTCAAAAATGAAATGGATGATCCAGAAAAAAAGTCTCTGATTGATATCGAATGGGGAAGTGATCTTGGTGCTCCTCACGAAACTGCACTTACACAAATGTTTGATAAACCTGTGTTCGTCACACATTATCCTACACAAGTAAAGGCGTTTTACATGCCAGTAGTAGAAAATAGACCAGAGGTATGCTGCTCCGCTGATCTGTTAGCTCCTGAAGGTTATGGGGAAATTATAGGAGGATCAGAACGAATACACGATCATGACACTCTAGTAAATCGAATAAAGGAACATAATCTTCCGCTAGAAACCTATGACTGGTATCTTGACTTACGCAAATATGGTAGTGTGCCTCATTCCGGTTTTGGTTTAGGTGTAGAGCGAACTGTGTCTTGGATATGTGGTATTGAGCATATACGCGAAACAAGTCCATATCCTAGAATGATCAATAGAGCTAATCCATAATTGAAGCAGATAATATAAGGCAGCGTTTCCAGAAAAGTACATTATGCCCAATAAACTCCATGACACAATCCCCGTATGGGGACAATTACAAGATAGTGCCCTCCAACAGATAAAAAACTGCCTAAAGCATAATAAGGCATTTTCAGCAGCGCTAATGGCGGATCATCATTATGGATATGTACAACCTATCGGCGGGGTGATCGCATATCATGAAGCCATATCTCCATCAGGAGTGGGATATGACATAGCTTGTGGCAACAAAGCAGTGCGTCTAGACATTTCAGCAATAGAGACACGTAATAATATATCTACTATCATTTGGGATCGGAAGTAGGAATAAACAACCAGTGGACCACGCTCTTTTCAATGATCCAATCTGGAAACTCGGACCACTTAGCAAGTGGAAAAATCTAGCTATGTCACAATTAGGCAGCGTAGGAAGTGGCAATCACTACGTCGATATATTTGTCGATGAACTAAATAGAGTATGGGTAGGGGTACATTTTGGTTCCAGGGGATTGGGACATAGAATTGCCATCCACTTCATAAAATCTGGTGGGGGTAAACCCAATGATATCTCCCCCGTCACATTCGATGTAAATACCAATATTGGACAGGACTACCTCACAGCTATGGCTCTTGCGGGACAATATGCATACGCTGGCCGCAATTGGGTATGTGATGAAATTGCCAAACTCTTGGGAGCAAACATCTTGGAAGAAGTGCACAACCATCACAACTTTGCATGGAAAGAACGTCACAATGGCACAAATCTGTGGGTGATACGTAAGGGTGCCACACCTGCTTACCCAAAGCAAAGAAGCTTTGTTGGAGGAAGTATGGGTGACATATCAGTAATAGTAGAAGGATTAGATTCTACTGAAAGCAAGAAAGCTCTATACAGTACCGTACACGGAGCTGGACGTATTATGTCGCGTACTGAAGCCGCTGGAAAGTACCGAAATGGAAAAAGAAGCGGAGGAAAAATTTCTCGACAGATGATGTTAGACTGGATCGAACGAGAAAACGTTGAATTACAAGGAGCTAATACAGACGAATCCCCACATTGTTACCGCAGACTCACTCAAGTACTGAAGCATCACGCTCTAACTATTCGTGTTTTACATACGCTGCACCCTATAGGTGTAGCAATGGCATGTTAATCGTAAGATTTTGTTACAACTAAAATTAAAGTTCGCCAAAGTACTGTGAAAACAAACTCCGACAACATCCATCACTCACAGGAAGCTTACCTAACATTTGCAAAACAATTGGCACATTCTGCTGGACAAAGGTTGCTAAGTTCCTTCGGTAAAAGTGTCGCAACAACTAAAGAGGACGGAACCACAGTGACTAGTTCTGATCAGGAAATAGACCAATTCATTTGTGAAGAGATTCAAGCAAGATATCCAATGGATAACATACTTAGTGAAGAGTTGTTACCAGAATATACTGATAATGGAAATGCTGTATGGATTGTAGATCCTATTGACGGAACCACCAACTTCAGCCAAGGCTTACCTCTTTGGGGTGTATCAATTGCCCGGTTAGAAAATGGTTATCCTACAATTGGAGTCCTATACTTCCCCGTATTAGACTTGTTATGCCATGCAGCAAAAGGACAAGGAGCATTCGAAAATAACAAACGTATTTCAGCTAGAAGACCGGCCATTGTCAACCGTTATTCAATTTTTACATGTAGTTCTGGAACTGAGCGACATTATAAAATTAGAGGAGGCATAAGGGCGAAAAGACGTACATTTGGATCGACCATCTACGAACTATATTTAGTAGCTCGTGGCAATGCTCTATTCAGTATATTGCCAGAACCAAGAATATGGGATATAGCAGCAGCCTGGCTAATTATTGAAGAATCGGGTGGAGCAATTGACACAATGCATAATTGTCCACCATTTCCACTTGCTACCAAAATGAGTTACGCAAGTCTGAGACTACCAACCCTAGCCACTGCCAGCCTGGAAATGTGGGAAGACATGTATGCTGCGATTCGTATAAAATAAACCCCTATATTTGTCCAAACGGATAACATCATGGATACGGTATAACAAGTTTAGTTCCAATCTGTAAGATTGTAAGGTCAACTATACGATTGCGATCAATTATCATCTGCATGGGAACTTCATACTGTATTGCCAGACTTGTGAGAGTATCACCCACCTGTACCTCATGTATTCGCTGTACTGGAGTTGCAGTAGGTGATTGACCTAAGTTAAATACGGGAGTTAGTGCAGGCTTTACAATAGGTATCTCAATATTTTTATCAAAGTACCGTGCAATTATTTCTTCTGGATATTCTATGGTATGCTTCCTCAAAGTGTTGAAAAATTCAGTCCCATCCAATATTTGGAAAGCACCACGACGGAACAAATCACGAGTAAACCTTCGGAAATTGGGATCACCCATTTCATTGTGTAATTCGTGTAAAAAACGAGCCCCCCTCCGATAGGTGTTTCGCAGCATTTGCTGTCTATTATCCATGTTATATACAGTAGTATTCAGAGGACCATCCGGTTGCCAATAATCAATACGATCAGTCCAAAACCACTCCTTCTTATCCGAAAAATATTCCGCAACATACATATATTCTGAATACATTGCAAACGAGGCTCCTATCCAAGGTTCAGTTATATGATCATATCCCACTACTTCACCCCACCACAATTGCGAAAGAGTAAGTGGTACAAGTACCATTAACAGTGAGTCAGGCTGACCACTGTAAGTCTCAAACCCTTGGCCAGAATGAAGTAACAATCCCCCAGATGCTATACTCGAACGATAATGGTTTTGCGCAATCACTAAACTACGATATGGATAGTGCCCGTATCTATCGTTGAATAATACTAGTGACCTAGCAGTTGCATTGAGCACAGCATCCGCAGCGAAACTATCGTCAGGGAGATGGAATAGATATATGGTGACACCAGCCTCGGTACTAGTCTTTAGTTTGTAATCAGGACTTGCACTAAATGCAATACTGCGCGCATTTTGCATTTGGAAGTGCCAATCATTTCCTCTATTCTCAACGGGTCCACCACTAGCAACGGAAATTTCATCAAAAACTCTAACTACCAACTGATAGTCAGATACCTCCGAAACAATGTGCCAATCAGGATCAACGTCTGGCCATCTTATCCAACCAAAACCGGGTCTGTAAGGCACAAGTTGTGGATACCAATTGACAAATTGCAGCACATTTTCACTATAGCCCACATCACCTGCAGGACTGAGTGTTGTCAAATCAACTTTGGTTGCTTCGAGACCGTATATAATTGTTACCATCCGAGATTCGTTAGGATTCAAATACTTAGATAATTGAAAGGTAAGAAAACCATCTGACGTCACTTGCATCTGAGTTACTGCAGCCTCAACACCATCCTTCATACGTACTGTACTAAGCACAAACCTATCGGTTTGTAAATCTGCTGGCAAATAAAAAACAAGCTCAGTCCAAACATCTGGACCTGGATTCACGACCTCAACAAGTTGGGAAACCTGCACACGATGGCCAGCATAATCTAAAGAAACATCAAAATGATAGTTAGTAATAGCACCCAAATGTTCGCTTATAGAAGAGGCAGTATTCTCAGTACCATCCAGTACGGGATTATCTCTTATACCAGGAGACACAAAGGTTGGCAATGGTTGCGGAGTTGCACTAATATTACTAGTACACGATACTAGCATATAAGTAACTAACAAACAGTATAAAATCCGACTACATGTCCTTATCATACATACTCCAATTTATGAGAATATACACCGAAATCAAATAGAATCATACCGTTAGTACCAGTATACAGAGCAACCCCAATGGTATAATCATCCGTAGGAGGAAAAAGTTATGGAAATCGCTTGGCATGGACATTCATGCTTTAGATTAACTGAACGTAACGCTGCATCTATAGTTACCGATCCTTTTGACAAAAGTATAGGATTACCTGCTTCCCGACTCAAAGCAGATGTCGTCACTATAAGTCATGATGCTCCTGGTCACAGCAACTATGATGCGATAAAAGGAGCACGGACGATTATAGGTCCAGGCGAATACGAAATCGGTGGAGCGTTTATAACTGGTGTTAATGCATCGTCTACTAAATCAGAAACTGATTCTGAAACATTTCTTAATACTGCTTACGTAATCACTTATGAGTCCGCAAGCGTCTGTCATTTGGGTGACATCAGTACTATCCCATCCCAAACACAAATTGAAGCACTAGGGACAGTGGATGTGTTGCTAATACCTGTAGGAGGCGGTAAAAGCCTTAATGCAGCGCAGGCTGCCGAAATAATAAGCCTGATCGAACCTTCCATAGTAGTACCTATGCATTATAGGGTTGGGAATATCAACGTTAAATTAGACCCACTGAGCCGTTTCTTGAAAGAAATGGGCTTAGGCAAAATTGATTCTGAAACTAACCTGAAGGTAGTGAAATCCAATTTGCCTGAAGAGACACAAATTAAAGTACTAGAACTTAAATCAGGATGAATCCAAAACAACTATTTTAAACTCGAACGATTTGAGACCACGCAATGGTAAAAATAATACTTACTTGGGACATTAAACTAAATCTTGAGCAGGAATATTTTGATTTTATTGTACGGGAGTTTGTCCCCGGCATTACTCAACTAGGCATAAAACCTACTGACGCTTGGTACACACTTTATGGGGAATGTTCACAAATCCTTACTGCTGGAGTTGTAGAAACCAAAGAGCAGATGCAGGAAATATTGAATAGTGATGAATGGGAAAGTCTGGAGACTAGACTCCTTGATTTTGTAGATAACTTGGAACATAAAGTTGTAGAGGCTCGCCAAGGATTCCAACTCTAGAAATACTTTTTATATCAAATCAAATGGATAGACACATATATATGGATCATGCTGCTACTACTCCAGTCGATACTGCAGTAGTAGCAGCCATGCTACCATTTTTTTCTAATGAATATGGCAATCCTTCTTCAATACACCGTTGGGGACAACGTGCTGACCACGCTGTCACCACAGCCCGAGAAGATTTAGCTAACATTCTAAATTGTGGTTTAGATGAAATTATATTTACTTCTTGTGGTAGCGAAAGCGACAATCTGGCACTTCGTGGAATAGCACTAACAGCGCGTGAAAGAGGACATGGCAACCATATAATAATATCATCTATAGAACACCCTGCAATACTTGGAACTGCCCAACATTTACTCAAATATCATGGGTTTGATGTTACCATATTACCAGTTGATCAACACGGATTCATATCAGCAGAAGACTTGAGGAATGCTATACAAGCTGATACATTCTTGGTGTCTATCATGTATGCTAACAACGAAATAGGTGTTATTCAACCAATTTTAGAGCTTGCTAAAATAGCTCATGAATCCAACATATTGTTTCACACAGATGCCGTTCAGGCTGCGGGTCAATTACCATTAAACGTTAATGAGTTAGGTGTCGATCTAATGTCTCTAAGTGCTCACAAGTTTTACGGACCGAAAGGTGTTGGATTATTGTATGCGAGACGTGACACTCTGGCACACTCTCACCAAACTGGTGGAAGCCAAGAAAATGGTCTGAGAGCAGGCACTCTCAATGTTCCACTAATTGTAGGTATGGCAACAGCACTAAAAATAGTTACTGCTAGTCAGTCCCAAGACAACAGCAAAATGAGGATCCTACGCAATAAACTCATTAAGTCAATTTTAGATACTATACCTGAATCACATTTAACAGGACATCCAACTTACAGATTGCCAAATAATGCTAGTTTTGTATTTAAAGGCATAGATGGGAATGAGCTAATTATACATCTAGATCTTTCCAGTATCGCTGCTAGTTCCGGATCAGCTTGCAAAACCGGCAATCCAGAACCATCAAATGTGCTCAGTGCACTTGCAATACAGCCAGAGTTGTCTCTTGGATCATTACGATTAAGTATAGGTCGTCATACAAACGAAAGCGATATTGAATATGTTCAACAAGTGCTTCCTACGGTCATTAGCAATATGCGAGACAACCTTCAATGACACAAGGTCGAATAGCAGTTGCAATGAGTGGTGGAGTGGACAGTTCAGTAGCTGCCGCTCTATTAAGTAGCCAAGGTCATGATGTTTTTGGTCTAATGCTACGACTTTGGAGCGAACCAGGACAAGGTAGTAATGGTCAAAATCGCTGCTGTAGCCCAGAGTCAGTTACACAGGCTCGCCAAGTTGCTGCGATTCTTGATATTCCATTTTATGTCATAGATGCACGCGACGAATTTCACAAAAATGTAGTGGAATTCTTTATAGATAAATATAGTTCTGGTGTAACACCTAACCCATGTCTTGAATGCAACCGTAATATCCGCTGGGGACACCTAATGAGCAAAGCACTTTCCATGGGAGCCACACAACTAGCTACAGGACATTACGCACGCATCAAAAAGAATAAAGGGAAATGGCAATTGCTGCGAGGCTGTGATAGCAACAAAGACCAATCTTACGCTCTCAGTATGCTTGGTCAATCTGAACTAAAACGCACATTATTTCCTGTTGGACAGTACACTAAGACTGAAATTCGATCGCTAGCAAATGATTTTGGATTACCAGTAGCACAGCGTCAAGACAGTCAAGATTTGTGCTTCTTAGCAGACAAAGACTACAGAAGATTTATGCAAGAGTACGCTCCTCAGTCCCTTGAACCTGGACCTATTATTAATAGCTGTGGGGAAACTCTGGGACAGCACAAAGGATTGCCGCTTTACACTATCGGACAACGTAAGGGCATAGGTGTTTCTGCACCAGAACCACTATATGTTCTATCTAAAAACAAAGCAGACAATACGCTCATAGTAGAAAAACGCTCCAGATTAGG
>Ga0115002_10008258_pt1 | contig 11556 bp, 12 predicted proteins | sample ArcticOcean_MG_C_8_FD_89576 | JGI IMG/M metagenome (GOLD analysis project Ga0115002, IMG submission 89576) | Marine microbial communities from western Arctic Ocean - ArcticOcean_MG_CB11_86 | ecosystem: Environmental > Aquatic > Marine > Oceanic | place: Arctic Ocean: Canada Basin | collected... | reverse complement strand
CAGCAAGAAGCTCTCACCTGACGACGTTCAGGGCGGAACCTTCACGATCACTAACCCCGGCGGTTTTGGAGCGATCTTTGGAACACCGATCATCAATCAGCCTCAGTCCGCGATCCTTGACGTCGAAGCGATCGTCAAGCGCCCGTGGGTCGTCACTGACGAGAACGGCAACGATTCGATCGCTATCAAGCCGATGATGAACCTGTGTTTGACGTATGACCACCGGCTAATCGACGGTGCCTACGCCGCGCCATTTATGCGCGATCTCAGGACGAACCTTGAGACGTGGGATGAGTCGAGGTACTAGCCTCACCCGAGTTTCGAGCTAGCTCGACCGAGTATGAGTCAACTCGGCTACCTCTTTGATCTCGGATGCGTTCCGTACCGGGACGCGTGGGCCCTACAGCAGTCCGTCGCCGCGGCGGTGGGTCAGGGTGCGATCCCGGACAGCGTCCTTCTGCTTGAGCATCCGCCCACGATCACCTGTGGTCGTCGAACGGACGAAGAGGAGCTCCATATTCCGGCGGACGCCGACGTCGAGATCGTCGAGACGAACCGCGGCGGCAAATCCACGTTCCACGGACCCGGTCAGCTCGTCTGTTACCCGATCCTCGATCTGAATCGCCACGGCCGCGACGTCAAGCGCTACTGCCGCGATCTCGAGGAAGCGGTGATCCGAACACTCCAGGCATACGAGCTCGAGGCGCGCCGGTTCGATGGCCTCACCGGGGTCTGGCTCGACCGGCCGCCCCGTAAGATCTGCTCGATCGGCGTTCATGTCTCCCGGTGGGTCACGACCCATGGATATGCACTGAACGTTGACCTAGATCCTGCTCCCTTCACGGAGTGGATCACGGCGTGCGGGCTCGAGGACGCGGCCTTCACCACCCTCACGGCCGAGCTTGGACGCTCGATCTCCGTCGAAGACGTACGCGAGAGCGCTGCCGAGGCCCTGGGCGACATCTTCGATCTCTCGCTTGAGCCACTTCCCGCGTCTGACGTTGCTGACCTATGGCCCCAGCCCAGTCACGAACGGCTCGCCGAGCGCTGCAAGAGCGAGCAAGCGCCCACTGACGAGACGGTTTCGGTACGGTGAATCGATGAAATCTCTTCCGATCGCAGGAAGACCACGCCGCCCGGAATGGATGCGGGTGAGTGCGCCAAGCGCCGATACGCGCTATCTCGAAGTAAAAGATCTGGTCCAGAGCCAGGGCCTCAACACGATCTGCGAAGAAGCGCGCTGTCCGAACATCGCTGAGTGCTGGGGTCGAGGAACGGCGACGTTTCAGATTCTCGGCGACACGTGTACGCGTGCGTGCCGTTACTGCTTCGTCAAGTCCGGGCGGCCTACCGATCCGCCCGATCCTCTCGAGCCGAACCGCCTCGCGCACGCAGCGCGCGAGATGGGGCTTGGACATGTTGTGGTCACCTCAGTCGACCGCGACGATCTTCCCGATCGCGGCGCGGCCCACTATGCGGCGACGATCCGAGCGCTCAAGGATGCGTTGCCAGACGCCTCGGTCGAGATTCTGACTCCCGACTTTCTCGGGGTCGAAGAGGACGCACTTGCAACCGTGCTGAGCGAACTACCCGATGTCTTCAACCACAACATCGAAACCGTCAGGCGCCTTCACAAGCGGATGCGTGGCGCCAAAGTTGAGTACGACCGCGCCCTCTGGCTACTCAAACACGCCAAGGAGCTCGCCACCTACGACGTTCTGACCAAGTCCGGGCTTATCGTCGGCCTCGGCGAAACGAACGCCGAGATCGTGGAGACGATGCGTGACCTTCGAAGTCACGACGTCGACGTGCTGACAATCGGCCAGTATCTCCAGCCTTCCTCCAAGCACGCCGAGATCGACCGCTGGGTGCATCCAGACGAGTTCACGATGTTCCGCGAGCAGGGCGAGGCGATGGGATTCGGATCTGTGTTCTCAGGGCCGCTGGTTCGCTCGAGCTACCGCGCTGATGAGCAGACTCACGCCGCTCGCGCAGTCGCTTCCTAGACAACACCCAGGCGATCAGCGAGCTGACCGGCCGACTTGAGGCCGTGTCCTGTGAGCGCGATCACGACTGTGTCGTCGGAGGCGATCTCGCCCGAAGCGTGAAGAGCAGCGAGGGCCGCGACGGGAAGAGCGCTCGTCAACTCGACGAGTACTCCGCGATCACGAAGAGCTTCGTGAGCCGTCCATACAGCGTGGTCGTCGGTCGCAACGATCGTCCCCTTCGAGCCTCGAACCGCGGCGAGAATCTCGGCTGCCCGCGGCGGGCTCGTTAGAAGGACACCTTCGGCGATCGACGGTGCGCCATCGACTGCGACTGCCTTCTCGGAACCCTCCGCGATGGCACGCGCCAGGGGCGCGCATGCCGTGCTCTGCACCCCGATAATGCGCGGCCTACGCTCAACGAGCCCCGCCTCATAGAGCGCCCGAAAACCCAGATCCGCGCCGAGAAGCATCCCCCCTGCGCCGACCGGACACACAACGACATCGGGAGCTCGGCGCCCAAGCTGCTCCCAGAGTTCGAAGGCAAAGGTTTGGGTTCCCAGATTGAAGGCGGGTTGCCACTGATGCGACGCGTAGAGACCTCCGTCTCGCGCCGCAGCCGCAACCGCCGCCTCGGTGGCGGCGCGCCGAGGACCCTCAACGAGATGTACGCGTGCTCCATGTGCGCGAGCCTGTAGGAGCTTCGCCGGCGACGCTGATGCGGGGACGAACAGGTCGAGCTCGACGCCACACGCTGCGGCGTACGCGGCGAACGATGCTCCCGCGTTCCCTGAGGAGTCCTCGACCACGCGTGTGATGCCGTTCTCGACGAGGGAGCCGAACAGCACGGCCGTTCCACGATCCTTGAACGAGCCGCTCGGAAGCGAGCCTTCAAGTTTTAGGAGTACAGAGGAGCTGCCCCACGCAGATTCCAGCACGGGCGTCTGTGGCTCACCAAGGCTGACGATTCGCGAAACGCCAAGCCACGACTGATAGCGCGTAACCCCGCTCGCCCCGTCTACGAGGCTCGCGGGTTCTGGACTTGCGAGTGGTGTGGCGAGCGGTTCACCGCATTCGATGCAGCGCCAGTGCCGAGGGGGCTCGGCCGATGCCGCACACGTCGTGCAGTGGCTCAGAGAATTCCGCCCTGCGCCATGCGCGGATAGTCGAGCGCCTTGTCGAGGACATCGTCCGCGACGCCCTTCTCGCTTGCGACCTCCCTGAGAGACCGGCCACTCGCAGCGGCGTCCTTGACGATCTCCGACGCGAGGTCATAGCCGATGTACGGGTTGAGCGCGGTGGCTGCTGAGAGGGTCTGCTCGGCGTATGTGTTGCACACGGCGACGTTCGCCTCGATCCCGTCGACGCACTTCGTCGCAAGCAGTCGGCTCGCACTCGCAAGAAGCGCCGTCGACTGCGTGATGTTGCGAGCAATCATCGGCACAAATACGTTGAGCTCGAAGTGGCCCTGCATGCCGCCGACCGAGATGGCAGTGTCGTTTCCAATCACCTGAGCCGCAACCTGGGTCACGACTTCGGGAATCACAGGGTTGACCTTGCCGGGCATGATTGAGCTGCCCTTTTGAAGCTCGGGTAGGAAGATCTCAGCCAGACCTGCGCGCGGACCGGAGCCCATCAGTCGCAGATCGTTGGCGATCTTCGTCAACGAGACAGCGACCGTCTTGAGCGCGCCGGAGGCCTCGACCAATCCGTCCCTTGCCGCCTGAGCTTCGAAGGGATCAGCGGGCGGCAGAATCTTCAGCCCGGTATCGGCCGCCATGAGCTCGCGCACCTTGGCCGCAAACTCGGGGTGCGTGTTGAGCCCCGTGCCCGTCGCTGTTCCTCCGAGTGGAATCTGGCCGACGCGCTCGCGCGTCGATTCGACCCGCGCGATGCCCTGGCGCACCTGGGCCGCGTAGCCGCCGAACTCTTGGCCGAGCGTCACAGGGACCGCATCCATCAAATGCGTCCGCCCTGACTTAACGATCTCGGAGAATGAATCGGCCTTCGCGCCCAATGAATTCGCTAGCTGGTCGAGCGCCGGCAGGAGATCGTTAACAAGCCCATCGAGCGTGGCGAGGTGCACAGCCGAGGGGAAGACATCGTTCGACGACTGTCCCATGTTGACGTGATCGTTGGCGTGCACGCCGTCTCCCGCAAGCTTGGCGAGCACTTCATTCGCGTTCATGTTCGAAGACGTTCCCGACCCTGTCTGAAAGACGTCAATCGGAAACTGATCGTCGAACTCGCCGGCCGCAACTCGATCGCCTGCTGCTGCGATCCGATCTGCAATGTCCTGATCGAGAAGTCCAAGTGCCGCGTTGGCTCGGGCAGACGCTGCTTTGATGCGGCCCAGCCAACGGGCGACGGACACTGGAATGGGTTCACCCGAGACCGGAAAGTTGCCGATCGCCTTCGTGGTCTCGCCGCCCCATAGCTGTTGTGGTTCTGTCGTTGTCATAGCGCGAAGTCTACCGCGGTGCCCTGGCGCGACAGTGCCCGAAACGGGCTAGACGGCGGGTACCCGCGCGCGAAGAATCTCACTGAATGCAGCGGAGTCGATGTTGCCGCCCGAAACAACCACCGCGACGTCGTTCCAGCTCTCGTGACGTTCGAGAAGAGCGCGCGCGAGTGCGAGACCACCAGCTCCCTCAGCGACAACGGGCGCGCGCTCCGCGAGAAGCCGCACCGCGGCCGCCGTCTGGTCGAGGGATACGGTGATCGCCCCGTCGAGGAGCGGGCTCGCCCGAGACCACATGCTCGGCAGGACAGCCCTCGCGCCAGCCCGTCCACGAACGATCGCTTGAATTCGACCTCCGTTGGCCCGCCGACTTCGAGAGCCCCCGCCAAGGCCGCGCCCGTTGCTGGCTCGACGCGTAGACCGACGTCTCACTCGCGAGGCTCCTGACGGCGCTCGCTATGCCGCCGGGAACCAGGGTCGCGTCCGGCTCAGGTAGATCCTCGGGGCTCTCGAGGCCAATCGTGGCGTTGCCGGCGTTCACCGACTCGTCCTGGGCCGGGTGGATGAACGCGCCTTCGAGCTCATCGAACCGCGCTTCTTCGATCGCGCGCCAGCACCGCCCGAAGGGAACCTCGACTATCTGGGCACCAAGCCACACAATTGCCGAACGCTTGGTCTCCGGAGCATCCTCGGGAACAACGACGGGCCACGGAACCTGCCGGCGGCGGGCCGCCCAGGCGACGCCCTGGGCCATGTTGCCGGCGCTTGCCGTCACCACACCATCACGCAACGACTTGCTGCCGAGCTCGGCTAGAGCGTTGAGCGCCCCTCGTAGCTTGAACGACCCGATGGGCTGCAGATTCTCGAGTTTTAGGTAGATCCTCGCGACCGTGTGGGATGAAGCCCACGAACTGCGTCATTTCATGGCAGCCGACGGCCAGCGTGATCACGAAACGAAATTCGCAATCCTTCCCGGCGGGTAACGCAGGCTAGTCTGCTGCACGGACAATCGTCTGTCGCTCGCCTATCTCCTCCGGATCGACCGAGGGGGCGGGGGCACTCACGACCACGCATACAAGCTCGCCCTGGGGGTCGGCCACGAAGGCGGTACGTCTCACCAGCAGTGACGTAGGCGCCGACATCGCCGCTCAATGCATGCATTGTTCCGTCGCTCTCGAGCGGACCATCACCTTGTGCGACGTACAGAATCTCTTCTCGACTGTCCGAAACCGAACGTTCAGCTGAGGCTCGCGCTTCGAGTCGCACCACGGCCTGTTCAAGATGACCGCTGACGTCGGCGCCAATAGTGACCCTTGCCGATGTCCCCTCGACGGCGGCCGCGGTCTCTGGAGCCTCGCGTTCGTTGACCACGAGCCCGGCCATGCCTGCACTCCCCACATAGGTCACGTGGGCCGAATTAGCCCTACGCTTATGGCAAATCGCTCTAACTAGCCAGCGGCACAGCGCACCGGGAATCCACGATCGCTGCGTTATGAACTCTGCGGCCAGCTTCGTCGGGCGAGCGGAACTACGCGCTAAGCCGAGCCGCAGCCGCTACCGCAGCCACCGGCACCCGCAGCTGCTGGAACGGGCTCGCCTTCCACGCCATCCTTGGCCTGGAACGACGATCCGCAGCCACACGCTGCTTCAACATTCGGATTGTCGATGGCGAATCCACCGTTGAATCCATCGACGAAGTCAACGGTCACCCCAGTGAGGTAAGGGCTGCTGAATGGGTCGATAACGACCTTGACGCCGTGCATTTCGATGGTTTGATCGCCGTCCTGAACGTCGTGATCGAAACCGATCGCGTACTGAAACCCTGAGCAGCCTCCACCCTCGATCGCGATGCGGAGCACGTCGGCCTCGCCCGTGGGTTCTTGGCCTGCGAGCTCTCTAATTTTGTCTGCTGCATTCTCAGTGATGGTGACCATGAGTTCCTTGTCAGTTGGTCAGTCGCGCACCAATCGTAGCACCGTACGTCTGGCTTGGGTTCCGCCCGAGCGCATTTGGTCTTCATCGGTTCAAACGAACAGTGACGTAACCGTATTCCGGGTTTGTGCCACATTCGGCTCGCTCATTTTTCCCGCTCACAGCGTTTTTTTGCGACCTCATGCGCACAGCTTGCGCAGGTAGGATCCCGCGTGGCTCTGGATCCGGCACAGACACGCCGGTTTGGCGGCCTCCCAACCATGGACGAGCGCGCTGCTACGAAGACACACGGACGAGCGCTATGACGCTCGCCACTCTCGACGATTGGTTTCCCATTTTCGTCTACGCGCTGATGGCGCTTGCCATCCCGGTGACAATGGTCGTGATGTCGTTCGTGCTTTCGACGCGTCCGACCAAGCGCTCTCGCGCGCGCGACATTCCATTTGAATCAGGCGTATCAGAGGGCCCGCCAAAAGAGCAACGGTTCACGATCAGCTTCTACCTGACGGCGATGCTCTTCATCGTCTTCGATATCGAGATCGTCTTTCTCTATCCCGTTGCAGTCGTCCTGAACTCCGTCGGCTGGTTCGCACTGGCCGAGTTCGGGTTCTTTATCGCAATCCTCGCGCTGGCCTATGTCTACATCTGGAAGAAGGGGGCCCTCGAGTGGCGCTGAGCGATCTGACGATGTACGACGGGCGGCAACGATGAGCGACGCCAAGAAAAAGACCCTCGCGGACTACGGGCTCAATTCGGAGCGCGTTCTGATGCGCGATCAGGGTGCCGGCGTTTTCGAATCAGAGCTCGGCGATCTCGAGAACAAGCTGATGCTGACGACCGTCGGCAAGGCGATCTCGTGGGCACAGGGAAGCTCGGTGTGGCCCGACACCTTCGGCCTTGCGTGCTGCGCGATCGAGATGATGTCGATCGTGTCGGCGCGCTACGACGTGGCCCGATTTGGCTCTGAGGTTTTCCGAGCATCGCCGCGACAGGCAGACCTGCTAATCGTCTCGGGCCGCGTGTCACACAAGATGGCCGCGCCTCTACGCCAGATCTACGACCAGATGCTCGAACCAAAGTGGGTAATCGCGATGGGCGCGTGCGCGAGCTCAGGTGGAATGTTCAACAATTACGCCATCCTGCAGGGAGTCGATCGGATCGTGCCAGTGGATATCCATGTTCCAGGATGTCCTCCACGCCCGGAAGCAGTCCTTGAAGGCATCGTGCGGCTTCAGGAAAAGATCAAAGCTGGCGTGCCTCCCGCATACGAGATCCGGCCGGTGGCTTCCTAGATGACGTACGCGGACGTACCCGGATTCGAGAGCGAGTCGCTAGCTCACGACGAGACAACAGTCGTCGTTGAGCGCGAGCGCCTGGTCGACGCCTCTTTGCATCTCCGTGACGAATATGGCTTCCGATTTCTTTCGGACATCTCTGCGACGGACTACCTCGGCTGGAGCGAGCCACGGACGCCCGGATACTGGGGAAACGGCGCTGGGCGCGACCTGAATGCTGTTGCAACGGCCACATTGCGACGCATTCCTGAACCGAAACCGAAGCGATTCTCAGTCTCCTATCACCTGCTCAGACTCGAGCGAGGCGCGCCACGCGTTCGCGTCAAAGTTTGGTGCGAAGATGCGGAGAACGTGCCCTCGGTGATTCGCGTATGGCCAACGGCCGACTGGCACGAGCGTGAGGTATGGGACATGATGGGCATCATCTTCGATGACCACCCCAACCTCCAGCGGATCCTGCTCGAGGATGACTGGGAAGGCCACCCGTTGCGCAAGGACTATCCAATCGGCGGCGAGCCGGTGCGATTTTCCGAGGCCGAATAGCCATGGCCACCGTTAGCCCGAACCCACTGATCTACAGCGGCACACGGATTCCGTATCCGACACCGACCATCCTTGAAGTTCCCGTCGATCTGGCGGAATCCGGCGACGTCCTTACGGTCAACTTCGGGCCGAACCACCCCGCAACGCACGGCGTGCTGCGACTGGTCGTCGACCTTGACGGCGAAACGGTGGTCGGGCTACGCGCCGTCGTCGGCTACCTACATACCGGCTTCGAAAAGACGATGGAACAGAAGACGTACTGGAAGGCGATCACGTATCCGGAACGGATCGACTACCTCTCGTTTCAAGCGAACGAGCTCGTCTTCGTGCTGGCCATCGAGAAGTTGCTTGGTATCGACGTGCCACCCAAGGCCGACTGGATGCGCACCTGCCTCCTCGAGTTGAACCGCATCCACTCGCACCTGGTCTGGCTCGGCACCACCGGCTTGGAGCTAGGCGCGATCGGCCTATTTTGGTACACATTCCGCGAACGCGACGCGATCCTGGATCTCTTTGAGATGGTCACCGGCGTGCGCATGCATACGCGCTATTTCCAGGCTGGCGGCCTCGCAGAGGACATTCCCAGCGGCTTCGCAGAGGAGTGCCTGAAACTCGCACACCGCATGCCGCCGGCTATCGATGAATACGAGACCCTGCTCGATCGCAACCAGATCTGGCTCCAGCGCACCAAGGGTGTCGGCCTGCTCTCGGCTGACGATGCGATTGCGCTTGGCCAATCGGGCCCCATGCTTCGGGCATCTGGCATCGACTGGGATCTGCGACGCGATCAGCCCTACCTCGTCTACGACCAACTCGACTACGAAATCCCGGTCTACGAGAACGGCGACGTCTACGACCGCTACCGCGTGCACATGGATGAGATGCGAGAGTCAGCGCGCATCATCCAGCAGTGTGTGGAAGGCATGCCAGACGGCGCGTGGATCTCAGACAACCGGAAGGTCGTCCTTCCGCCTCGACACGAGCTCCATACGTCAATGGAAAGCCTCATTCACCACTTCAAGCTCGTAACGGAGGGCTACAGCGTTCCCGAGGGCGAAGTCTACACGACGATCGAGTCGCCTCGCGGAGAGATGGGCTGCTACCTCATCTCCGACGGTGGCCCAAAGCCCTGGCGCGTCAAGTTCCGAGCACCATCGTTCGTCGCGCTCCAGGCCGGCCCGACGATGATGCAAGGATCGTTGATCGCCGACATGATCGCAGTTGCCGCCTCGCTGGACACGGTGATGGGGGAGGTCGACCGTTGATCGATACACGATCCGCAGCTGGGACGACAACACCATGACCTCGACGACTCTCTACGATGGAATCCAAGCACTGGCAGCGCAGTACCCCGTGCGACGCTCAGCCGTCATTCCTGCGCTGCAACTTGCGCAAGAACAACACGGTTGGCTTCCTCCCGAGGCCTTCCGCGAGGTCGCGGACGCGCTCGAGTTGACTCCGGCCTATTGCCGCTCGGTCGCGAGCTTCTACGACATGTTCCGTCTCGAGCCCGTGGGTCGTTGTGTCATAGAGGTTTGCACCAATATCTCCTGCGCCCTTGTCGGTGCCCAGGCCGTACTCGAGGCACTTGAGTCAGAGATCGGGATCGCGGCAGGCGAAACGAGCGACGATGGCGCATTTACGCTCAGAACGGTGGAGTGCGCGGGTGGCTGCGGCTGGGGCACCGTTGTGGCCGTGAACGGCCGCTATCGAGAACGCGTATCGGCAAGTGACGTACCGACGATCGTGGGTGAGCTCCGTGGCCAGTAGCGAACATCAACCGGGACCGCGCGAGCTACTGCTTGCGAACGCAGCGGACACCGATCTCACAAAGCTTGGGGAATACGAACGCGTTGGCGGGTACGACGCGCTCCGAAAGGCGGTTACTACGCCACCCGCCGATCTGCTCGATCAGTGTCTTGCCTCTGGCCTCAGAGGTCGGGGTGGCGCCGGTTTCCCCATGGGCCGTAAGGCCAGCTTCCTTCCCAAGCCTGACCAGACCGAGAAGCCGATCTACCTCGCCGTCAACGCCGACGAGTCGGAGCCCGGCACATTCAAGGACCGCGAGATCATGTTTCGCATTCCGCATGCAGTCATCGAGGGTGTCGTGATCGCGAGCTTTGCCATCGGAGCCAAATCCTCCTTCATCTACCTCCGTGGTGAGTACCTGGCGGAGTTCGAGATCCTGCGAGACGCGCTTGAAGAGGCTCGCGCCCGCGGGCTTGTCGGTGCAAACATTCTCGGCACCGGTTTCGACCTATCGATTGTGCTCCACCGTGGCGCCGGCGCATACATCTGTGGTGAGGAGACCGGCCTCCTCGAATCGCTTGAGGGCAAACGTGGTCAGCCGCGTTCAAAACCTCCATTCCCTGCGATCGAAGGACTCTACGGAGCACCAACCCTGATCAACAACGTCGAGACACTTGCGACCCTGCCGACCATCCTGCGCATGGGCGGGGAGGAGTACGCCCAGCTTGGCGTCGAGAACTCGGCCGGCACACGCCTCTTCTCCCTCTCGGGCAACGTGGTGAACGGTGGCAACTACGAACTCGAGCTTGGAACGCCGCTTCGCACATTGATCTACGAGCTCGGCGGCGGCATCGCCGACGGACGACAGCTGAAGGCCGTCATTCCGGGTGGTTCATCAGTGCCGGTACTCACCGCGGATGAGATCGATACGGCGCTCGACTTCGATTCGATGGCGGCCGCCGGGTCGATGCTCGGCTCTGGAGCGGTCATAGCGATCGATGATCGCTGCTGCATGGTTCAGCTCGGGCTTCGAGTCGCGCAGTTCTACCAGCACGAGTCGTGCGGCAAATGCACACCGTGTCGAGAAGGGACGCGCTGGATGGTGCAGCTGCTCCGCAAGATCGAAGACGGTGATGCGACGCAGGGCGAACTCGACCTGCTGCTCAACGTCTGCGACCGGATTCTCGGAAACTGCCTCTGCCCGCTCGGCGACGCGGCAGCCATGCCGATCGCGAGCTACGTCGCAAAGTTCCGCGACGAGTTCCAGCAGCACATCGAGGAGGGGGGCTGTCCGTTCGGAGGCGCCTCGTCACTCGAGGGCGTGCTTGCTCCCATAGATCAGCATCACCATGACGTGCTCAAAACAATCGGTGTCCCAGCATGAGTGAGCTGACGCCGACTGACCATGTGACGATCACGATCGACGGACGCGCAGTCGAGGTTGCAAAGGGCACCGGAATGGTCGAAGCGGCCCTTGGAGCCGGTATCGAGATACCAGTCTTTTGCTACGAACCTCGGCTTGGACCACCGCTTGGTGCATGCCGAATGTGCCTCTGCGAGCTTGAGGGCGCACCCAAGTTGCAGGCTGCCT